>Ga0209290_1000513_pt1 | contig 27287 bp, 25 predicted proteins | sample EN1Hudsemesocosm_2_FD_184632 | JGI IMG/M metagenome (GOLD analysis project Ga0209290, IMG submission 184632) | Methane-oxidizing microbial communities from mesocosms in the Hudson Canyon - EN10B Hudson Canyon (SPAdes) (version 2) | ecosystem: Environmental > Aquatic > Marine > Cold seeps... | reverse complement strand
GGGTGATATCAAGAATTTCTGAAGCTTTTTTGGCGTCATCAAAAAACATCTCATAGAAATCACCCATACGATAAAACACTAATTCATTTGGGTGTTCTTTTTTGATTTTAAAGAACTGCTGCATCATAGGTGTGTGAGTGGTTTTATCAGCTGTTGATTTACTTACTGTTTTACTCATTATTTGTATCTAATGCCTTGAAATATAAAAATTAAATATCTTATGGTAAATCTTATTACGTATTACCGTGTATCACTGAAACCCACTGTATTTCACAAATTAGTGTAGGTAAGATTTAGATGGTGAATCCTGTATTTTGCTACCTACACTTTTTGATAGATCTTTAGCTTAACTAGCCTTAATTATCTCTAATAATTAAGTGCCTTTTAAAATTGGGAGTAAGAGTATCAAATCAGAGCGAAAACCACTATCGATCTTAGCTACTAAATCCATGAAATCTGGCTGTTAGGGCTTTGCAAGGAAGTCGCGATGCAAGGATATGAAGGTTTTGAATTGTAAGTGAATTTTTAGTGCAGTCGTTTTAAGAATTGCTCTACCTGCCCTTTATGAAAGGTAGGCAGAACGCTCTCCTATTGCTAATTAACTGGCAAAGCGTTTTCTTTGAAACGCTAATCCAGATAAGCCTAGAAGTAATAGTGCAAAAGTTGAAGGTTCTGAGACGGAAATTGTACCTGAACTTGATGCTTCCGAAGACCCTCTCACCAAAAATGAACCAAGTGTATGATTATGGCTGGTTGGGTAATGACTATGGTTGTATGTATCAACAAAATCCACAATATTGACACCTTGTTTTGATATTGACATATCTGAATACTCTTCATCCTGAATCAAGGCCACGCGATGATATGTAAGGCCATTTTTTTCAAAAGTATCTGCAAGAATTCCTTTAGTATTACCATACCCATTGTCAACATCTAAACCATTCTCGTCTGTACCTATATAAACCTTTTCAAGGTATGCATCATATGTGTCACCAAGCCATGAAATAGCATTGTTGATACCAGAAATTTCTCCAGTTCCTTTATCGCAGAATGTTACCCCCCATGTACAGTTTGTAGTGTTAGGAGTGAACCCAAAGTCGAACATAAGTGCTTCAAACTCATTGCTAGTTGCATATCTCCAACCAAACAGATTGCTATTGTTATTTTGTGTTTCTGCCAATACTTCAGTTACTGACATTCCTTGAGTAATAGTGACATCTAGCCAGTCCATATTTCCACTAGTTGTGTAAGATCCATTATCTATTGGCATTGCATAGGTTGTGTTGGTAAACATAGATAAAGATAAAATGAAAAGTTTGAACGCGAGTAATTCCTTAATAGTTTTCATTATATTTCTCTTTTGAATTGAAGTAAGCAGGCTGCGTTTTAGTAATAATCCGAGATTAGCGATTAAAAGCGGTATAAAAGGCAACTAAATTATACTGATTGGTTTGTGGACAAAACACTGTAAAAAGTTACAGGATGTTACTTATAGTGTGATGTAGCTCTCAAAGATAGCTTTCGCCACGGCATGGGTTCGGTTGGATGCACCTAACTTGTTTTTAGTATTTTCTATGTGATAAACCACTGTACGCTCTGCAATAGATAAAATGTTAGCTATATCTGATGCTGTTTTACCTTGAGCTAGCCAAAGTAAGCACTCCTTTTCTCTCGGGGTGAGTACAATAACTTTACTCAATAATGTTTGACGAGGTGTTAATTCAACTAGCTTGAAGTGATACAGGTGAGATACTGCTTGAATGAGCGGTTTGCTTTCTAGAAGAGTTTTATTTAATTCGTCTGTTGAATGGCAGGCGATGCTAACTGTTGCTTTGAGTCCATTTATTCCAAGTATTGGAATGCCAACGCCGTCATCTAATTCAAACTCACTTGCCTCATTGAATATAACCTGCTGTCTTTTAGTCATGCCTACCTGTTTCAATAGATCGCTCCAGACAAACATACTTTTGATATGTTTAGATTGAGTAACAACAGGGTCTATAGCGGAGTAATTGCTTTCTACGTAATAATTTAACCATTCTTCTGGGAAGTTAGTGATTATTTGAGGATCTCTAGTGTCATTTATATGGCGGCGAGTTAATTGATAAGCCCACTGAGAAAGACCAAGGCTACGTAAAGTGGCTTCAAATAACTGGTTTAAGTTTTCTACTGTATTAATTGAATTTAGTTGGGAGGTGAAGTCCTCCAAAATTTTATTGTTATTCATAATCAAACTAACTGCCTATTCAGTGTCCTTTGACGGTAAGACTAAGCTCTATATTTAATCAATAACTCATGATGCCTGATGTAGGTTTGGAAGTCTGCTATCTATTTATGAGTAGAGTTGAACTAGAAAAAGGCATTCACTGAATCTGTTGTGCTAGGTGGTTGATGAAATGAGTGTCATCTAATATCAAGCTGTAGTATGAAATCTTAATAATTAGTGTAGGTATAAGTGTAGTTATATTACCTCACTAAATAAAAATACCTTATAAATCAACCATCAGATACCTGTGCATCATAGGTGTTTGAGTGGATTTATCAGTTGTTTATTTTGTAACTGTTTTGCTCATTTTATGTATTTAATGCCTTGAAAGATTATGGACTTCAAAAAAATGCTAAGATTATCAAATCAAATCAAATCAAATCAAATCAAATCGCAAGCAGCATCTATAGAGTAGGGTAAAGTGTTAAAAAAATTATATTAAGTTTATTGCCAGCTGAAGTTTCAATATTTTTCTTCCTTAGTTAGAATGACTATGAAATACGTATATGTAGGTATTTATTCATTCAGGGGAGTTAGCCATTAAAATCTTTTTCTTTATAATTTCAGTAATTCTTCTCATTTCTGCCGCTTTTATAGGGACTGATGGCGACGCCTTCACGCGTTATACTTCGATAAGCTTCTATCTTATCGGTGGATTCGGTATGGCGGGTTCATTAATGATGAAATCAACGCTTAGTTAATCTAAGTAAGTGACTTTGAGGATGATAAGCTGAATTTGACGTGAGCGCGCCAACGCTATTGAGCCTTAGCGACGCTCATATAAGTTATGTATATACAATCTAAGGAATAACGACTGTATTGTCCGTTTGATCCTTGGCAAATGGATTTGTAAAAGTTGATCCTTGTCCTTGGACTTCTGCTTCAGGGTGACGCACAGCCATAATACATCTAATGCGCTGTTCATCTTTTCTTTTTACATCAACCATTATAAGAAACTGACCTTCAGAAATTTGCTTGTGGAATTTCTGGATTTTGTAGTTTTCTTGCGATATTCCGCCAACACCACCGCACCACGCTCCGAACAAAACACTAAAAAAAGTGATCGTTAGCCAAGCATTTAAAGTGAAAGCCTCTATATAAGCAAAAGGGACGGAAAAGAATAAGCCGATTATCCCACCGGATAATAAACCTCTTTCAACAAACCTTATAAAGTCTGTGCGTTGAAATGTATTTGCTGAATGTAAGTGATGGCTAAATAAGCCTGCTTCATCCTTGCTAAGGATGTGAAAATGCCAATCTGTAATACCTTGCTCATGAAGGTCTTTTGAAACAAGTTCCGCACTATCGATTGACGGACTTAAATAATATAAACGTTTCATATTCCACCCCAACTACTCATTTAGAGATAAAAACCAAAAACTGATTATTTTGCGGTTATCAATTATTACCGACACTTTAATTATACCCTTAATATGTAAAATCAACTGTCATTTTATAGAACTATTTATGCTATTAGCATTTCCTTAATGCTTGTTGGGAATAATGCTTATTGCTGTCTTAATTAGAATGGTGTGGGTTATTTATTGAGCGGCAGTGTCTGACCTCAACTATACTTGATTAAAATAAATGCTCGGTGTTGAGGATTAATTATGGTCGCAAGTTATACGCCAGTACCTAAGCTTATTTTATTTGATTGGCATGGTACGCTCGTCAACACGCTTGATGCAATGTATGCCACAATTGAAGAAATGCTCCCGCAACTCGAAGAACTAGGCTTACTTGAGCATATCACGCCTGAAAGTCAGGCAAAGACAGAGCATGATGAAAAGCTTATCCGGTATATCAGGATTTTTCGTCATTTACATCCTCGTGTTTTATCAGAAAGACGGATTTCTCGTACTGACATATTTGATGCTCTATTTGACGATAATGTCCTAGCTAAAGATATTGCCCACAAAGCGTACAATGAAATCTATCGTCGTCACTACGGCACTGTTAGTCCTTTTCAAGATGGAGTATTTGACTATCTAACTTATTTAAAACGATTAGGAATCAAGATCGGCGTAGTAACTAATCGTAGTAGAGAGTTCTTAGCTGATGAGCTTTTGTGGGTCGATTCAGGAAAATGGCAGGACATTTTCGATATTACTTTATGTGGCGATGAAGCTCGACAATATAAACCAGAACCGGATGGTTTATTACAGGCTAGTACTATGTCATTAGGGTATGTCAATGAACATGCATGGTATGTGGGTGATAGTGTCACTGATATGATTACAGCAAGCAGGGCCGGTTTCACTTCTATTTTTTATAATGGCGCGCGCTGGGAAAATGATTGGTTCGATAGTATGTTTTCGCCTGTGGATGCGGATCGTCATAGGCCACTTCATATTGTTGATGATTTTGATGGTATATTGGATATAGCGCTTAAAAGCATCGATGAAGCAGATTTGATTGGTGAGATTATTCATATTACGCGCCCTCCTAGATTACCGCTACCTAAGCCGCCTCCCAAAAGAGATGAGCCTGACTGGCATCCCGCTGTCGCGACTTTAACCAAACCCAAGATTATTCTTTTTGATTGGCACGCAACTTTAGTCGATACCCTGGATGCGATGTACCACGCTGTCGATGATATGTTGAAAGAAATGCGTCAAATCGGTCTACTAGAATTTCTAGTGCCACCGTCTCAAAGTAAATCTCCAGAAGATCTGAAGCTGGTAGAGTATGTACGTGAGCATTTAAGCCTTCATCCAAAAGTAAAGTTGGATAGAAAGATATCCCGAACTGATATATTTGAGGTTTTATTTGGCGATAATCAAGAAGCGAAACAAAAAGCCCACCTTGGCTTTAATCGTCATTACAGAAATTATTATGGTACAGCCTTGCCTTTTGAGCCTAAGGTTTCCTGTGTATTAGAAGGGCTTCGTAAACTAGGTTTAGTAGTTGGCGTAATAACCAATCGAGATAGAGAGTTTTTTGTCCACGAGGTGTCAACAATTGATGGTAATGGATGGAAACATTATTTTGACACTGATGTATGCGGGGACGATACCGAAAAACGAAAACCACATACCGATCAAATCCTTAAAGCATGTCAAAATTTGAGTTGTGATGTAAGTAAAGATGTTTGGTATGTTGGCGATAGTACCACGGATGTCATTGCATCGAAATCTGCTGGTATCACAAGTGTGTTTTTTAATGGGGCATTATGGGATCAGCCATGGCTCAATAAAATCTTCCCAGGCTCATCAAGGTACCCTTATAAGCCAGATGTTGTAGTAAATGATTTTTCTGAGTTATGGGCGCTCGTTCTCTCTTGCAGGAAAAACGGTCTATGAATCTTAACTTGTTCAATTCAGCATGCGGTTTACTCATTGGATCATAGTGCTTGCTTATTGGATCATAGTGCTTGCTTATTGGATTATAGTGCTTGCTTATTGAATCATAGTGTTGCTCATTTGATCATAATGCTTGCTTATTTGAGCGTGCTGGTTGCAAAATTGAGCATACTTTATGTATTTCGAAATGTATTGCGAACATTCGAGCGATGATAGAGATAAAATATAATAATTTTATCGGTATCTTAACGTATTGAATTTATTGATTTAATTTCAGGTTGCAAGATCTTTTTGTCAGAAATGTGACCAGTGGTCAAATTTCCTTGTCTCTTTTCCAAAATAGCTCTGTTATTATTCGCTCTGTTAATTTTATACAGAGTATTGAGGAATAATTAATGACGATCCGTCAAATAGCTATATCACTTGTTTTAACCGTTATGAGTTCTAGTGTCTTTGCAGCATTAGAAACGAAAAAGTTTTGTATGTATGACCCTGTTGGAAAGGGTGGCCCTGCGATAACCTTCTTTTCAGATTTAAAAGCTAAAGGTATTGCTTGGGGCTTGGATATTCATATTGAAGCCTATACTGATGAAAAAGTTGCTTCTAATGATTTTAAAGCGGGCGTCTGTGATGCAACATTTTTGACATCTATCTTAAGTGGTCCTTACGTGCCTTTTGGTGGAACTCTTGATGCGATAGGTGGTATTACTTCTGAGAAGCAGTTAGGGGTTGTTCTTAAAGCGCTTACCAATCCTAAAGTCGGCAAATTGCTAACGAATGGTAATTATGAAATGGTCGGAACTTTACCTGTCGGATCAGTTTACCTGTTTGTTAATGATAAAAAAATTAATTCAGTCGAGACTTTTAGCGGTAAGAAAATCTCGGTTTTGAATGAAGATCCACAGTCCTTAAAGCTTGCTAATATGGTTGGTGCTTCTCCGGTTGGCACATCGTTAACAACGTTTTCTGGTCAGTTTAATAATGGTAATATCGATATTCTACCAATGGTTGCTTTGGGTTATAACGTTTTTGAGCTTTATCACGGTTTAGGCGAAAAGGGCGGTATTATCGATGAGAAGCTTTTATACGGCATGATGCAAATGATTACGCACAAAGATCGTTTCCCCGCAGATTTTGGTCAGAATATGCGGGAATATGTCTTAAGCCGAATTCCAGATATCAATAAAATGGTTAAGGATGCAGAAGCTGAGATTCCTGCTAAATACTGGATCAAAACTAATCCCGAGACAAAAGCTGAAATCAATAAGTTTAAGCGAGATATTCGTTTAGCACTTAAGGCTGAGGGTGTTCATCACCCAAAGGCGCTGAAAATGTTATGGAAGATCCGTTGTGCAACTGAGCCAACAAATTCAGAGTGTGGAACGCCTGAGTAGCTAGTTTATACTCAAAATTAAGGCTTGATAGCGCAAACTATCAGGCCTTTTTTTTGCCCTTAACAAGTTGATGCCAAGCTCTATTGATATACATTGATTTTTTTTAAGGTACATTCACCTGCTTAATTATATCCAAATTATTTTATACAGTTATAATAACACCTTTAATTACATGCAAAATAAGCCTCTTTGTTTAAGTGGCGCTTTAGTAATGAGTCTCTATGGGAAACCCCGTACTTGAAATCTTAAATTTGGTGTGTGAGCGAGATGATCGTTTACTGTTTTCTGATTTAAATTACCAGTTTAATGTAGGTGATATTGTTCAATTAGAAGGCCCTAATGGCGCCGGGAAAACTACGCTTTTACGTATCTTAAGTGGTTTGTTTTCTTCTTATGAAGGTCGGGTTCTTTGGAAAAATGAATTACTGACTCGTAATGGCGCATTATTTCAAAGTGAATTACTATTTATTGGTCACAAATCTGCAATTAAACCTAGCCTAAGTCCGCTTGAAAACCTTCGATATTTAATGGGACTCCAGCAAAGCTTTAAAGAATCTGATCTATTTATGGCTCTTGAACAAGTTGGTTTGTCAGGTTATGAATATGTTTTGTGTCGGAACTTATCAGCGGGACAGCAACGTAGAGTTTCCCTTGCCCGTTTGTATTTATCAAACGCTCGACTCTGGATTTTGGATGAAATATTTACAGCTATAGACAAGCAAGGTGTTGCTCAACTTGAAAAGCTTTTAGCTAAAAAAGCAAACAGTGGAATTACCATCATATTAACCACGCATCATGAACTATCAATGCCCAATCTTCGAATCCTTTCTTTAAATGCAGCCTCTACTATCTTTGAGTGTCAGACTGATAATAGCGAAGTGACAGAGAATGAATGAGCCTGCTTCGTCTCAATCTCTTTCTGCTGTTTTGATGCATGTTTTAAAGCGAGAGCTATTAACGGCTTTTAGACACAGGCAATCATTAATAAACCCCTTGGTATTTTTTGCAATCGTAATTGTACTTTTTCCTTTAGGCGTTAGTCCTGAGCCTGAATTTCTAAAAATGGCGTCTGTAGGTTTGGTATGGGTTGCAGCGCTTCTATCAACTATGTTGTCGCTCGATCGTTTATTTCAATCTGATTATGATGATGGTTCTCTTGAGCAACTTGTGCTCTGTCCAGAGCCTCTTTATTTGTTGTTGCTTGTTAAGTCATTAGTACATTGGAGTTTGACTGGTTTACCTTTGATTTTTATGTCTCCCTTTCTTGCATTAATGTTGCATTTACCTCCTGAGCACCTACCGGTTATGTTATTGACCCTAGTCATGGGTACGCCAGTTATCAGTCTTATTGGTGGAATTGGCGCTGCTTTGACGGTAAGCTTACGTTCAGGTGGCGTGTTAGTTTCATTGCTTGTTTTACCTTTAACCATTCCTGTTCTGATATTTGGAAGTGGCACAGTTCAGGCAAGTATTGATGGGCTACCAATTTTGGGTCATTTAGCCATTATGGGGATGATGCTGGTTTTAGCGTTAACGCTATCGCCTTTTGCCACTGCAGCAGCTTTAAAAATGAGTGTATCAAATTGACAGATCACACTTCTTACAATTATGACATTTATGAGTGATGTACGTTTCTGATGAATTGGACTTTTTTCCATAAACTAGGTTCTCCCAAGTGGTTTTATGACATCGCTGATAAGTTTCTTCCTTGGTTTCTATGGTTGGGTATATTACTAATCATCACTGGTACAATTTGGGGGCTTGCTTTTGCTCCTCAGGATTACCAGCAAGGCCATAGCTTTAGAATAATTTACCTTCATGTTCCCAGCGCCATTCTAGCGCAATCCTGTTATATGATGATGGCAGCTTCAGCTATTGTAGGGCTTGTATGGAAAATGAAAATTGCTGACGTATTCATTTCGTCTGCCGCACCTGTAGGGGCAGCTTTTACTTTTTTAGCTCTTTTTACAGGAGCGGTATGGGGTAAGCCTACCTGGGGAACCTGGTGGGTTTGGGATGCAAGACTCACAGCAATGCTTATATTATTGTTTTTATATTTTGGTGTTATTTCACTTAGAACTGCTATTGAAGATATCAATATGTCTGCGCGAGCCAGTGCCATTTTGGTGCTGGTCGGTGTTGTGAATATTCCTATTATTAAATACTCAGTTGAGTGGTGGAATACTTTGCATCAACCTGCAACATTCAAACTGACTGAGAAGCCTGCCATGGTACCCGAGATGTGGCTGCCCTTACTGGTCATGATTATTGGTATTTATTGTTTTTTTGGTGCACTAATTTTAATGCGGATGCGTAATGAAATTTTAATACGAGAGAAACGTACTAAATGGGTACAATCAATTGTCTCAAATTATGCATCAGGAGCTGAATAAATAAACATTACGCATTCATAGTAATGAACCGTTATGTATAAGGTTCAATTAAGTTTGTACTGTTAATCATAGAATTTTGGATTATTTCTGGAGTGGTAAATTTGAATTTTGAAAATCTATCTGAGTTTTTTGCAATGGGAGGGCATGCAATTTATGTTTGGCTTTCCTATGGCATGGGCTTTTGTATATTTGTACTTGCCTTTCTTCAACCCTATTTAAACCGGAAATCAATTCTCCGTGAGCTGTCCCAGCTACAACGGCGCGGCCAGAACAAGTCAGCGACAAATAGCAAAACTATTTCTTAGGCTGTCTGATTACCATGTACCTAAACAACCGTTATAAATTCATCACCGAGTAAATAGATTTCATGAACCCCAAAAGAAAGCAGCGCCTTATATTAATAGTATTTTTACTAATTGGGTTTAGTACTGTGATAGGTCTAGCCATGTATGCTCTGACCGAAAATATCAATTTATTTTATAATCCGACGCAAATATCTAATGGTGAAGCTCCAATTGGCGCCCGTATAAGAGCGGGAGGCATGGTTGTAGAAGGCAGTGTTGCCCGAGACGCAGATAGTCTGAGAAATATATTTCTACTGACGGATCATAACGCAAATGTTTCAGTTGAGTTTACCGGCATCCTACCTGATCTTTTCAGAGAGGGTCAGGGGATAGTTGCCTTGGGGCGTTTAAATGATAAACGTGTTTTAATTGCCGATGAAGTATTAGCCAAGCATGATGAAAACTACATGCCACCTGAAGTAGCGGATGCCTTAGAAAAATCGAAAGCCGCAAGTTCTGATGGATCAAATATCGGGACTGAACAAAATGAAAAGGCTGAATAAATGATGATGATGCCCGAAGTTGGCCACTTTGCTTTAATACTTGCCCTTTTTATTGGTTTTCTTTTATCTATTTTGCCTATGTGGGGCACGGTCAATAAAAGTGACATACTTATGAGTATGTCTCGCCCTCTGGCATGCGGACAGTTTGTTTTTGTGCTAATTAGTTTTATCTGTCTTGGATATGCCTTTACGCATGATGATTTTAGTGTTCAGTATGTCGCTAATCATTCGAATAGTTTATTACCTATTCAATATAAAATAAGTGCTATTTGGGGTGGGCATGAAGGCTCATTGCTATTATGGGCCTTAATTCTTTCAGGATGGACAACAGCGGTTGTTGTATTTAGTCGCCAGCTACCATTAGATATGCTTGCTCGCGTACTTTCTGTAATGGGGATGATTGGAGTAGGATTTCTTCTTTTTATTCTCATTACTTCAAATCCTTTTGATCGTTACCTGCCGCAATTTCCTGCAGAAGGTGCTGATCTTAACCCTCTATTACAGGATTTTGGTTTAATCGTTCATCCTCCAATGCTTTATATGGGCTATGTTGGGTTCTCTGTTGTATTTGCCTTCGCAATTGCTGCATTACTGAGTGGTCGCCTGGACACCGCTTGGGCAAGATGGTCACGACCTTGGACAACTATTGCTTGGGCGTTTCTAACACTTGGAATAGCGCTGGGTAGTTGGTGGGCATATTACGAGCTTGGTTGGGGCGGCTGGTGGTTTTGGGATCCTGTGGAGAATGCCTCATTTATGCCATGGCTTGTCGGAACTGCATTAATTCATACATTAGCTGCTACAGAAAAGCGTGGTGTTTTTAAAAGCTGGACAGTATTGCTTGCAATATTTGCATTTTCTTTAAGCTTGCTAGGTACATTTCTTGTCCGTTCAGGCGTTTTAACATCTGTTCATGCTTTTGCCTCTGATCCGGCACGTGGCCAATTTGTTCTCGGTTTACTAGGTATCACTATAGTCTGCTCATTAACTTTGTATGCAATAAAAGCGCCTCAAGTGAGAAGTCGCGTTCAGTTTGGAATGTTTTCGCGTGAAACTTTCCTATTAATTAATAACCTGCTTCTTCTAGTGGCCTGGATTACCGTGATGATGGGGACTTTATATCCACTTGTTCTCGATTTTCTCGGGGCAGGGAAGCTCTCTATCGGGCCGCCTTACTTTAACGCAGTATTTGCACCGCTTATGTCTATACTGGCAGTTGTCCTAGGCTTTGGCATGATTAGCCGTTGGAAAAACACAGATCCTATATTATTAATTGAACAGCTTAGGTGGGTTGCTGTTGGATCTGTGTCCGTGGCTATTTTGTGCCCGTTCATTCTCTTTCAAGAATTTCATTTTGCGGCATTCTTGGCGTTATTGTTAGCTGCATGGATTGTTGGTGTCACAATCAAAGATATCTTTATCAAATCTAAAAGTCGGCAAGGCTATTTATTTGGCCTAACCCGCTTACGTCGATCATATTATGGAATGGTGTTAGGGCACCTGGGTTTTGCCTGTATGATTTTGGGTACGACTTTGGTGTCTATTGAATCTGAAGAGCGTGACCTTCGTATGTCGCCGGGTGAAAAAGTTAGCGTTGCAGAATATAACTTTGACTTTATTCGTTTATCTTCATATCAGGGGGCGAATTTTGATGCTAACCAAGCTGAAATTAAGGTGACCGATATGGATGGCGATGAAGTCGCTATGCTTTACCCTGAAAAACGTATTTATATTTCTAAAGGTAGTCCTATGACAGAAGCAGGTATAGATGCTGGTTTATTTAGGGACTTGTACATTGCGCTAGGTGAGCCGCTTGAATCAGGCGCTTGGGCAGTGCGCATCCAAATAAAACCATTTGTTCGCTGGATTTGGTTGGGGGCAATGATAATGGCATTCGGGGGCTTACTCGCTATTAGTGACAAAAGGTACCGATTACAAAAATTGAACAAGCTGACTCAAACCACCTAGAGAAGACACTCCTTGAATCGTTGAGCACAAATAGAAGCGTGCTTGTAATACATAGCTTAAAGAGAAGATATATGAGTAAACGCTGGATTTATATTACGCCTTTACTAATCACAGTAGGCCTAGGTTTTATATTATTTACCGCAATAGGTAAAGATCCTACCAAGCTCGAAACGGCAAGGCTTAATGATCCGATGCCAGCTTTTGAGCTTCCTGAACTCATTAACGGTGATCGCTTAATTACTGAAAATGAACTGACAGGCAAGGTCATTTTACTAAATGTTTGGGCAACATGGTGTCCCTCTTGTCGCGCAGAGCATGATTATTTAGTTGAACTAGCTGGTAAAGGGATTCCAATTATAGGGTTAAACTATAAAGATGAGCGTCCAGAGGCTCTTAAATGGTTAAAAAGTCTAGGTAACCCTTATCTTTATAATATCTTTGATCCACTAGGTAAGCTCGGTTTTGATTTAGGCGTCTATGGTGCCCCTGAAACCTATGTGATTGACCAATTTGGATATGTTCGTTATCGCCATGTAGGGGTGGTAAATGAAAAAGTTTGGCTTAGAACTCTAGAGCCTCTTTTCTTCAAATTACAAAATAAGAAATCATGATGAATATAAAGTTTTGGCTAATTACTAATTTATTGCTGCTGGCAATTACGTCACTTAAGGTTTCTGCAAATATTGATCTTTATACATTTCAATCTGAAGACGCGCGCCAGACCTATCTTGAGCTTACAAAAGAACTACGCTGCCCTAAGTGTCAGAATCAAGATATTGCAGACTCTAATGCACCTATTGCCGCTGATATGCGAAGAGAGGTTCATCGCTTATTAGAAGAAGGAAAATCTCGTAATGATATTGTAGATTTCATGATTGACCGCTTTGGTGATTTTGTTACTTACAAGCCTAAGGTTAATTCAGCAACATTTCTCCTTTGGTTCGGCCCGTGGATACTTGTATTGGTAGGTTTAATTTCTATTTTATATTTCGCTAAACATAAGTCTAATAAAAAAGCAGGTATTAATAAGCAGAATATATCCGAAGATATTTGCTCAAATGCTGAGCATGAAAAAGTTGAGAAACTCCTTTCTAGCTATATAAATGATAAAGAGAATGATGCATGAATTATTTTTGGTTGACGACAATCGGACTTTCAATACTTGCCGTCTTAATTATAACAATCCCAGTATTTACATTTTTACGTAAAGCTAAGCAATCAACATCAGGCAATAACCACCCACAGCTTGAAGAGCAACGCCAAGCGCAAAACATTGCAATATTTAAAGATCGCCTTTCAGAAATTGAGTATGAATGTTCTTCTGGAAATATCAGTGAAGATACCTTTGAGCAGTTAAAAACTGAGCTTGAACAATCCCTTTTGTCTGATGTAGATACACAAGCTGATGTGTCAATGAATCATGAGGACGCTACACTCAATAATTCAAAAAATATCAGTGTCGCTATGGTATTTACGCTTGCCCTTTGTTCTTTATTTGTCGTTTCAATGAGCTACTTAACCTATTCAGAACTAGGAGCATATGAGAAGGTTAAGCAACAATTAGCCATGCGTTTTAATCCTGAAGAAATAGATCAGGCAAAACTGGCTGCTCAATCTGGTGATATGAGCGCTTTGCTTTCACAGTTACATGCTAAGTTATTGGAGGCACCAGATAATCTTGAAGGCTGGAGCCTGCTAGCTCGATCTGCAATGAGTACGGAGCGTTTTAAGCTTGCAGTTGAATCATACTCTCACATTATACGTTTGCTAGAAAAAAGTGACCGCAATAGCGCGCCAGTTTATGGCTTATTAGCCCAAGCTCAATATTATCAATCACAAGGTAGGTTAAATTCGCTGGTTCAGTCAACAATAGACCGAGCATTTTTATTGGATAAGGATGAAATTAATTCTCTCGGTTTACTTGCCATACATGCTTACGGCTTAAATAATTTCGAATCAGCTATTGGTTATTGGCAGCGAATATTAAGTGTTTCGCCTAATCACGCTTCAAGAGAATCAATATTAGCTGGTATTACACGAGCTCAATCTGAGCTAGGTATTCAACCTTATACTCTGGAAGCTGTGGACACAGCTAAACAAGCTCAAATTACAGTAGCTATAAGTTTAACTGCTTCGTTACTAGAACAGCTAAAACCCGATGACTCGGTATTTGTGTTTGCAAAAATGGATGAAAAACTCGAAGGTGCAGTTAATATTCCTCTGGCTGCAAGTCGCCATCAAGTATCTGAATTACCATTTACAATTGTTTTAGATGATTCTAAATCAATGGGACCTATGGCTAAATTATCTCAAACTAAAATTGCTTCAGTTATTGCCAGGATATCTTCCTCTGGAAACCCCATTGCACAACCAGGTGATTATGAAGCAAGGATTGATGGTATTGAGGTCTTTTCCAATAAATCTATTGAACTCGAAATTAGTGATCCCGTGAAACTTACGAATTAATCCATATCAAAATTTCGCGGTTTCTGCATACATGGCAGAATTGTACAAGCAAGCTACTATTAAGGTGTGCCATAATTTTCTCGCTATTTTGAATAAGCTGAGGCTGCCTGATGAAAGTCCCTAAAGTAATAGATGATATTGAGTCAAAAATTGTAAACACGCTAAAGCTATCTCGCTTTAAAAATCAGGTAGTTGGTAAAGGGTATGTAACTGGCTTAAAAGCAGTGACTTATCTTTTGAATATTCCTAAACCCACTATATTTATAAGTAAAGGTGCCTCTATTAGATTGTGTGAGTCAGTCGCTCAATTTGGTTTAAAAAAGGTACTTATCGTAACGGATCAGGGTTTATTTGATTTAGGTTTACTTAACCCTATATTAAAACAGCTAGATGCATCCGCTATGTCTTATAGCTTATTTACAGAGGTAGAGCCTGATCCTACCTTTAGCGTGGTTGAACGCGGGTTATGTCAATACCGTAAAGAGTCTTGCGATGCTGTTATGGCTGTAGGCGGTGGATCATCCATTGATGCAGCAAAAGTCATTGCATTATCAGCAAGCAATGATGTCGAACCTACGGAATTAGTGGGTATTCTAAAGGGACGAAAACCCTCTGCACCTTTTTTCGCTATCCCCACAACCGCAGGTACAGGTTCCGAAGCAACCATCGGCGCAGTTATTTCAGATGTCAAGACTCATAAAAAAGAACTGATTATTGATACCAAATTAGTACCACTTGTTGCTGCACTTGATCCTGAGTTGATGAAGGGCTTGCCTTCTTCTATAACAGCAGCAACGGGTATGGATGCATTGACGCATTTGATTGAAGCTTATTTGAGTGGCATGGCCAATGAAGAGTCAGATTTTTATGCTCGCTCAGGTATACAGATGGTATTTGAAAATTTGCCGCTGGTATTCAAGCGTGGTAATAGTATGAAGGCAAGAGAGAAAATGGCCCTAGCATCTTATTATGGCGGCTTAACGATCAATATAGCTGGCTTGGGTTACGTCCATGCCTTTGCTCATCAACTTGGTGCAAAGTACAGACTCCCGCATGGCCTCTCTAATGCTAAAGTCCTGCCTTATGTCCTTGAATTTAATAAAGCTCCCTGTGAGCAGAGAATAGCTGAACTGGCAGTAATTTTAGGTATTGGAGCTGAAGGTGATAGTGAATCTGTTCTTGCAGATAAGTTTATTTCGGAGGTAAAGTCTTTAATTGCATCACTTGGGATCGATCCTACCATTTCACAAATCCAAGCCTCAGACTTTAAGGGTATTATTCAAGATGCATTTAGAGAGGCAAATTCAACTTACGCTGTCGCTAAATATATGAGTTATGACGAAGCTATTACGCTCTTAAATGGTATTTCAGGAAAACTGCCTGACTTAAACTAGAGCAAAATCTGTGTAAATAAGTGGCTTGTTATGTTTATCTTAGTATTGAATACTTGTTGCCGTACGGCTTTATTTAAGTATTTGCCTAAAGCGTGCAAATTAGATGTATAAATAATCAAGAGATGTATAACTGTCTTAGAGGCGAAGGGACTTTGTCATCGATGACTATTAAATTGTACTAAAATTTAGTCAGTATCACTTTTTTTTATTAAAAGCTGCACCCACATAAACAACTCTCCAGATACGGGGTCTACCCATTGTTCTTTGATATCTAAATTCTCAAATGATAACCAATTAAGACTTCTTTCCTGAACATTCATATCATAACTTTCTTCTACTGTCCCATTTCTATCGTTTGACTGAATCAGCTGACTTGCCTTAATTCGTGTCTTGGCAATTTTAGAAATTTCAGATTTTGCGCGTAATAATGCGCTGCGCCTTTGTGCTTCGATTCCGCCGAATGCCTGTGTTACCGAACTACTAACAATGGAAATAATATTTGGGTCTTCGTTGGGTGGAAGCATTACTACCCAGTGCGGAAGAGATGAAGTAGTACGACTTTTATCAATGCTTTTCGAGGTGAGATAACTTTTCTCCGAATTGCTATCAATATTTTCTGGAAGCTCAAACGTGTCAAAATCAACCGAGGGTGTTGATGCACAACCTACAATTACCATTGTTACGGTTAATAATATACCGGCAGGGAAATTATAAGCGTGCTTCATCAAAATGTGTTTTATCCTTCTAGTTCAATTAACAAGTTTTTTAGTTTCTCTGATTCAGGCATCACACTTAAAGTAGATTTAATTAATTTAATGGCAGACTTTCTCTTAGTTGCTGCTGCCTTCGTGGCTATTTTGACAATAGCACCCTCAAGTTTATCTATACCTCTTTTAGCCGCTTTATTATTAGGCTCAATGCTAAGTATGTCTTTATAAGCGCTGTATGCGCTTTTTGATTTAGGTAGGAAAAAATGCTTCTTTTTAATTCGAGCTTTTGCTTCTTTAAATAGTGAGATGATTTTCGCTGTGGAGTTATCAAGTGCTGGTCTTGTTTTAATTTCTTGAGGTTGAATGGGGATTGCTCTTTTGTTTTCCGGCGTTGAGATTTTTACCAAGCGAGTATCATTGACGATGCTAGAATCAAGATCTAAAACAATACTTCTGCGCATCTGATTTCGTAGACTTTCAGATATAATAGGGGATACGTGAGCCTTTACTTGATAACGATAAGAGTTATCACCCGTCCAACCCTTATCCATTACACGTATATTTGCGAGCTGTGCTCTGACTTCGCTACGGACTTCATCTTTTTGTATCTTGAAGTTTTTAATTTCGCTAACATGCTCGATAACAACTACAGAGCCTTTTTCTGAGGCATTAAGTTCAGCCTCTTTTTTTGCCCGTAGTCGACAAGATTTAACAGTCTCCTGCTCGCCACAAAAAACTTCTTTTGTACCTACGTACTCTTGTGCGCGCTGTAGTTGACTTATATTCTGTTGAAGCAGCTGTTCGACAATGGAGTCTCTTATAATTGTAAGGTTATTGCTAATTTTCTTTAGTGCCGAAATTTCGTGATCTTTCATTAAGCGAATAGAGTCGATTTCTTGAATAAGTGAGTTTTTACGTTTTTCTTCTTCTTTAACTTGTAGGTGCGCTGATTGGTGTAGAGCTTGTTCTGCAGCAACCTTAGCGCCTAGTCCGAAATCAGGGTTTTCACGGTCAACTTGTTGTAAGCGAGCAAGTCGTTTCTGTGCTTCACTTCTTTCTCGAGTCAATTGTGTCAGTTTTTTGCGTGAAGCTTCAAGTATCGCCAATTTATTAGTTAATTCTTGTTCGATGGAATTGAAATCTGTCTGCCTTTTCTTATATTCAAGCTCTATATTACGAAGCTCTTTATATTTTGCCTGAAGTGCTTCAGCGTTTGAGATAGGCGATAATAATAAACAAAATATACAAAAGGAAAGTGTAATAATACGAGTGATCTGTGTGTTTGCCATAATTTGCTTCAAGATGCTTAGTGCTTAGAGTGAATGTGTATAATAATAAAAACTTTAATAAGGATCCATACATTATAAGTTAGTACATTAACTTTGAAGGACAAATTCACAAAACTTAACAAGTTTTTTGGGATTTAATTGAACTAATTAGTGGCAGATACCGCGATTTCACCAAAAGCTGAATCTTTTGATGTGCTTAGCAACTGATCCCAGAGATTTTTGTTGGCCAGATAGCTAGCTTGCAAGGATGTCTCAATTAGTTTTTTAGCTTGATGTTTATCAATGCCCATTAGGATGTAGAGTGTTTGGTTAGGGCTAAGTTGGCTTTTAAGAATTTTTGAACCAATAAGCGTCTGTTGTGTGGTTTGCTGAATAACTGATTGATACATATACTCAGCCTCATCATCATGATTGTCTTTGGTATACGTTGTTATTGCTTCGGTTATTCTTGTTTCAATTTGTTGTGCTAGCAACCAGCGAGCAGACGTAGTTGCGAGTTGTTTACTATAAGCAAAACCTTGATTTGATTTTTTAGCGATACCTACTGCTGCGATCGATGAGGATAAGGGGAGTGGTGTGCAAATCCAGTGTGGCGCTATAGCGTTTGACGCATCAGGGTAATGGCATTTCTCGTTTTGGTTCTCATTAAGGCTTTGAGGGCTTACAGAAGACGGTTGATGTAAATTTGGTTTGGCATCTTTGATGATTGAAGAGCAGCTACTCAATATGACTATAAACAAACAATAGCTAAAGAGTCTTCTCATTAAATGAACCATATGGCTGCCCGATTAATACTCTAAGTAGTTTTGCTCAACCTCAAAGGCCAATTTATAGGTGTATAAATTGGCCTTTGAGGTTGAGTGTGTGTAACCGATTATTGATTGTTTACTTTTTCAAAATCTTCATTGGATTGCAGGAGCAAACCTTCTAGATCATCAAGTGAAATCTCAAGATCTTCGTCTGAAGCTGACTCAATTAAAGCGATGGATTCATCTAGCTGCGCAAAAGCATCTTCTTTTCGTGAGGTAGTTTTAGCTTCTGTCTTTTGAATCGTTGCAGAGGCTTCAATGGTTTCAGCCATTACTTCAGGGTCTTCTGTAGATGGGTATTCCAATGCAGGCGTTGATCGTGTGAGTGCTTCTTCTTTAAGACTTGCAATTTCTCGTTTCTTATCGGAAATCGCCGACTGAATCTGTTCTGCTTGTTTAGCGATATCTTTGTGAGCTATACCCTTTTTATCCAAAAGGATTGCAAGTGGTGTCAGTAGATTTTCAAACTCAAGAATAATTTCCTCATACGTTCTATTGGATATTACTTGAACTCGATTGAGGACGTTAATTGCATGTAGGGCAACGAAATAAGCCCGCTCGCCAATTTCCTTTACTTCTTCTAAGCTCCTTGGATTAGCGCGAATATATATTTCTGCTTTGTTAAGCATGTCTTTTGATTCAAAATTAAGCAATGGGATGTAATCTTCTGCATCAGCCTCCTCTAGGCGTTGAAGAAGTTCACGAGTCTCATTGAGCGTTATAAACTCAACTGTTTGTATTTCCAATGCGTACATATCTTCTACGAGAGGATTTTGATCTTCTTTTGCGCTGTCTAAATTGTCTTGTTCAATGTCAATAATTATACTATGAAGTTCTTTAAGTGCTTGACGATATTGCTCAGGGAAATGATCACGGGCATTCAATTTATCTAATCGCCGTACTTGCTCAAGGGATGGAGCCAGTTCTTCCTTCACGATAGCCTTATACTGAACGCCTTTATTAACACTATTGATAGCATTATTGGCGTCATCGATTACGCCTTGAGGGGAGTTTGAGGAAAATATATTAATAGAATCGAGAATACTGTCTTTACCTTCGAGTTTTTCATAGCGCTTATGGGCTTGCTTTAGAGCTTTTTTCGCTTGTTTATTATGAAAGGGCGCATAGAAATTCAAGTGCTCTTTCTCAGCTAGTTTCATTGCTTGTTCAGCACTTTCAATTGCTGCCTGCGGAGTACTCGCTGGGGTGGTTGTTGTAGAAATAGCAACTTGGGATGTTTCACTATCCGGTGCCATGCCAAGCATTGAGCACCCTGTTACTGTAACGGTTAGTGAGGTGGCTAGTATGGCTCTTCCAAGCGTATAATTCATGTATATTTTCCGTGGTAGTTTTCTTTATAGAAGTGATTCACTACATACTAAATGGCCAGTAAAACTAGCGTAACTAATATTTGCTATGTTGTGAGTGTCGTATCGTCTAAATATACTGCTGTGAATTAGGCGGTACATAAATGTAAAAAAATTCTTATGCTAAAGCTATATTGTTTATTGAGTCTAAAACGGTATTCCAATTTTGTCTAGGTAGTTACAGTTTAATGCCAGTTAAGTTACTAGTTAAAACTGTATTTTTACACTTGAAAATAAATATACAGCTCTACATGAAACATATTCGCGCTACTTTTTCTAAATGCCCGTGATTAGCTGCGGTTACATTGCGGAAGTAGTAACGTTTTAAATGCTGTAAAACGTTACTTAAACCTGAATTGAAAGTTACGATTTACAGGCAGTAGTTCCCAAAGATAGCTTTAATATACTCAATGAAATGTATCATTTGCCTCTAGTATTAGCCCCGACTCAGGTAGAGGTTCTGCATCAAGAGTTGCGTGATTTTCATTCATGGCTAGGCGGCCATCTACAAACCATTTTACAGCTATTGGGTAAATTACATGCTCTTGCTGCTGAACCCTGTTTGCTAGGGTTTTGACTGTATCTTGAGGTAAAGTAGTCACCTTTGCCTGAAGAATATTTGGCCCGCTATCGAGTTCAGCTGTCACAAAGTGAACAGTGACGCCATGCTCTTTATCACCTGCATCTAATGCTCTTTTATGTGTGTGTAACCCGGGATACTTTGGTAGAAGAGAGGGATGAATATTTAGCATTTTCCCTTCGTAGCGTCGAACAAAATCCGACGTTAAAATACGCATAAATCCCGCCAGAACAATTAGATCAGGTTCATAATTATCAATTTGGCGAATAAGTTCTGCATCAAAAATTTCACGCTGTTCATATTTTTTATGATCCACTACGTGCGTATTGATGTTCGCATCTTTAGCCCGCTGAAGACCCATAACTCCATCCTTGTTGGATATGACAGCTTCAATTTTCCCATTAATTTCATTTTTATCAACAGCATCAATTAACGCCTGAAGGTTACTACCACTACCTGAAATCAATACAACAATGACTGGATCTTTACCTTCCATAATTAAGCATCCAACCCACTTAACTCTACTTGATCTTCACCTGATGCTGCAGTTGCTATATGTCCGATCTTCCAAGCTTTTTCGCCTTCCGTTTCCAATAAAGAAATTGCCTCATCAGCTTTGTTACTGGGTACAGCGAGCACCATACCCACACCGCAGTTAAAAGTTCGGTACATTTCAATACTATTAACATTGCCAGACAATTGTAACCATTGAAATACCTCAGGGAGCTCCCAGCTATTAGTGTCAATAACTGCTTTACTTCCTTCAGGCAATACACGAGGGATATTTTCTAAAAGCCCGCCACCAGTAATATGTGACAAAGCATTGACTTGAGACGCTTTAATAAGCTTCAAAAGGGGCTTTACATAAATTTTAGTTGGCGCCATTAAGGCGGTACCAAGATCCGTATCCCCAAGTTTTTGTGATAATTCAGCGCCTGATACTTCAATAATTTTGCGGATGAGAGAATAACCGTTAGAGTGTGGCCCAGAAGATGCGAGTCCGATTAATGTGTCACCTTCAGATACTTGAGATCCATCAATAATTTCTGATTTTTCAGCAATTCCTACACAAAAACCAGCTAAGTCATAGTCATCGCCTTCATACATACCTGGCATTTCAGCCGTTTCACCACCAACAAGCGAGCAACCTGACATCTCACAACCTTTACCAATACCATCAACAACACTGGCTGCTACGTCGATGTTTAATTTACCTGTTGCATAGTAATCTAGAAAAAATAGAGGCTCAGCGCCACCCACAATTAAATCGTTCACACACATGGCAACTAAGTCTATGCCAATTGTATCGTGCTTGTTTAGCTCCATTGCTAAGCGAAGTTTAGTTCCAACGCCATCTGTTCCTGATATTAGTACAGGCTCTTTATAACCTGTCGGTAATTCAAATAAAGCACCAAAACCGCCTAGACCTGCCATTACTTCAGGGCGTCGAGTACGTTTCGCAACACCTTTTATACGTTCGATTAATGCATTTCCGGCATCTATATCGACGCCAGCGTCTTTGTAGCTTAAAGAAGGAGATGAATTTGAATCAGTGTGATCTGTCATGATACTAAGAACCTAATAAGTGAACATCGCAAAGGATAAAGCTTGAAAACGCGAGATTTTATCAGTTGTTACGGTTAGCGCCAAATCATCTTTGTAAATAAACGATTATATATTCCAATAAATGGTCGTTTTATTAGGTATATGTACTTGTCTGCGAGTCTTGTATTGTTTTATCGAAGGTAGACGAATATGATTGTGCCATTATCCTAAATATTTTCTATGGTCTCGTTTTGTCTAAAACTGTACTAACATCTTTTGCTCTTATCTTGCTTTCTCTCTTATGGCAGCACACACAAGCTGCACAAGTACTTGATATATACAAAGCATCCGTATCAGTCGAATCTCAAGACTCACAATATAGAATTGAAGCTTTTGATAAAGCTTTCCAACAAGTCCTTATTAAAGCCAGTGGACGTTTTTTGCTAGTTACTGATACAGACACTTTTAAGGCTTTACTTCCCTCAGAGTCTTACGTTCAAACCTTTAGTTATCGTGAAAACCCTCTTTATAATGCATATATTTTACGGCAGGCTCAAACTCAGCAAGAGTTAGAAAACTCTTCGAGTGACTTACCAAAACATCAAAATAAAGATACATTGGCGGTTACTTCTCTAGATACTAACTCTCAAGATGTTCCAAAGCTTGATGAAAATATAGAAACTGAACTAGCGCCTCGTCCATATATGCTTGATGTTTCATTTGCACCATCCTTAGTTCAAGAAAAAATGACTGAGTTAAATATTCCTGTTCTAAGCAAGGTACGACCTTCCACTCTGTTGTGGCTGGTTTTTGAGTCAGAAGGAGAGCGGTCTATACTTGGGACTTCGGATACAAGTGACTTAACCAAAACTATAACTAAATTCAGTGATGAATTTGCCGTCCCTGTTTTTTTACCTGTAGCTGATTTGATCGATGTTAATTCAATCGATATTGATGATATATGGGGGCTTTATCCTGAAACCATCATCGATGCAAGCAAACGCTATCAGCCTGGAGCGATTGTTATGATGCGTATCATTGAGCTTGAAGATGGAGCATGGGATGGGAGCTGGTTCCTTGAATTAAAGGAGCTGGAGGAATTTGGTCAGTCAACAAAAGAATCAAAATCTGAAGTAATAAAAGACTTGTTCAAAACTTTAGCAAAATCGCTCTCGGAAAAATATTCAGTGTCTCCATCAATGGCTAATAGTGTGGGCATTCTTGACGTGGAAGTAGGAAATATCAATAGTTTCAGCGACTATATTGGGTTACAAGAACACATTAGTAATCTCTCACCGGTACAATCAATACAAGTCAAAAAAGTTAAAGGCTCTAAGGTTTTTTTAAAGCTGACGCTTTTAGGAACAACTAAGCAGTTTTTTGAACATATTGACCTTGGAGGGAAAATTAAGCGGTCAAACGAAGCAGCATTCGATTTTGAAGCAGAAAACGCTTTTGACAATTTCCTAACAGAACAACTTGTTTGGATATCTGACAACTCAGTCCTGATAAATTAAACCTGAAGGGTGAGATGCTTACAATAAATCAAATTCCGAATATTTTGACTGTCATTCGAATATTACTAATTATCCCTTTTGCAGTATGTGTCTATGAGAAGCAGTACCTTGCAGCTTTAATTATTTTTTTTATTGCAGGTTTATCAGATGGTGTAGATGGTTTTCTGGCACGGCAATTTAATTGGCGCTCTCGTTTTGGGGCAATAGCTGATCCTTTAGCCGATAAAATGTTACTTATAACTGCTTATATTATGTTGGCTTGGACTGCACAAATACCTATATGGCTTGTGTTGTTAGTCTTAGGGCGAGACCTCGCAATTGTGGTTGGTGCGCTTTTATATCACTTTTTTATAAGCCATTACGAAATTCAACCGTCATTGCTTGGTAAGACCTGCACTTTAACTCAAATCGTATATGTTCTCTTAGTTATTGTGAGTTTAGCCGAGCTACCAATGCCTTCTTGGGCAGTAGAAAATGGTTTATGGGTTGTTACCGTTATTACCTCACTTAGCGGTATACATTATTATATTGTGTGGGGAATGAAAGCTTATCGACAAAGACAAGCAAACGTTTAAAGTAGGATTTAGATTACGTGAATAACAAGCTAATGGAAGTGCTCAGCCCTACAATGCAACTTACCTTACCCGTGCAACTTAAACATGATGCAACATTTGATAATTTTTATGGTGAGGCCAATTTAAAAGCCTCTTCTTTACTCAAATATGCAATTGAAACACATAGTGAGACACTTGTTTTTTTATCTGGCTCAATTGGTGCCGGTAAAAGCCATTTGATGTGTGCCGCTATTTCTTTAGTTGAATATCTAAACAAGCAAGTAGACCCGAAATTAGATAGCGAACGCAGTATCTGCTATTTCTCGTTAGATGAGATTTGCGCTTCTTTTGAGGAAGAAAATGAAATTGAAGACTTTTTCACCAGTTTGGAAGAATATAATTTTCTCGCTTTAGATAATATCGATACATGGCTGGAATCTGATAAAAAACAGAGAGCTATAAAAGAAAGATGCTTGTTTAACTTATTCAATCAATTCAAAATAAGTGGACATCAATTGATCTTGAGCGCTAAAGTTGTGCCTTCAAGATTGAATATTTTATTGCCCGATCTACTATCTAGAATTCAGTCAGGTTTGTTGCTTCATTTGCACGCTTTATGTGATGAGCAAAAGGAGAATTTATTACAGGTAATCGCCAAGCAAAAAGGATTATTTTTAGAAGACGGTGTGTCTGCATACATTCTTAAAAGAAGTGGCCGTAATCTAAATGATCTATTAAGTGTTCTTGATGAATTAGATCACGCATCTTTAACCGAAAAGCGAAAAATAACCATACCATTTACCAAGAAAATTTTAAATTGGTAAAATAAGAACTTCTAAGGAGCTACAAAATAATGATTCGAGTGGTCTTTAATCAAAAGGGTGGGGTAGGCAAGTCCAGCATAACCTGCAACTTAGCTGCAGTAAGCGCAGCAAATGGTCGACGTACTTTGGTTGTGGATTTGGATCCACAGGGGAACTCTACACATTACATAATGGGGCATCCCGCAGTTGATTTGAAAGATAGCGTGGCTGATTTTTTTGAACAAACACTTTCTTTCAATCTGTTTAATAAAGACCCCGCAGATTTTACACACCAGTCGCCTTTTAAAAACTTATATGTAATGCCTTCTAATCCTGAGCTGGATTTTCTAGAAGGGAAGCTAGAATCTAAGCATAAAATATATAAGCTTAAGAATGCATTAAGGGATCTTGAAAGCCAGTTCGACGAAATTATTATTGATACCGCACCGGCATTAAACTTTTATACACGTTCTGCACTAATTGCCTGTGATAAAGTGCTGATACCCTTTGATTGTGACGATTTTTCACGCCAAGCTTTATATACGATACTTGGAGAATTAAAGGATATTCAGGAGGATCATAACGATAAACTTGAAATCGAAGGAATTGTTGTAAACCAGTTTCAGCCGCGAGCAAGTTTGCCAACTAAGCTAGTTCAAGAATTAATTGATGAAGGCTTACCTGTTTTACCTGTTAAGCTAAATTCATCTGTAAAGATGAAGGAGTCTCATCAACACTGTAAGCCAATGATCTATTTTGCACCTAAGCACGCATTGACTGCACAGTTTGAAGAGTTACATCAGCACTTAATGAACTAGTGCTATCAGCGCTATTGAGAATCGATATAAATAATCTAGCCAAAAGTTTCTGTCATTTTATTTGATAAAATGACAGAAACTACTTATTTTTTTTCTCAAAAGGTAAAATTATTTGCTCACCTTGCCCCAAAACTCTTCCAGAATCCAGCTGAGTAAATAAGTCTGCTAACTCCTTGAATGGCAAAGGTTCAGTATATAGATAACCTTGTGCATATCTACACCCATTGATTTTTAGAAACGCTTCTTGCTCAAGAGTCTCTACTCCAGTCGCAAAAGTCTGGAGATCCATTTGACTAGCTATGGCCAACAAGGTTTCAGTGATAGCCATGTTACTTTCATCATTAGGAATGCCATTAACAAAGGTTCTATCAATTTTAACAATATCAACAGGGATCTGCTTTAATTGCCGCAGGGAGGACAGGCCAGTTCCGAAACTGTCAATCGTTAGTGACACACCTAGCTCATCCAATTGGTCTAAGATAGCTAATGACATATCTATGTTAGATGTAATGGTACTTTCCGACATTTCAAATATTAAATTTTGAGGTGCAAACCTGGCTTCTTTGGTGACTTTTTTGACCATTTGAATAAGTTGAGGGTGATTAAACTGCCTACAAGATAAATTAAGGGCGATCTGGATGGGCTTCTTTGACCATTCATGTATAACCCTCCCTTGTAGGCACGCATTCTTTAAAACCCATTCACCAATGTCATGAAGCTGACCAGTTTGCTCCGCTATATCGATGAAATCACTAGATTTTATGAGCCCTTTGTCCGGGTGCTTCCACCTTAATAGTGCTTCAAGCGCTAAAATTTCACCTGACTCGATATCTACAATAGGCTGATAATAGAGTCTGAATTGATTTTCCTTGAAGGCAGAGCGCAACTCATGCTCAATTGTATGTTGCCGCTGCATCTCGCTGTTCATTTCCGGGCTATAGAATTGAATATTATTGCGACCAGCATTTTTAGCTCTATACATAGCCATATCTGCATTTTTTAATAAATCAGGGTACTCTGTGCCATCATTTGGACATAAGGCAATACCAATACTTGAAGTCACGATTAATTGATTCCCCTTAATTGTGACGGGTTGTGTAATATTTTCTAATATATTACGAGCAACTTTTTCAGCTCCTTCTCGACCTGAGATACTAGCAAGTAGAATAGCAAACTCATCCCCCCCAAGCCTTGCTATTGTATCTTCTTTACGAATAGTATCCTTTAGACGTTTAGCTAAAATTATTAAAAATTGGTCTCCAATA
>Ga0209290_1000511_pt1 | contig 27386 bp, 20 predicted proteins | sample EN1Hudsemesocosm_2_FD_184632 | JGI IMG/M metagenome (GOLD analysis project Ga0209290, IMG submission 184632) | Methane-oxidizing microbial communities from mesocosms in the Hudson Canyon - EN10B Hudson Canyon (SPAdes) (version 2) | ecosystem: Environmental > Aquatic > Marine > Cold seeps... | reverse complement strand
CATTAACAAATAAAGTAAAGTCTCTTACTTTAAAGTTGACCTAGGTCAATGTGAGTGCTTGTTGAGATGAACTATTATGCGCTAATTGTAGCTCGAAGAGCTTTGGTAATTAACGAAAAAGATGTGTATCTAGCCCGCTAAAAATTCCTGATGTAGTGTTATCACAGCACTTACTTATGGGAAATACTACCTTTCAAAATAAAAACAAAACTTATTATTTTTTTAACTAATTGCGGGCTTAAGGATTGTCTGCATGATCAATTGTGGTTTGTAGAAGGATGACCTTGCGAGTATTCTGTTTTCAAAAACAGACTTTACTGGCACACCCATTAATGTCTTGACTGATAACCTTTATGCTCAAATTTAATTTAAGCAATAAACACAAATTGACCGGTAATATTATTGCCTTGCTGCTTCTTGGTTTGTTGTTATCAACAATGGTATCTTATTTTCATGTTAAAAATAATTTGCATGACTCAATACATAATGAATTAACATTAAAAGCGAATTCCGTTGCGATTAAATTGAACTCTTGGCTAAAGAGTAATCTTTCCTTAGTAAAAAAAATGGCAGAAACTTTAGGTAATAGTTCAGAGTCGATTCGTGATAATGAGAAGTATGAGTTTTTTCTAAATCAAATTAGCAAGTCACCCCAGCTCGATTTTCTCAGTATATCGTTGGAAGATGATGGCTATTTTTTAGTGAATGATTGGGAGGTTCCACCTGAACATGATCCAAGGGCTCAACCTTGGTATCTGGAAAGTAAAAAAACCTTATTGGCTAGAGTGACGTCAACACATTTAGATGTTGATGGTGGGCGACATGTTTATATGGAAGCATCTGCTCCAATTATTAGAGGGGAAAAATTTCTGGGAGTGGTCGTTGGCGAAGTAACTTTGAGTAATGTCCAGAGAATTATTTTGAATATGGATATGGATTATGAAGGGTTTGCTTTTCTGATTAAGAAGTCTGGCAATATTTTGGTTCATCCAACAGTTAGCAATGTTGGTAAATCAATTTATTCATTGGCAGATCTTGCTGGAAAAGATGATATTCAGATCATGACTGACAGTATCATTGAAGGAGACAGCTTCTTGTATTCCTTTGTAGCCATTGAAAATACAGAGTGGCAGCTAGTCGTGGCAGCAAGTAAAGAGCAGTTTACTAAGGTTCTGACCTCAGAAACGCTTTCATTATTATTTCATTTCTTGATGATTTTTGTCTTAATTTTGCTGGCGTTCTTCTTGTTAAATAGACGCATAGTCTCTCCGCTTATTGACTTATTAGAGCGAGATGGTGTGACGAATTTGCCGAATAAAAAAAGTTTCAAGAAGCAAGTTACCGATCACTTTCTGGATAGAGACTTAGAGGGTTTAATCGTTATTGTAAGTGTTGATAATTTTAACCGACTGACGGCAGCCTACTCCCATGACGACCTTACCCTGTTGTTCAATCAGATAAAACAGCGGATGCAGTCGATGTTAATTAATCGTTCCTTGTTTGGGCACTTCTCGGAAAGCAGATTTATTGCCTACATGACCTGGGATGATCCGGTTAATGATCAAGATAAACTCAGTTGGCTTCAATCGCTTACGGATTGCTTGTCCGCTAGCTACTCCATTAATGGTCGAAAGATTCATTGTACCTTTAGTGTAGGCGCATGCGGCTACCCTGATCATGGCATCGACATAGAGGATCTGATTGATAATTCTTTTTCAGTGATCGCAAATGAAAAACGTAGCGGGGCATCTAGTTGCGGTATCTTTGTTCCTAGTATGAATCAACAGCTTGGGAGTGAGTTACTGATAGTGAGTGCAATGAAAAACGCTTTGGATAACAATGAATTTTATTTACACTACCAGCCGCAATATGACTATCAAAGCCAACGTTTGGTTGGGATGGAGGCGCTCATTCGCTGGAACTCTATTGAGCTTGGGCGGGTGGTGTCTCCTGGCGAGTTTATTCCAGTCGCCGAGGAATCAGTCTTGATTATAATGCTGGGTGACTTTGTTATTGATACGGTCATTCAGCAGGTTAAACGTTGGAATAACGCTGGTTTAGCATTTGGTCGGGTCAGTATTAATATTTCACCTAAGCAGTTACTTACCCCTGATTTCACTGATAATCTGCTGGCAAAATTGGCTAAAAATGGCGTGAGTCCGGGTCAGCTTGAACTTGAAATTACCGAAACCAGCGTATTGGAAAACCCAAAAGATGGAATTGTCATTTTAGATCAGTTATCGAGCGCCGGATTTTATATTACGATTGATGATTTCGGCACAGGTTACAGTTCATTGGAATATTTAAAACTAATGCCGGTTGATAAGTTGAAAGTCGATCGTGCTTTTATTCGTGATTTAGCAGAAGGTAGTAAGGATAGTGCTATCCTGAAAATTATTGTTGATTTAGCTTCAGCGCTTGATTTTGCGCTCTTGGCGGAAGGTGTAGAGACAAAAGAACAGCTCGATATCGTTATTAAAAGTGGCTGTAGTACTATTCAGGGATATTACTATTCTAAACCGATAGATGTACCTGCAATTGAACGTATTCTGAGTAATATGAGTCAAGTGGATACAGCATATGAATGTTCTACTTTGAATTAAAGGAAAGTGTATTAAAAGAAAGTGTGTTAAAAGCAAATTGATATTAGCTGCAGACCTTTATTTTGATCGGTTTATATATTTCTTCGCTTGTCTGAATAATTGTAAATGAGACTGCTTGAGGAAATATAGTTTTTAAGGCTATCCATAAATTCTTGTTGGGTGATCTGAGAATTATTTAGGCAAGTTAAGATCTGGCCGCCCGGGTTTAGGCTTTGAAGGATGGTTGGAACGTTTAATCGTGGTTGCCAAATATCGAGGGTGTTTGTTTTACTTCTAAACTCACGATCTTTTGAATATGAGTCAGCAGGGTCTTGCCAAAATCTTGTTTGAATATATCAAGTGGTGAATGTTCAATAACTGCTGCAATTGCGCCTACCGGATGTGTCACGTGCCAGACGCCAATTAAGGCTTGTTGAACTTGCATGAGTATTGAAATGCTTGAATCTTGAGAGAGGCTTAGTTTAAAAGCATCATGCTCACCTAATAGTTGTGCATATTTTGCCATTAGTACAAGTAGGGTTTGCTTAAATTGTTTTGCTTCATCAAGCGTTAGGTTGCGCTCTAGAATCGTATGTAAAATTGCACTGAGCTTGCAATAAATAGGATTTGCCAGCAGTGTGTTTGTGATTGCCTGAGCAAGGGAGACATGATGACTTTCTTGCTCAGCAGATTTAACTAGGTCATTTAGTGTTTCAACAAACAGCGCTAAAAATAGTGTTTCTTTATTTCGAAAATAACGATAAAGCGCAGCTTTGGTCATGCCTACATCTTGTGCAATATGATTTAGATTTACATCTTCATAAGGAAGGTCAGTGAATCGCTGTCTGGTTGCATTAAGAATCTGTTGGCGCCGCAAAGCTTTTTGCTCAGGGTTATTCGCACGCTGTTTGATTAAACACATATTAAGCTTGTAGCCATCCTGCAAGTTTTCGAGTGACAAAACGAGGCGAGAGTTTACCAGACCAGACGCCAAAAATATTCTTCCAGCCAGTAATAACGATTGCTTTGTTTTTCTTTTTGAGTGCTTTTTTAACGACATCTTCCGGTGTCATTGCGCCTGCTTTAAAAAGTTTGGTGTCGGCCATATTGGCTGCTGAGGCAAATTCTGAGTCTGTTGCACCAGGACATAAAGCACTTACCATAATATTTTGGTTTTTCAGTTCTTCGTGCAATGCTTCTGAAAATGAAAGTACGAAAGCCTTGGTCGCATAGTAAATAGCCATTTTAGGGCCAGCCTGGAAAGCGGCAGTCGATGCAACATTAATGATAAATGATTGCTTTTGTTGTCGAATATTTGGCAACAAGCGGTGAGTTAATTCAACCAAAGTGGTGACGTTTAGTTGAATCATCTGCAACTGACGCTCCAGAGAAAGCTCAGTAAATTCACCTCGATCACCAAAGCCCGCATTATTGATCAGACCATTTATTTTCCATCCAGCATGACTGACCTGCTTTTCAATTTCAGCACTTCCTTCGGCTGTCGCCAGATCAGCAGCCAGCGTTTCGACTTTTACTTTGTATTTGGATGATAATTCGTTTGCTAGGGCGTCAAGTTTGTCTTTACGGCGAGCAGTTAAAATTAGGTTATTGCCTTGTTGAGCAAGCTGCTTAGCAAACACTTCGCCAATACCTGCACTTGCACCTGTGATTAATATGTAATTCATGTCTAGCCTCTTTTTATTAAGTTACCCCGAGTAACTTAATATACATATGGGGAGTATAAATGTAAATAACCTTGGGTAACTTAATGTGAAGTAAGTAACAAACGGCTATATATACATAAATAGGCAATAACCGCTTGGGGAATGGCGAAGGTTATTGGAACTGCGTAATAAGGGGGTCTCAGTAGGACTAAGATGCATTGACGCTTCGGGGAATGAATTTCAGAAATATTATTTAAGGATAAACAACTTCTATACCGTAATTGAGTTGGGCATTTTGGTTTTGGCGGAGCCTTTTTAAGGCTAGGGCCGAAGACTGAGTAATTGTGCCACCGATATTGACTGGATGCTGATCTGCCAGCAAGGCAAAGTCATGTTGGTTATTTTTGCCATTGTAGAGCGTGGGTGAAAAATGAAGATTGTTTGAGTCTGTTTCACTCAAGTTAATCGCTATATTAAGCGCTTCCGCCCCATCGATATTAATGATTGATGTTTTTGCTTGATTGCTGGCGCATGCATTGCCGCTGAGTTTGCCTGATTGAGGGTCTAATGTGCACTGCCCATTTTCAATTACTTTGATCGGCAAGCTCATCGCTTGCTGCTCCGAAATTTGAGCAGTATTATTCGGATTAACTAAGGTGATTTTTACACTGGCGTTGAAGGTTTCTGCATGGCAAATAGAGGTGCTCAAGATTAGTAAGGCTGTGCTGACTAGACGCGGCCCATGTATCTTATTTTTGCTCATTATAATCCCAACCCTCTTGACGCGTTTATCCTAAACAGACGTTTCTTTATTTAGTCAAAGTATAGTGGTCAGAGATAAATCAGCAATGAAAAAAAGGTTAAAAATTGCAAAACATTTATTTCTTGAAATTTTGGTTTAATGTACTAAGTGTGCTGATAAGTTTATGATTATAAAGGTTTTGTTTGGTTTTTATGAGTCTGGTTTAGCGATGATTCTTTATGGTTGGATAGGAGTGATATCTTATTTAAATAGAGCACGCCTTCGCTCCCTTTTACGTCAAAAGGAATATCTTCGGGTAACTTTAAATTCCGCTTTTGTAGCTGCTCAGACTCGATTCTTAGCTGATACTTTCCAGGTAATATTCCTTCAAATAAGAAAATTCCATCATACTCAGAGCGGGTTGTTGCTATCGTTTCACCTGTTTCATTCAGAATGAAGAGTTTAACGTTTGGCAGTGCTCGTTCATTAGCCTGTACTTGTTCGTCAGTTAAGCCAGCGAGTTGTTCTGATGAGGCTTGCCAAGTGCGTACGTATAATTCGCCTTCGATTTCGACGGTAGGTACCAGTTGGAAGCTGAGTTCTGTTTGTTTTCCCGCATGGGAATATAAGTGATATTCAGGCTGCCTGATCTTCATATAAGGATCTTCAATTGAGCGCTCATCAATCGATATGGGTTGCAAACTTAAGGCGGGAATACCTGTCAGTATTGTGTAGCCTTGCTTGTCGGTAGGTGATTCCTGCCAGGCGTTTCTACCTTTGAATATGACACCTTCAAGTGGGGGTTCTAGGGGATCGTAGGTGCCATTATTATTATCATCGACATAGGCATGAGCAAGCACGCTGGCAGTGGCAGATGAGCCTGCATCGTTAAACCAAAAGGATCCTTTCGCATTATCATAACCTAAGGATGTGTTTAGGCTCAGCCCTAAAAAATACATTTCATCATTATCAATACCTGCCGTAAGTGATAATGAAACAGGCTTCAAATTCCAGGTGATCGTATTGGAGAGTGAAATAATATCATTCTCGCTTTGGCTGTAATTCAAGCCTGTTTGAAAGGTGTAGGCAGAGCCTTGTTGGTAACTTGCTGCGGTATTGATGCTCTGAAGTTGATCCTTGGGTTGTATGCCATAATTGATTTCGGCTTTTAAGCGCCAGTCTCGCCATTGACGGGTGGCACTTAAACTTGAGTCTAGTGTATCTTCTGACTCATCAACATTGGAGTGGCTATAATTTAAATTGTGAGAGAGTTGAGTTAAGCCCCAGCGTGTACTTAATCGCTTGGAAATTTGTAGTTGTTTCAAATCGCTCTCTCTATAAGCTGAGTGTCTAACTTCTACATCATAGGTGATTGCCTGGCTTGTTAGCTCCTGGAGTAAACCGCTGGCGCGGATCTTTGCGTCCAGTTTTAACTGGCCATTTTCACTTCTTTCACTCACAAGATGATTAAATTTGAGGATATCAATGTTGATGTTGGTGTCATACAACCTGCTTTTGAATGAAGAAGCAATGCCATTACCGCCCTCAGAATCATGGGCTATTTTTATTTGTGCAAGGTTACCACCAACAGAGCCGAATAAACTGAGAAATGAGTATTCATGGGAAATATCTGTTTCTGTTGGCTCCATTTTATTGATACCTGCTTGAAGTGTGAAAAACTCACTCAAACCATAGCTGACTTCACTGTGGTAAAACTCAGATGTCTCTTCCATTTGATTCAGTTCAGAGCTAATTAAATTACTATTGCGTATCAGTCCATAGAACTGATATTCCCATTCACCTTTACTAACCATATTTGCGCCTACGGTGATTTTCTTTTGTCGGCTACGCTTTTGACCTTGTGGCCCGTATATCCGAATGTCGAAAATATTCTCACCCACGAAGGTTGTAATATTTTCGAATTTATATTGTCCACTCGCAGATGCGGATGCAAAATTTACCAACGAGCCGTTCCGGTATAATTCTACTTCCCAGCCTGGCGGGGCATCACCTTCTATTAGTATGTCGGTACTTTGTTCAAGTAAGCTGCTTTTACCGCGTTTAAAATGCACACCGCTACCCGTGACAGATCCAAATAATAAATTGTCAGAATGGCTGGTGATGTCTCCTGCTTCATAGAAATCCAGGCCCAGTAACATCGTTTTATCAGGCCCTTCTGCGGAACGAGAGAATGTTATTCTCAAATCCTCTTCACCGTTCTGGTAAATGTAACTGCTGCTCATTGAGTGTTTTAATACATCCATATTTCCTTGTAGAACTGCGCCTCTGAAATGCTCAACACTTTCTGAACCTTGTCGTTCAAGGTCATAGGTTAATTCAATGTCTAAGCCCGGTTGAGCAAGCCAGTCATATTGATTTGGAAGATAATTAGGGATTGTTGTTTTGCTAGTCTTAGCTATTTGTTGGCGCTTGATTTCTCTTTGCTTGCTTAGAATAACGGGTAGGGGGAGTTCTGATTCAAGTTTGAGTTTCAGTTGGGATACGTCCAGGTTTAATTTTAAACCAAACCATTTTTCGAGTGTATTTAAATTAATATATAGGTCAAAGCCATCCATTGCGAAACGGAAGTTATCCGGCCACGTTTGTGCATGGCCTTTAATAAAAATAGCTTGCTTGGGAATGTCGAGTGAAAACTTAGACGTTTCAGATATAAACCAGCCATCAATTGTTTGGGCGTCAATATCTATTACTAACGGAAAGTCGAGCGCCTCAAATAAACCTTGAACAGGCACGAAGGTACTTTCGGGTGTTTGGTAAATGAAAAGGGCTTCTTCGAGTAGAAGGTCTTCGTAAGAAACTTGCACAACCAGCAAGTCATCTTCATTTAATTCGACCTGCATGTCTTCAATAATTGACATGGAAGTTGAGCGGCCAAGGTCTTGGCTTGTAATATTTGTTTGCTGCACTACTGGAGTGGTCGCCGGTTTTGCATAGATAAAAGCGGGTAGCAACAAGAATAATATTGTTGTTAGAAGTGTTGAGGTATGTTTAAACATTCTAGTTGCTGGGTTGAGGTCGTTAATAGGTGAGTATTTTTTCTACCTTATTGGTCCCGCCATACTTTTCGTTTTCTTCAAATCGTAACATAAGCGTTTTTCCACTTAGGTCATGTGGCTTATCCAGGTGTAACTTAACCAGGCGTTTTGGTGTTGGGTCATAAAGGGCTATGCCCCGAATAAAGCCCAAGCGCTGACCTAAGTCTTGTTCAGTTTTCTCAAATAGCGCTACATCACCATATAAAGAGAATCCGCCGCTACGATGTAAGGTGAAATGAAGGTCTTCAACCAGTTCGTTTTTTTTGATAAGTGTTACGTCAGTGATGTCTGCCGTCGTGGTTAGTTTTCCTTTTCGAACAATAACTGGAATCGCTAACTTCAAAATAGGTTGCACAGAAAGGTTTAATTGTTTTTCTTCAGGTTTATCTGAACCAGTCTCACCATCAGATGATTTAATGTTAGGTATTTGTTTGAGGACTAAGTGGGATAAATATTCGCCATCGGGTAAATTTTTCGGGCGTCTGACAGCGAGTCGGATAGTTTGAGATTGGTTTGCAGGTATATCAACTCGTCTAGGCGAGTAACGAATCATATCGCCGGCGTAAGGACCGCCTTCTTCAGGATTTTGAATGTTGATAATGCTGCCGTCTTCTTTCATGATTTTATGTTCAAAATAAATCTGATAACGACCGGTTTCATTGCTGGTGTTAAGCAAATCAAGGCTGGCACTCCTTTCCCTATCTTCAAGCACAATTCGTTGGGGATTTAATACCAGACCAGCGATAGCCTGACTGGTTATTGATAAAAGAAGTAAGCATGTAATGCTAAAAGGAGTAAGCGAGTTGTATTTTTTCATGATTTTTTAATATTAGTTATTTTGGTTTTTGTAGGTTTAACATATTGTTGCGCCTTAATCTTAACGTTAATCATGAAGTAATGATACATGAAGTGTTATATGCAGGAACGAAAAAAGGCGCTAAAAAGCGCCTTTCTGGTCATAATTGAGTCTTTAAGTACTTAAACTTTGCGCTCTTACTAACCTTTGATATTAACTCGCCGATTTATTGGTATGTAACCGCAACTTGGTAATCGACAGACGTAACGTTATTGGTGATGGCTAATGCGCCATCTGCAACGGTTAGTGTTCCACCAAGCGATAAACTATGGCTTGCTTGCAGTGTTACGCCTGTCAGGTTAGTTGCGCCTTCACCGTTATCAATCATTGATGGAGCAAAGCTTAGCTCTGATGAGCCAGAAGCGCCGTCAGTCAGTGCAATATCAACCTGCATGCCTGTTGTACCGTTTACATCAATTGCCGCCAAGGTACCACTACTAGCGCCAAAACATGCTGTACCCGATCTTGCACCAGCAGTCGTTACGGTACAAGTTGCTGCATCATCGGCTAGAACCGAACCTAAATCCATCTGCGTTATTTCAGTCATTGAAATAGGCTGAACCAAGTTTAATGAGGCGTTAAATGTATCTGCGAAGCTTGTACCTGCAAAAAGGCCTGAAGCTAAAGTTGCTGCGATTGCTGATTTTTTTACGATGTTTTTAATTGTAAGATTTTTCATGGATAGTATTCCCAGTAATAAAATAATTTAGTTTTTTTAAATGCTGACTTTCATTTTTATGAATTTGTCAGACCTTATGTTTTTTGTGCGACTCTAGTGCTTTTGGCGGTCGCTTTTCATCTCTATCTAAAGCTGTCTTTTTTTGCTTCGAAGATGTTTGCGTTTCACATTGTTTTGCATTTCAAACGCTTATGGTTTCACTGTAGCTAAGTTTTTTAACTTGCCAGCTTAAAAAAGCCTGCCTTTTTGTATCGCTTTGTGTCGCATTGTTTCTGTTCTTTTGTTTGATGTATCTGTGTAATCGAAGGGGGTGTTTAATGTTACTTAGAACGTGTTTTGATATACATTTAAGTTAATAGATCGAGAGATTATAAAAAGGGGGCAGTATTTTTCTTTTGATAAATAGTATGGGCGGAAAATATAAATTTAATTATTATGTAGTTTGATGAGTGTTACGTCTGTGAGGTTTGATGTCGTGTCTAGTTTGCCTTTTCGGACAATAACTGGAATGGTTAATTACAATAATAGCTTGCATGGAAAGGTTTAATTGTTTTCTTAAGGTTTATCTGAACCTGTCTCATCATCAGATGACTTAATGTGCGGTATTTGTTTCTGGGTTATCTCACCGGCGTTTGGGCCGCCTTCTTCAGAATTTTCAATGTTGGTTGTTTTGTAGGTTTAACAGATCGTTGCGCCTTAATCATAACGTTAATAATAGGTGACGATGAATGAGGTGTGATATGCAGGAACGAAAAAAGGCGCTAAAAAGCGCCTTTCTGGTCATAATTGAGTCTTTAAGTACTTAAACTTTGCGCTCTTACTAACCTTTGATATTAACTCGCCGATTTATTGGTATGTAACCGCAACTTGGTAATCGACAGACGTAACGTTATTGGTGATGGCTAATGCGCCATCTGCAACGGTTAGTGTTCCACCAAGCGATAAACTATGGCTTGCTTGCAGTGTTACGCCTGTCAGGTTAGTTGCGCCTTCACCGTTATCAATCATTGATGGAGCAAAGCTTAGCTCTGATGAGCCAGAAGCGCCGTCAGTCAGTGCAATATCAACCTGCATGCCTGTTGTACCGTTTACATCAATTGCCGCCAAGGTACCACTACTAGCGCCAAAACATGCTGTACCCGATCTTGCACCAGCAGTCGTTACGGTACAAGTTGCTGCATCATCGGCTAGAACCGAACCTAAATCCATCTGCGTTATTTCAGTCATTGAAATAGGCTGAACCAAGTTTAATGAGGCGTTAAATGTATCTGCGAAGCTTGTACCTGCAAAAAGGCCTGAAGCTAAAGTTGCTGCGATTGCTGATTTTTTTACGATGTTTTTAATTGTAAGATTTTTCATGGATAGTATTCCCAGTAATAAAATAATTTAGTTTTTTTAAATGCTGACTTTCATTTTTATGAATTTGTCAGACCTTATGTTTTTTGTGCGACTCTAGTGCTTTTGGCGGTCGCTTTTCATCTCTATCTAAAGCTGTCTTTTTTTGCTTCGAAGATGTTTGCGTTTCACATTGTTTTGCATTTCAAACGCTTATGGTTTCACTGTAGCTAAGTTTTTTAACTTGCCAGCTTAAAAAAGCCTGCCTTTTTGTATCGCTTTGTGTCGCATTGTTTCTGTTCTTTTGTTTGATGTATCTGTGTAATCGAAGGGGGTGTTTAATGTTACTTAGAACGTGTTTTGATATACATTTAAGTTAATAGATCGAGAGATTATAAAAAGGGGGCAGTATTTTTCTTTTGATAAATAGTATGGGCGGAAAATATAAATTTAATTATTATGTAATCTTTTGTACCTAAGTATTTCTTTTTGTAACGGAAGTTTTATGTATAATGCGCCTTTCTCAATGTCTTCTGTTGTGGCAACTGAGTTTAAGATGGAATTAAAACTTATTCAGGTCTTCGTGAACACGTAAGAACCGCAGAAATAGTATATATAAGACATGTTCTCAATAATTAAACGTTTATTTATTCTCGGCTTATATGCCGGCGGTTCATTCTGTTATGTCGATAGTGCCTATAGCCAGATTTGGATAGAGGAGCGTCAGCGTGCAGAGTTACCTGCCTCTTTAATATCTAGTCATCGAATGAAAATAGTGTTGACGCACGGAAACCAATTGGGTGGCCAAACGAGTGCTGAGGTTGTCGGCGGGCAAATTATTTCAGGTCATTACTTTATATCGAGTGATACCCAGCAAATGATTTCGATTAACCTGATAAGTAATCAGGATGATGCGGACATAAGTCTCACCAAATTTACGATGAAGTATAAAGGTCAGACTTATAAGAGTTTTCCAGCAGTTGGTTTGCCGTCTCCTGGAAATGGAGAGGATGTATTTATTGGGTTTACGGCTACCATTAATCAAAATACTTCAGAAGGCGAACGCTTTCCTTCCTATATTCTTGACGTGAATGAAGAGTAAGCCACTTCATTCACCTAAGGTAGTGTCTCTTATACAACGCCTCGAAAAAACGCTACCGCTAAAATAAACTGTCTTCAGAATGCTTGTTTTAGCTAAAACAGACTGAGACGAGCTTCAAACCTTTATTTTGATCCGCTTCTTTTATTTCTTCGCTTGTCTGAATAATGGTAAATGAGACTGCTTTCGGGAAGATCGTTTTAAGGCTGCCCATAAATTCTTGCTGGGTGATCTGAGGGTTGTTCAGGCAAGTTAAGATCTGCCCGCCAGGGTACAGACTTTTTTCACAGCGTAATAAAAGCTTCTCATAGTCTTGCCAGCCTCTGAATGATTTTTTCTGGTAGGGCGGCGGGTCAATGATAATTAGATCGTAAGGGCCTATTTTGGAGAATTGCTGGGCAGATTTGAGAATGTCACGTTTATAAAAGGCTGCTTTGCCGTCGCTTAAGTCGTTTTTTTGGTGGTTCTTTTGAGCTGTTTTTAATACTCCGGCCGCCATATCCATATTGATGACGCTGTTGGCGCCCCCATCTAAAGCGAATAGAGAGAAGATGCTGGTATAAGAAAAGAGATTGAGTACTTTCTTATTCGATGCGTTTTCTTGAACCCAATCCCAGCCAGCGCGCATATCGAGAAATACACCCGTATTACGATTTTTGCCAAGTGTCACTTGGCAGCTTAACTTATCATTTAATTTTGACCACTGGCTAATGGGTAGTTCAGTAGGACTTTTTTCGCATAGCACTTTGGTCGTTAGTTCTGGCCATTCTCTATTTTGAATAAGGATGGCTTCTATCGTGGGTTCACTATCAAATAGCTCTTTTAGGCCATCACTTACTTCCGGTGACAGTGTGTCATCAAAATTTTGTACAAATAAGTAAGGGGGATACCATTCAATGTTCAGTTTTTCAAAATCCGGAAACTTATGTCCTCGGCCATGAAATACCCGGCTAGCATAATCGCTACAACGGAGTAGGTTGGCTGAGATTTCAGTGAGTAAGATGGATGTATCTACTTTTTGTTCTGGCATATTAAAGTGTTCGCGCTTAATTCAGATCGAAGTGTGTTTATTCACAAGGTGGAGAATAAATAATTGCGAAGCAGTGTAGCCAAATGGAAAGCGAGTTTCCACAGGCTACATAAGCAGGGTGATAATGCGTAGGGCTATTCATTTCCGGTATTGAAGACCACACCAGGTGTAAATAGTGTTGCTGTTTTTGTGTCAGAGAGTAAATAAATGATGCTCAAACTAGTATTATCAATTAAATCGTCATTCAATCCATAGCCAAAACCTGTGAACTCACCCGAGGTAAGTGAGCCTGAACTTAGAAGTTCAGGGTCGGTGAAAGGCGAGTCTATGAAATGCTGCTCGGAACCATTTTCTGTATGTGTCACGGCGACAGCGAGAATGTCAAAGGGACGGTTTGAGAGATTGCGAAGATAAAAAGCGTAGATGCTATTTTTAAGCAAGTTATTATTTTCACTGTACAAAGGTTGAGACTGGGCTCCCTTGGCGATGACGTTTGAGAAAGAATCTGTCGAAAATAAAGAGGTTCGGCTGGATATTCCAGAGTCGATACTGGCATTAACTAATATTAGTCCGTTGTAGTTAGATGTTAATGTCAGGCTAGCGATGCCATTTATCGTGAAAGCTGTTTCAGTTTTTATTGCATCTCCTTCCGTGATGGTCAAGGTGACCAAGGTTCCATCTTCGATTACGCCGTCTTCTGTTGTTGGTAGGAGTTTGACAGTTAAAAGTGTATCGTCAATTTCGTTATTGATGATAACATTAGGGCTGAGTTGTATATTTAAACTGCTGGGTGTATTCGGGTTTTGGCTGACGTGAAGAGCTAAGAAGTTAGAACTTATGTCGCTAAAAGAGGCGCTAAGACTTATGTCACCTTCCGAAATACCTCTAATTAAGCCTTTATTAGAGGTGTCGCTATCAACTGAGGCAATCTCAGGGTGGCTTGAAAACCAGTTTACTTCTTGGCTTACATCTTTGGTGCTGTTGTCGGAGTAAGTGGCAATCGCGCTGGCCTGTGTTTCTGCGTATACGTTAAGGCTAGACGTGAGGACTGTTATGCTTAAACTTTGGATTTCTGCATTGCTTACTGAGAGTGCTTTTTCGCCATCGATTCCACTCAAGCTTGCAGAGACTGTCGCTTGCCCTGGTGCAATGGCCCGAACCAGACCGCTCGAAGTGTTAGTGTTATCAAGAGTCAGGACCTGATTGTCAGAGCTTTGCCAGGTAACTTGAGTGCTGATGTTATGGCTGCTGTTATCTGAGTAGGTGCCTGTGGCAATTAAGGTTTGTTGGGTGCCCTTAGGTAGTGTGCTTTTTTCGCCGTTGATGGTAATGGATTGAAGTGTCGCGGGGCTAATTGTGACATGCCCAAGCCCGGTTATACCATTTAGGCTTGCACTAATAAGTGTTTTTCCAATCTCAAAAGAATTGATTTGACCTGCTTTACCCAAAGATAAATTCGCAATGTTACTGTCAAAGCTGCTCCATTCAACCTGCTCGCTTATATCGATTTGCGCCTTGTCAGAATAACGGCCTATTGCTTTTGTTTGAATAGTTAAACCTTTTGCCGTGGTTGTGTTTGAAGGAATAATTTCAATACTGTTGAGCTGGGCATTATCAACCTTAAGTTGGGTTGACCGACTGATGTCTCCCAATATAGCAGTGATAGTTGTTTCCCCTAAAGTAAGGCCGTTAGCGACGCCTTTAGAGCTTATGTTGTTATCAATAGTACTGACAGATTCATTACTAGATAGCCATGTAACTTGTGAACTTATATTTTGTACGGATCCATCGGTAAATAAACCGTTAGCGGTAAATAGTTGGCTAAGACCGTTCGGAAGCGAAGTATTTATTGGGAGAATAGCTAGGGAGACAAGTTCAGCATCGCTTACTGTGAGTGCGAGATTAGAATATTCCCCGGATAGGCTTGCTGTAATTGTTGCATTGCCCTTTTTATGACTTTTAATAGCCGTGTCATCAAGGCTCACCTCTGCAATTGTATTGTCACTGCTGGCCCATGAAACCTGGTCTGTGACATCCTGGTGGCTATGATCAGAGAAAAATGCGGTGACGTTAACTTTAGATTGACTGCCTTGTGCAAGTGTCAATATGGATGGGGTAATGATAATGCTTTCTATTATCGCGGGGCTAATGGTGATTTCTTGTGCGGCACTTAAGAGGTCGTTTGTTGCATTAATGCTGGTGACCCCTTGTTGGATAGGATTGAGTAGACCGCTTTGAAGCTCTATGGTGCCTACGTTTTCGTTCTCAATGGACCAGTTTAACTCTGTGGTGATGTTTTGTGTGCTGCCATCCGAAAAGGTGCCCGTGGCGATTAGCTGCTCTGAAATGCCCGCGACCAATAGACCCGGTGAATTTATGCTGATGCTTTCTAGTGTGGCTGGCGAAATAGTCACAGACATCTTCGCTTGAATTGAATTTATGCTAGCCGTTATTGAAGCATCTCCTGCAGCGTGAGTGGTTAATTTTCCGGTTGCTGTTAAGGTTGCCAGATCTTCCGTATTAGATGACCAGGCGACATCGTTGCTTAAATCCTCAGTACTATTATCTGAATAGAGGCCTGTGGCAATGAATTGTTCAGAAGAGGCTAAAGCAAGTTTTATGTTTGACGGTGAGAGGTTGATATTAATTAATGATATGGCTTCGGCAGTGGTTTGATTGCTTATATTTTCGATGCTTGCTGATATGCTCGCATTGCCCTCGGAGATAGCGCTAAGTAGGCCGCTTTCAGATACATTGAATACATCGGTGTCTGACGAAAGCCAGCTAACTTGGCCTGATAGTTCTTGGGTGGATTGATCAGAGTAGGTGCCAATTGCACTGAGTTGCTGTGTTTCGCCCACCTTTAATTTACTAGAGGCATCGTTGATTGAAATGCTTTCTAAAACGACTTCTGTTGGCTCTGGTTGTATTGCTTTTTGCGTTGGGATAGGGCTGCTTCCACCGCCACACGCTATTAAAATGAGGGGGCATAGTAGCCAGAATAGTTTTCTAAACTCGGGAAGTTTGATCGCTTTAAACATCTCTTACCTTATTTTTGTGTGATAGCCTGCCAATTGTGGCGTTATATACATAATAGTTCTATAAAAAAATTCCGATATAATAATTGTTTACAATTTAAGTTTGCTTGGATAATTTAAAAGGGTGAGTGTTTTCTGTTTTTGATGGTTCTATAATGTGTTTTTTTCACACCTAAGAGTGTTTTATGTGTAAGCAATGTGTTTTTTGGATGGTGTTTTTGTTTGGTTTTCTGAATACTCTGGCAGATAAGGCGATTGCTGATGAGAGTGACCAAATTCAAGTGGTGGCAACCTTTAGTGTGTTGGCTGACATGGTCTCACGTGTCGGTGGTGAGCATGTTGAGGTAACTAGTCTCGTTGGTTGGGGGGAAGATGCTCACGTGTTTCACGCTTCACCTAATGATGTGAAGCGGGTAGCCAATGCGGACTTGTTAGTTACCAATGGTTTTGGCTTTGAGGGTTGGTTGGAGCGATTAATCTTGGCCGCTAAATATCGAGGGCGTTTGTTGGCTGCGACAGAGCAAGTTTCAGGTATATACCTTGAGGGTGAATCGCATGATGAAGATGAGTTGAATCATTCAGAAGATGACCATTCAGAAGAAGATCATGCTGGGCACGCCCATGATGAGGCTGTTTTTGATCCGCATGCTTGGCATAGTTTCAAAGCTGCAAAAGTTTATATACAGAATATAGCCAATGCCTTGCAAAGTATTGATTTAACGCGCAAGGATATTTATCGACGTAATGCGCGTTTATATATTGAAGAGCTTGAGCTTTTGGAGGCTTCAGTTGAAAAAACAATGAAAAGAATTCCACTTAAAAATCGGCATATTGTGGTGCCTCATAACGCTTTTGCTTATATGGCGAGAGACTACAGCTTGCATATTCATAGCTTACAAGGCTTAAGTACTGAGGCAGAGTCATCGGCAGCACAAATTGCTCAAGTCATTCGCCAAGTTAGAGCATTTCATATTCAGGCGATATTCACAGAAAATATTTCAAATGATCGTTTAATTAGAGTGGTGAAGCAAGAGACGGGTGTGAAAATGGGGGGGACCTTGATTTCAGGCGCCTTATCAGAAGATCTGGCGCCAAGCTATTTGGATATGATGAGATATAACACCGAAATGATTATTCGCGGCTTACAGTGATCGTTTAAGCAGCCAGGGGGTGTTTCGAGTGCTGTATTAAAAATCAAGCTTGGGGATGTTCTGATCGACGGTGCAGTGAATGATGCCATCTTTTAAGGTTGCGCTGATTTTATCGCCACTTTTGAAATCTTTACTGCTGGTAAGTACCTTTTCTTTTTCGGATTTTATGATGGCATAACCTCTTCCTAAAGTAGCCAGCGGGCTAGCCGTGTTGAGGGTTTGTGCGAGTAATGATAAGCGGTGTTGTTGACTCTCAATTTGCCTGTTTTGTGTGTTCATTAGGCGTTCTTTTAATAGGCTCAGTTGTTGTTGTTTTTGCTCAAGCATCAACAGGGGTTTAAATTGCTGGAAGCTTTGATGTTGGGTTTCGAATTGTTGTTTATTGAGTGCTAAACGGTTATTTAAAGATTGACGTAGGCGTTGGGTGTAATCTTTTAAGCGGGTTTTCTTTTCCGAAAGAGAGTCGCCAGGGTGCTTGAGTCTGGCTTGTTGGTGTGAGACTTTTTCCTTTAACGCGAGTAGACGGTGGTTGATTAAAAAATCTAGTCGCCGCTGTTGCTGGTCAAGTTGCTGCATTAACTCAAATTGGTCGGGTGTGATTTTCTCGGCCGCTGCTGACGGTGTCGGTGCACGGAAATCAGCGACCAGATCTGCAATGGTGAAGTCAACTTCGTGACCTACAGCACTAATAATGGGCAATTGGCTCGCATATATAGCGCGTGCAACGACTTCTTCATTGAAAGCCCATAAGTCTTCTAGGGAGCCACCTCCTCGTCCAACAATAATGACCTCTGCTACAAGGTGTTGATTTGCAAAACCAATAGCATGGGCTATTTCATTTGCGGCTAATTCGCCTTGAACTGAAACGGGTAATACGATGAGCTCAAGTGCAGGGAAGCGCCTTTGTGTGACCGAAATAATGTCATGAATTACAGCGCCACTTTGAGAGGTGATAATTGCGACTTTTTTGGGTATCTCAGGGATTGCCTGTTTTTTACTCGGGTCAAACAATCCTTCCAGGGATAATTTGAGTTTAAGTGCCTCAAAAGCGGCTTGTAATTGGCCTAAACCTTCAGGCTCCATTCGTTCGGCAATGAGCTGATAATCGCCGCGACCTTCATACAGGCTAACTTTTGCTTGAAGAAGGATCTGGTCGCCTTCTTTCGGCTGAAATTTCAGTCGTTGATTGAATCCTTTGAACATGGCACAGCGAATCTGTGCTTTGTCGTCTTTGAGGGTAAAGTACCAGTGACCTGAGCGAGGTTTGGATAAGCCTGAGATTTCACCTGAAACCCATATATGCCCATAGCTTACTTCAAGCATGCGTTTGACTTGCCGATTTAATTCGCTGACCGACATGGCTTTCGAGGATGGCGCACTTCTTTGAGGGATATTGCTCATATTTGGGCTGTGTTCTTGCTTGGGTCTATTAAGAAAGCAGTTTAACTAATTCAAGAGGTACTGAAAACGTTTAAAGGCTATGTTGATCAATATGTTTGGGTTTAAATGAAAAGCGGCTTCAAAAGAAGCCGCAAAACCTCATCTGGGAGGTGATAGTGTGTCTTCACGCTAGCGTTGCTATCGACGTTAGTAAAAGGCTATTTTTTAAATATACATCTGGTATTTTGTGTATATTGCTTAACGTAGTACGTATTTTAAATGCATTACGTATTTTCATTAATGTATAAAGTATGCGCTTCCCTCCAAGTCGTCTGATGGGCAGCTGATAGCATCACTTTCTTGCAAACCCATTAATTGCATAAATGAACCTTGATCGATATGGATCAAGTTTCGGTGATCCCCGCTTTCAAAATAAATGTCTTTCATTTGGTGCAGACTTTTATCCCAAATAACGGGCAATCCATATACCTGGCCAAGTGCGGGCACTGCACCAGGTTCACAATCATCAAACAATGTATCCAGTTCGTCTTCATGAACGAGACGGTAATGTCCTCCCATGTGACGATTTAACCAAGGGATGACTAGTTTGTGATTTGATGGAATGAGGCAGAGTCTATAATTGTCTCCATCATGAGTCATTACCGCCTTGGCAACTTGTATTGAAGGTACATGCGCTGATCGCGCAGTATCAATGCTTGAAAATGTCTCGGCGTGAGGAACGACATCATATGAAACACCGCTTTTTGACAAGTGGGCCTCAACTCTAGGTGCGACAGACATGATGGCTTCTCCTTATGAAGTAACCTATCTAAAATACTTATATAGCATATCTCTTGAATCTTTAAGCGTCCAAGAACGCTTATGACTTAAGGAAGGGTTCAATAGGGTGAAAAGTAATAGCACTAACAATTGCTTTTAACGAGGTTTTTAAGGAGAAAAACTTTATATACTTTAATAAGTATGAAAATAGGGTTTTACTGTAGCAACTCAAGGCCGTATAATCTCGCGTTTTATCTCGACATAAAGGTTGGCCCATATGTTGCGGATCGCTCAAGACGCACTCACGTTCGACGACGTTCTATTACTACCTGGTTATTCTGAAATACTCCCTAATGAAGTCTCGCTTAAATCTCGCCTGACTCGTAGCATCACACTCAATACACCGTTGGTTTCTGCCGCGATGGATACAGTGACAGAAGCGCCTTTGGCCATTGCGATGGCTCAAGAAGGTGGGATTGGTATTATTCATAAAAATATGACAGCCGAGCAGCAAGCAGCTACTGTTCGTGCAGTTAAAAAGTTTGAGAGTGGTGTGGTGAAAGACCCCATCACTGTGTCACCTAAAACGACTGTCCGAGAAGTTCTCGAACTTACGGCGGCGAATAAAATATCTGGTCTACCTGTTGTTGATGGGAAAGACTTGGTCGGTATTGTTACTGGCCGTGATATTCGTTTTGAAAGTCGTTTAGATACGCTTGTCTCTGACATCATGACGCCAAAAGAGAAGTTGGTGACAGTGAAGGAAGGTCAAACTTCTGAAGTGATTAAAGATCTACTTCATAAGCATCGTATCGAAAAGGTTCTGGTTGTAAATGATGATTTTGAATTGACTGGTCTCGTGACTGTAAAGGATATTCAAAAATCTAAAGACTTCCCAAATGCGTGTAAAGATGAATACGGTCAGTTACGTGTAGGTGCCGCTGTCGGTACCGGTCCAGGTACTGAGGAAAGGATTGATGCGCTCGTGAAAGCGGGCGTTGATGTGTTGGTTGTTGATACGGCTCATGGGCACTCAAAAGGTGTGATTGATCGTGTACGCTGGGTCAAAGAAACCTATCCTGATGTACAAGTGATTGGCGGCAATATTGCCACAGCAGAAGCGGCCGTTGCTTTAGCTGATGCGGGTGCTGATGCAGTTAAGGTTGGTATTGGACCTGGTTCAATCTGTACTACGCGTATTGTTGCAGGTATAGGTGTGCCGCAAATCTCTGCGGTGGCTAATGTTGCGGGAGCCCTTAAAGAGCGCGGCATTCCTGTTATCGCCGATGGCGGAATCCGTTTCTCTGGTGATATCGCTAAAGCGATTGCCGCAGGCGCAAGTAGCATTATGGTGGGTAGTTTGCTTGCTGGTACCGATGAGGCGCCAGGTGAAATAGAACTATTCCAGGGTCGAAGTTATAAGGCTTATCGTGGTATGGGTTCTCTTGGTGCAATGGGGCAGTCTCAAGGTTCAAGTGATCGCTACTTCCAAGATATAAAGTCTGGTGTAGACAAGCTTGTACCAGAGGGCATTGAAGGGCGTGTAGCCTGCAAAGGTCCGATGACGGCGATTATCCATCAATTGATGGGTGGCTTGCGTTCAAGTATGGGTTATACAGGTAGTGCTGATATTGAAGAAATGCGTACTAAGCCAGAATTTACACGTATTACTTCAGCAGGTATGAAAGAAAGTCATGTACATGATGTGACCATTACTAAGGAAGCGCCTAACTATCGAGTTGGCTAATTCTTTGATTTGTTTTGATTTACGGGGCCAACTCTAAATAAGAGTGCCCCGTTTTGTGTTTATAAGAGGTTAAATAGTTTCTATGTCAGGCAATAATCAAAAAAATGAACAAAATATTCACGCTCACCGTGTCTTAATTCTTGATTTTGGTTCTCAGTACACTCAGCTTATCGCACGTAGAGTGCGAGAAATCGGCGTGTTTTGTGAAATTCGTGCCTTTGATATGTCTGATGAAGAAATTAAAGACTATCAGCCAAAAGCAATTATTCTTGCTGGTGGACCTGAATCTGTTACCGGTGATGATACGCCGCGTGCGCCTGAGAGTGTGTTTAGTCTTGGTATACCTGTCTTGGGTATTTGTTATGGCATGCAGGCCATGGCTCAACAGTTAGGTGGTAAGGTTGAAGCCTCACCGGTTCATGAATTTGGCTATGCGCAGGTGAACGCGCGTGGTGAATCCGCATTGTTAGCGGATATCAAAGACCATGTAGATACAGATGGCAGTCCATTACTGGATGTTTGGATGAGTCATGGCGATAAGGTTGTGACGATGCCTGAAGGCTTTGAGTTGATGGCTTCTACTGAGTCTTGTCCTATTGCCGGTATGTACCATGCAAAGAGAAACTTTTTTGGTGTACAGTTTCACCCTGAAGTAACGCATACCCTACAGGGCTTAAGAATCCTTGAGCACTTTGTATTAAATATTAGCCAATGTGATGCGCTATGGACGCCTAGCCAAATCGTTGACGATGCGATAGCGACAGTGCGTGAGCAGGTGGGTACGGATCATGTATTACTTGGTTTATCTGGTGGTGTTGACTCCTCTGTGGTTGCCGCTTTATTGCATAAGGCAATTGGCGATCAATTGACCTGTGTATTTGTAGATAATGGTTTGCTGCGTTTGAATGAAGGCGACCAGGTTATGAAAATGTTCGCCGAAAATATGGGTGTGAAGGTTATTCGTGCTGATGCAGAAGAGCTATTCTTGTCACGTCTAGCTGGTGAAGCAGATCCAGAGAAAAAACGTAAAATCATTGGTAATGCTTTTATTGAGATTTTTGATGAAGAATCGTCAAAAATCGATAATGTGAAATGGTTAGCTCAGGGTACTATTTACCCTGATGTGATTGAGTCGGCAGCTTCAAAAACCGGTAAGGCGCATGTCATAAAATCTCATCATAATGTGGGTGGCTTACCCGATGATATGAAGCTTCAATTGGTTGAGCCCTTGCGTGAATTGTTTAAAGATGAGGTGCGTAAGATCGGTCTGGAGCTAGGTCTGCCTTATGATATGGTTTATCGTCATCCATTTCCTGGGCCTGGTTTAGGTGTCAGAATTTTGGGTGAAGTGAAGAAAGAATATGCCGATATTCTACGTCAAGCGGATGCGATCTTTATTGAAGAGTTGCACAATGCTGATTTGTACCACAAAACTAGCCAGGCATTTGTTGTGTTCTTGCCGGTTAAATCTGTGGGTGTAGTAGGTGATGCACGACGTTATGAGTATGTTGTCAGTATGCGTGCAGTAGAAACGATTGATTTTATGACGGCGCGTTGGGCGCATTTACCTTATGATTTCTTAGAGCTCGTTTCTGGCAGAATTATTAATGAAATTTCGGGTATCTCACGTGTTGCTTACGATGTTTCATCAAAGCCGCCTGCAACGATTGAGTGGGAATAAGTTTCTAGGCCATGTCTTCGAAGGAAAGGTCATTGAAGGGCGAATCTGTAAAAGAGGGATCTACAAAAGATTGTTCTATCAAAGACAGCTCTTTAACGGGCGAAAGCAGTCTGATTGAAGAGGATGAGCGTTGGATGCAATATGCACTGACGCTCGCCCAAAAAGCCGCAGACGAGGGTGAAGTGCCTGTTGGTGCTGTCGTGGTGCGGGATGGTGTGATTTTGGGTGAAGCCTGGAATTGCCCTATTGGCAGCTCTGACCCTAGTGCCCATGCCGAAGTGAATGCCTTACGTGCAGCGGCTAAGCACGAGGCAAACTATCGGCTGCCGGGTGCGACACTTTATGTCACGATTGAGCCTTGTACCATGTGTGCCGGGGCGCTGATACATGCCCGGATCGACAGAGTTGTATTTGGCGCGCGTGAGCCTAAAGCCGGTGCGATAGTCAGTCAAAATAACTTATTTGATCACCCTTCCATGAATACAGAAATACGCTATGCTGAAGGGATATTAGCCGAGCAATGTAGTCAAATTATTAGTGATTTTTTTGCATTCCGACGCAAAATGAAAAAACAATTAAGAATGAAAACTCAATCATAGGGTGTGCCATGCGCATCTATACAGTCATGAAAAAGACGGTCATGAAAAAACGTATTCGGTGCAGCAGCCGTACCCTATAAGGTAAGACGTGGTGGGTAAGTGTTAATTCACTCACTATATTTATACTTTTTATCATCAAGTGAATGTATTAAGTAAAAAGGGAGTCAGGGAAAATGAAAGTATTAGTAACAGGTGGTGCTGGGTATATTGGTAGTCATGTTGTTAAACAGTTGGGTGAAGCTGGACATGACATTGTCGTGTATGACAACCTGTCTACGGGTTATGAATGGGCGGTTACTTATGGTCAGCTGATCGTCGGTGATGTGGGTGACTTTGAGAAGCTTGACCAGGTCTTTACTGAGCATAACTTTGAAGCCGTATTGCACTTTGCCGCAAATATTGTGGTGCCTGAATCAGTTGTGAATCCGCTTAAGTATTACAAAAATAATACTCGAAATACTCTAAATTTATTAAGCGTGATCGAAAAACATAAAACGCCTTACATGGTCTTTTCATCGACTGCCGCGGTTTATGGTATGCCTGATGAGAAAGTGCTCGCAGAAGATATGCCTTTGCAGCCAATTAATCCTTACGGTGCTTCGAAAATGATGAGCGAACAGATGATCCGTGACTTGTCTTTTGCTTCGGAATTAAAGCATGTTATTTTACGTTATTTCAATGTGGCAGGTGCTGATTTATCTAGCCGCTTAGGGCAAGCGACACCTGAAGCGACTCACTTGATTAAAGTCGCGTGTGAATGTGTCACTGGCGCACGTGATGGTATGATGGTCTTCGGTACCGACTACGAAACCCGAGATGGCACCTGTATTCGTGATTATATTCATGTGGACGATCTTGCTAAAGCCCATGTAATGGCTCTGGATTACATGGCCAAAGGTGGTGAATCGGATATTCTGAACTGTGGTTATGGGCGTGGTTTTACGGTTCAGGAAGTGATCGATACAGTGAAAGATAGATCCGGTAAAGACTTCCCGGTTGAAAATGTTGAGCGCCGTGCGGGTGATCCAGATGCATTGATGGCGAATAATACCAAAATCAAGCGAGTACTGGGTTGGGAACCGGATAATGCTGATTTAGGTGTTATTGTTCAATCTGCATTGGATTGGGAAGCTGTTTGGCAGGCCCGCCAAAAAGCTTAACTATCAATTTAAAAAAGCTTAACTATCAATTTAAAAAAGCTTAACTACCAGTTTAAATGAATGAAAACGACGACTTAAATTAAAATCTTGGATTAAATGCAAAGCATGTTTCAGCTCGACGTCCGGTTAGCAAAAGATACACTTACTTTGGTCTCATGGCCTTTGTGTGATGTTCAGTTGATGAATGACTCGCAGTTTCCCTGGTTGATTTTAGTGCCTAGAGTTGAAGGTGTGACTGAGCTTTATCATCTCGATAAAGCTCAGCGAGAGCAGTTGGATGCAGAGTCAATATTACTGGGTGAAACCTTGATGAGCCTTTTTAAGGGGGATAAGTTGAACGTTGCAGCCTTGGGGAATGTTGTCAGTCAATTGCATATTCATCATGTTGTTCGATATAAGCGAGATCTTGTCTGGCCTGCACCTGTCTGGGGTAAGTGCTCAGCTAAAGCTTACTCAGGGCTTGAGCTAGAGGCTTTAACGCTGAAGTTGTCGGCGCTTATTAACCATGTTTGGTGAGGTGAGCGCTCCTTCGCCGAAGCTCTCTCACTGTAGTCATTCGTATGGTTATTAATAAGTCATATACGGTCGTTAATAAGTACCTTGAGTCTTATGCTGAGCCTGAAGTTCAGCAATTCAGTTTAAATAGTTCTTTCTCTTTCGATGCTTTACTTGTCTTACCCATTTTTGATGAGCCCATCGAAAATTTAAACCACTTTCTGAATTTCTCCTCGAACAAAGTTATTGCCATGATTTGGGTGTTTAATTGCCCTGATAATGCGTGTGAAGAGGCGCAAGAGCGAACCATGCAGCTTATGACTCACTTTATTGAAGTTTTGGGTGCTCAGAGTATTGAAGCTTTAGGTAAGCAAAAAAATGATAGTGAACACAGTATTTTTCTTTCTCAAACCAGAGAAATAAACAGAGTATTGATTGTAGATCGTTGTTCCAGAGGTCATGAAATTCCCGCTAAGCAGGGTGTAGGGCTGGCCAGAAAATTGGGGATGGATTTAGCTTTGAAGTTGGTTCAGCAACAAACTCAGGCTGAACCCGTCAAATGGATACATAGTTGTGATGCAGATGTTTGTTTGCCTCATGATTACTTCGATATAACCGAGCCTGAAGAGGGCGATGCTGTTGCGTTATACCCCTTTCGGCATGTTGCGGAAGCAGGTTTTGAGCAGGCGATGGCTCTCTATGATTTTTCACTGCGTTACTATGTAGATCAGCTGGCATTGGCAAACTCACCTTATGCATTTCATACTATTGGCTCTTTGATTGTTGTTACGCCTATTGCTTATGCACAGGTAAGGGGAATCCCAAAGCGCTCTGGTGCAGAGGATTTTTATTTTCTAAATAAACTAGCCAAAGTAGGTCATGTGGTTAATTTAGATCAACCTGTTTTGCAAGTGGCGGGGCGTCCAAGTCATCGTGTTCCTTTTGGAACGGGGCCAGCTATTAGCAAAATCAAGGCAATGGCTGAACCATTAAAAGAATATACCTTTTATCATCCCGAAATATTTCTTGCTCTGAAGCAAGTGCTTGCTATCGTCTCAGATAGTAAACAGTCCATTGCTTCAGTCGATCTATTGTTTGAGCAAGTCTGCGATAGAATGGGGGACGAAAAAGCCAAGCTTGTTATTTCAACATTTAAAGAACTAAAGTTGGAAAAACAATATCAGCATTTAAGTCAAAAGAAAGATGTATCGAGTTTTATACGTGCCTTTCATGTTTGGTTTGATGCTTTTGTGACGCTACGGTTTATTCATATCCTGCGTGATAAGGCTTATCCAAATGTAACTTTAGACGCGTTGCCCTTTGAGGCTAGACAAAAGTTCGGAGTTTAGTTTGAGTATGATTCAAGGTCTTATTCCCTGGGAATTTCAAGTTCCAGCAGGTTTTACTGTACGCGGTTATCATTCTCCGCCGAGTGGGAAACCGGTTATTCATTTTATTCATGGTAACGGTTTTTGTGGCTTAACCTTTGAGCCTTTATTAGCTCAGTTTCAGCATGATTTTGATTTATTTATCAGTGATGGTCAGGGGCATGGCGATAGTGATGCTGGTGATGTTTACCCAGGGTGGAATCAAAGCGCCCAAAACTTCGAACTTGTATGGCAGCATTTTTCGCCTATGTGGCAGGGTGTACCGAAGGTCGCTTTGGCGCATAGTTATGGTGCGATTATGTCGACTTTAATGATCGCTAAAAATCCGGATTTATTTGATGTGGCTATTCTGATGGATCCCGTTTATACACCGCCAAAGCTGGCCGGTGCTATGTCTGCTATGAGCACTTTAGGTTTAATGAAAAATATGCCGCTGGCAAGGCAGGCCAGAATTCGTTCAGTATCGTGGGCAAGTCGACAAGAGGCTTGGGACTATTTTCATCAGCGAGGGATATTTAAAAATTGGCAGGATGAGTGCCTTAATGCCTATTTGAATCATGCACTCAGTACTTATGAAGATGGTTCTATGCATCTAAAGTGCCCGGCCAGAATTGAAGCGGCTGTATTTTCAGGATATGCCAATAAGTTATGGGGTGCAATTAAAAGTATCAAGACGCCGATGACCATGATTTATGGCGATGAAACGTATTCCTTTGTGCGAAAGTCCTGCTCAAAGCTAAGAAAAACCAATCCTTATTATGACTTCATTGAGATGTCGGGTGGCCATTGTTTTATGCAAGAGTGGCCCGAATTAACGGCTCAGGAAATTAAACAGAAATTGCGCTTTCAACTAAAAGGCTTCGTCAAATAGAGTTACTGGTTTTGTCTGTTTTTAGGCGCGCGAGCAAAAGAGCAAAAGAGCAA
>Ga0209290_1000509_pt1 | contig 27483 bp, 20 predicted proteins | sample EN1Hudsemesocosm_2_FD_184632 | JGI IMG/M metagenome (GOLD analysis project Ga0209290, IMG submission 184632) | Methane-oxidizing microbial communities from mesocosms in the Hudson Canyon - EN10B Hudson Canyon (SPAdes) (version 2) | ecosystem: Environmental > Aquatic > Marine > Cold seeps... | reverse complement strand
AGCACCTGCGCCCTCGCCTTAAAACACCTGGACCCGTCACTGACTCAAGATGCAGCGCTAGAAAAGGCAAAAGAGCTTTGGCATAACCGAAAACGAGATGCTATTTAGGCATCTCGCTCTTACTATTCCCGACTACTAGCCCTTACTGCTAACCCTTACCCATACACTTGCCATTTAAAGCTAATTAACGCTGTCTAGCGCTGCTTTCAGTGGCGCAAGCTGGGCTTCATAAGGTGCCGATGCTTTCATCGCATCACGATAAATAGGTTGTCTGACTTGCGCCACACTCGCAGTTCGAACGGCCCGTTTGTTTTTGTGGAACTCAAAACATTTATCCTCAACCTCCATATCGCAAAATTTAAGCAATCTTTTAATTTCACTCTCAGAATCATCGATCATGGTTTCATAATTGGCTTCGTATATTTGATCGCCAAACAAAGTTTTCCAATGCGCCATCAGTTTCTCATACGCTTTGTAGTATTGACCTAATTCTTTTAAGTCATTTTTATAGACATGACTACCACTAAAATTCTGCTTGTAAATCGAAAAACAGGTTTCTAAAGGGTCTCGTGTACAGTGGATAATTTTAGCATTGGGCATGGCAAGCGCAATAACACCAAGGAACATAAAATTATAAGGCATTTTATCTGTAAAATGTTTTGTCGATTTAGAAGAAGACTGATCTTGTCGAAGGCGAACACTATTTATATAGGATTGCGCCAAATCTAAACAGGAAGCAAGCATCTCATCAGGAGATAGAGATGAGTCCATAAGCTTAGGTCTAGCTTCAAACTGCTGCTTGAGATCGAGAATTTCACCTTCCGCCTCTACTAGAGTATGGCTAGAAAGTATTTGCTCAATCAAGGTAGTGCCTGAACGAGGCATGCCTAAGATGAATATAGGCGAAGCATCTTGCAAGCCTTTTCCGTTAAAAGAAGACTTTAAAGATTCACTAAAAACACTTATCATGAGCCCAAATAAATTAGCCGTATCCTGATGCTGATATTTATAAGTACTTCGATTTAAATCATTCCCTTGCCTGAGGTAGCTAAACGACTTCACCGGCATTTTATTGCGCTCATAATACATCGAAATAATATAAGCCAGATTCATTCTCACCTTGGGTGCTTGCTTATCGTTTGAGAAATTGGCTTCCAACTGAGGAATAATTTTATCAAGAATAGGCTCTTTACGATTCTTACCGTAAAGAATCAAATTACGAATAACCCCCAGCTGCCCGGGGTTAAGTTTTACGGCCTTTTGAAAGCTTTTATAGCCTTTATCAGTTTCACCTAAACGGCTTAGGGCTAAACCTTTCAAATTGTAGGCATTGGCACTTTTTGGTTGAAGCTTAATCGCTTGCTTGCTTATTTCTAATGACTCTTGTTCTTTGTGATTACTTATTAGCACACCAGCAAGCTGCTCTAGAACAGATACAGTGCCGGGCCTTAACTTTAGCGCTTGCTTTAGCCAAAGTTCAGATAAGTTGTTCTCACCAAGCTGAATGCCAATATCCACGCCCTGCATAAGCAAATCAAAGTCATCAGGCAGCAACACAATAGCGTCTTTGATAAGGGGCAAGGCCTCATTACTACGCTGGGTTTGATGCAGTAAAATCGCTAACCTTGAACTAATAACAGGGTGCTCTGCTTGCTGAGCAAGAAGAGCTCTATACATTTTTTCTGCTTGCTGAAAATTACCTGACTGATGTAAAGCTAATGCTTGATTGAATTGCGCCTGCATGAAGAAACCTAAATAAACACGAAAGTGGGTAAATGTTTAACAAAATAAGATGAAGAGACTTTTTTATCTGAATATATTGCAGCGATTGCCATCAAGCAATTTTGAATTTTTATATAATTGTTCACGCGCATTCCGAATAAGCTGCATATTTACATCATATTTTCTAGACTGAAGTATATCATCAACAAAAGAAATCAATCGCTTAAGAATTTCAGGTAAGCCCCTTAAAATGGTATCTATATCACGAACGTAAGACAAACTATCCTGAGCCTTGTTGTTAATGGTCTCCGACGCTGATTTCTGACTAAATAAGTGAGGATCAAAAATCCCCGTATCTGATGATAAGCATGCTAAGCGTCTTATCATCATCCTTAAGCCATGAACTTTTAAATCAAAATCGTAAGGCAGTAATTCAGCACTTACGATCAAAAGACAAGAAAGCATCGTCTCCAAGCCTGCAACTTTTCCTATGAGCTCGTCTTTTAAAAAATCTAAATTAGCATTATTTGAAACACGCGGTAAATGAGGTTCAAATAAATTAATCCAGCTTAAGTGTACTTTATCAAAATAGAGCAAATTATTTAGCTTTAGATTAGGCATTATATACGCTAGCTGATTATGCCCCCCTAAATCATCAAGCCGGTCACTTATTTCGTTAGCAACAATAAGTACTTGGTTATCCAGACCAAGCTGTGACTCAGATACATGATTGGGATAACCCGTGCCATCAGCCTTGGCATGATGATTTAAGACTAAATCACAAAGCCCATCCAATTCTGGCAATTGTTTTTCTAAAAATGTAGCGCTAATGAGTGGATGCAGATCTTTGGAATCGGTATCACGCAGGTGTGAAACGAAGGGCCCATTAACTTTAGAACTAAAGTCACTAACCGTATCTATTTCCGAGTGTTTACCTGTGTCTTGCAAGAGACCTGCAAAAAAAAGTGTTTGCTGATGAATATCGGAAAGGTTTAAAGACCGGGCGATCAATAAACTGCACCAACTACAAAATAAAGCGCGTTCAAAATCAATTTGCGATGAGATATGTATACGTGTAATCGAGCGCATAATTTCAGGGAATTTTTCCAACTCCTCACAATAGCGCACCATCTTGGGCCAGCAAGAGTTACTGCTATTGACTTTGAACAGTGACGGATGAGAGTCAATAAATGTTCTGAATTCTAAAAGAAGACTTGCTGCGCTGATATAGTAATTACCACCCAGATAATCAAAACTACTATCATTCATGCCACATTTGTTCCTAGAAAAAATAAGTTATTGACTTAAAGATAGGTTAAATAAGCTATATATTCAAAGATCAAAGAGTGCTAATTTACATCCTTCTTAGACTTGAACTTTCAGACCAATATCTAGTCTAATAAAACTTATTAAGTAGGACTAACACTCCGTCAATTATTAAAGTTTAGGCGCGCACTCTAGAGACGAGAAATAACATGCATGATGATGTAAAAAATTACTACGGAAAAGTATTACAACAAACTGAAGACTTGAAAACCAATGCTTGCTGCACCAGCAGCGACATGCCGCGCCATGTTAAAACAGCCCTATCACAGGTTCATGATGAAGTATTAAGCCGTTATTATGGTTGCGGTCTTATTGCACCTGATTTATTAAATGATATGCATATTATGGATTTAGGTTGCGGCTCCGGGCGAGATTGTTATGTGCTGTCACAGTGGGTGGGTGAGAATGGCAGAATTCTAGGTGTCGATATGACCGAAGAACAACTTGCTGTCGCACTAAAACATGAAGACTATCATGCCGAGAAGTTTGGTTATTCTCAAAAAAACACCGAGTTCAGGCAAGGTTACATTGAAAAATTGGATCAACTCGATTTACCAGATAACAGCTTTGATATAATCGTTTCAAACTGTGTCATCAACCTATCTCCAGATAAAGAAGCCGTTTTAAATGAAGCTTTCCGCTTACTAAAGCCAGGCGGCGAACTTTATTTCTCAGATGTATACTCAGACCGTCGTGTGCCAACTAAATTGGTTAGTGACCCCGTTTTATATGGGGAATGCTTAAGTGGCGCACTTTATTGGAACGATTTTGAAAACCTGGCCAAGAAAGTCGGATTTACCGACCCGCGCTTAGTAGAAGATGATGTCATCACAATCGAGAATGAAGCGGTTCAAAACAAGATTGGCCATATAGGTTTTTTCTCTGCGACTTATCGTTTATTTAAGATCGAAGGTTTAGAGCCATTCTGCGAAGACTACGGACAAGCTGTTATTTATAAAGGCGGCATTGAAAATTCTGAGCAGTATTTCTTATTAGATAAACACCACCTAATAGAAAAAGGTAAAGTTTTCCCTGTATGCGGAAATACCTGGAGAATGCTTAACGAAACACGCTTCAAAGAACATTTTGAGTTTATCGGTGACTGGAGTACGCATTACGGCATATTCAACGGTTGTGGCACTAGTTTACCTTTTGATGAGGTTATATATAGCGCTGAAGATAATAGTGGCGGAGGCTGCTGTTAGTTATTAAAAGGCTATTGAAGTTTCTGACTTTAGCCTTATATTGTCTTATAACGCCACAAACGAGATTACGACGATAATGATGCGCATTTTTTTATTTTTAGCCACAAACCTAGCTGTCGTATTGGTTGCTAGCATCACCCTTAGCTTACTGGGTGTCGGTAGTTATATGACGGCTCAGGGTCTAGATTATAATAATTTGCTCATTTTCTGCTTAGTTTTTGGCATGGCCGGTTCAGTTATTTCCCTGCTGCTATCCAAGTTTATGGCCAAGCGCAGCATGGGTGTGCAGATTATAGATCAACCTCAAAATTCCGATCAGCATTGGCTACATAGCACTGTCCAAGAACTTGCAAGCAAAGCCAATATTGGCATGCCGGAAGTAGGCGTATTTAATAGTGCTCAAGCAAATGCGTTTGCAACAGGCTGGAATAAGAATAATGCCTTGGTGGCGGTCAGCACTGGGCTGCTTAATAAAATGAGCCGTGAAGAAGTAAAAGCTGTGCTTGGACATGAAATAGGTCATGTCGCAAATGGCGATATGATCACGCTCACATTAATTCAAGGTGTCGTGAACGCCTTCGTCATGTTCTTTGCACGAATCATCGGCAACTTTGTAGACAAAGTTATTTTCAAAAATCAGCATGGTCACGGCTTTGGCTTCTTTATTGCCACGTTTGTAGCTGAAATAGTCTTGGGTATTTTGGCGAGTACGATAGTATTCTGGTTTAGTCGCCGTCGTGAATACAGGGCCGATATTGCAGGAGCTGAACTGGTCAATCCTTCCGCTATGGTAAGCGCACTCAGTCGCTTGAAAGCTGAATACGAACAACCCAGTGAAATGCCCTCTGAAATGGTCGCATTCGGCATTAGTGGCGAGCTGAAAAACTCACTAGGCGGCCTATTTATGAGCCATCCCCCTTTAGATAAACGCATAACGGCCTTGAAACAGAAATATAATGCTTAGTAAGTCAAAGCATTAATATCCAAAGCTGGATGATTGAATTTACCTGAAAGCGGCTACTCTTTAACTTAAAACCATCCTCGAATACCCATCACAAAGTGTGAATCGTACCTCCCTTCACCTTCCAACCGTTTAAAATCGGCGGTATGTCCAAAGGCGCCAACCCAGTTCACGCCAATATAAGGGGCAAACTCGCGACTGATCTCATAACGCAACCTTAAGCCGGCCTCAGCATCTGACAAGCCGGATCCTGTGCCAACACTCTCATCGTTTTGAGCGTGAAAATTCAATTCAAGTTCGGGTGAAATAACTAAGCGCTGAGTAATCATCAACTCGTACTCGGCCTCTAACCTCAGGGCAAGACGACCACTTTCCCCTAGAAACAGTGCAGTATCGATTTCAAAAAAGTAAGGCGATAAGCCCTGGAAACCCAGCACCCCCCATGTGCGATCAGGTGTTGGTTGGAAGTCTTTTCTGAGACCTATTTGAACATCCCAGTATGGATAGAATGCCCGACTATATAACAGCGTCACTTCTGCCTCATCGGTGTCAGTATCAAAACGCTCTAGCTCTGTTTTAAACCAAAGCTTGTTTATATCATGCCCAAACCAAGCCTGAGCTTCTAATACAGCAACCCTGTCTTCATCGGTATCTCTGACCTCAAACTGGTCGATCATCACTTTCGTGAGCAAGGGGTCATCCTTAGCTGCCGCGCTGACTGACTGTGGAATCAACGAGCATATTGATATAAATAAAATACACCCTAAGAATATTTCATTGCGCATTTGAATACCCATTACAACTCCTTAGCTCACACTTACTTCACGGAACATACCCGGCATGTGATATAGAAGATGGCAATGGTAGGCCCAACGGCCTATCGCATCGGCACTCACCAGATAACTAATTTTAGATCCTGGCTGAACAATAATGGTGTGTTTGCGTGGTAAATACTCCGCGTCACCGGTGTCTAACTCACTCCACATGCCATGAAGGTGAATAGGATGTGTCATCATTGTGTCATTCACTAAGGTAATGCGTACGCGCTCACCATAACTCAACGCTAAGGGTTTAGCGTCAGCAAACTTTATCCCATTCATCGACCACATATATCGGCTCATATTTCCCGTGAGATGCAGCTCAATTTCACGATTAGGTTCACGTCGATCGAGTGTAGGGTACAGGTTTTTGATATCTGAGTAATTGAGCACTCTCCGCCCATACAAGGCGTAATGATCGCGTAAGCCTATTCCAGGGTCTTTCAAACCATTTTGAGGGTTCTCAGCGCGCATATCGACATGAGGACCATATTCTGTCTCGGGATGCGTGATCAACGCATTACCGGAACCAGCTTGCCCTATTGGCGACGCGTCCATCTGACAATGGCCCATTGCCGCATGTTCGGGCAAACAAGCAGCCTTGCTCACAATTTTAGCCCTTGTCACCCCCTCAGGTTGACAATGCCCCAGAGCGGCATGCTCTGGTGAACATTCAGACCCCATACCCATATCTCGATGCGCCAAAACGGGTGCTGGGTCCATTACAGGCACCTCGGCTTGCCAGCTCTTATCGGGGGTCAAAGTACCACGGGCAAAGCCCGTTCGGTCAATGGTTTGCGCAAAAATAGTAAAAGCGCTGTCACCTGACGGCTCAACTATCACATCATAAGTTTCAGCGACTCCAATTCGAAATTCATCGACTGTCACCGCTTGAATATTTTGGCCATCCGCAGCCACAACGGTCATTCTTAGACCCGGTATTCGAATGTCAAAGATGCTCATGGCCGACCCATTAATAAAACGCAAGCGGACTTTCTCACCGGTTTTGAATAGGGCTATCCAGCCCTCATCTGGCGTTATACCATTCATTAAGTATGTATAGGTATAACCGGTTACATCTGAAATATCGGTTTCACTCATGCGCATTTCATTCCACATTGCCCGTTTATTCCAGGTATTTAAGATGCCATGCTCTTTTATGTCTTGCCATACATCAACGACGGTGCGCTCTCTAAAATTATAGTAATGGCTGAGCTTTTTTAATTTAGCGTAAATATTTTCAGGTGACTCGTCGGACCAGTCGGATAACAGCACTACGTAGTCACGATCATAAGCGACCGGATCAGGTTCCTTCGGATCAATCACTATGGCGCCGTACACGCCTGTTTGTTCCTGAAAACCAGAATGACTATGATACCAATAGGTGCCGCTTTGATTAACATCAAACTCATATTCGAAACTTTCACCCGGCTTAATACCATTAAAACTTAAACCCGGCACGCCATCCATTTGGGTTGGTACAATGATGCCGTGCCAGTGAATTGAGCTATCCTGAGCGAGATTATTTTTAAGCTTTATTTTAACACGCTCCCCTTCATGCCAACGTAAAGTAGGTGCAGGCAAAGAGCCGTTCACGGAAGTTGCCACTCGCTCTTTGCCCGTAAAGTTAGCTAGCTGATACGCTATATTCAGGTCAAAGCGGTTGCCTTTTAGTGTCTGGGTGCGCGAGAGAGTCGGAGGTCTTGAATAACTATGCTTTGAAGCTTGAGCAAGACCCGAACCAAACCCTAAGCCAAATACCGCACTTCCAGCCGCAAAGCCGGTTACAAAACGACGTCGTGATAATGCGGGCACTTTAACGGTCGGTATTACGCTCTGAAAGTGCTTCATGCTGATCCCCATTGAACAAATTTCTTTGAGAATAAAAGCCTTAGTTATATATAGCGCTAAAGTTCGCCTCGAGGCGCATTGATTTCGATAATGCGCTAAACAGTTATTTCGATAATGCTTTAAACAGTTGCTTCAAGGGTCATTATAGTTCAAATTATGGGCAGCACCCCCCCCCCTACATGGTGAGTGTAGTTAAAACCATGGCCACGTATGTCTCATCTCGGCATAACAAAATGTATTGCTAATATCCTTTTAAAATTGGCTTAAAAATGGCAGCGTGTACTTATTCAGCCTTACTGGCGTCTAACTGCTTCGGCGGGCAAGGTACTGAACCATAGGAACAGAATACACAACAATCCCCCTGTTTTGGTTTCAGCAGTACATGGCAGTCGGTACACTCATGAAACCACTGGCAGGCATCTGTCGGCATTTTAAGCGTTTCAGAATATCCACACTTAGGACATGTAAGTTCTGATATCTCCACAATTTCTTTCATTACCCTTCCCTTCAACACCGTATATTACTGGATTATGCTGTCATTATAAAACCTCCAGTTACTAAAGGTTCAAGAGGTTTTTCGAATGACTTCAACTCAGCTATCTACAACACAATTATCTATTGGCAAGCTTGCTGAAAAGGCTTGATGGAAAATGAAAAAAAGTCATTATTATGAGAAATATGAACTGTTGAAGAGCATTAGCACTGAGCATTAAGAATATGTTTGCTCAGAAAGAAAAAATGCGTCATTCAGAATAAGCAGTAATATTAGCAGCTTAATTTACGGCTCTTTATATTTACCTCAGTAGCATAGAAGCAACGATTAAATGCGCTCCAGTACCAATTGATCAGGTGTTATGGGTCTGCTAAACAGGTAACCTTGACCTAGATTACAGCCGGCCTGTTTTAGTAACTTAAGCTGTCCTTCCGTTTCAATACCCTCAGCAACAACATCCAGCCCTAGCTTATGAGCCATCGCAACAATGGCCTCGATTATTTGAAAGTCATTACTACCGCTCTCTATATCACTCACAAAGCTGCGATCGATTTTGAGTGTATTGACAGGTAATTGCTTAAGCTGGGCTAAGGATGAATAGCCTGTGCCAAAGTCATCCATGGAAAACCGTATCCCTATTTGTTTGAGGATATTGAGTACTTTTACAGTATACTCGACATCCTCCATAACCAAGGTTTCAGTAATTTCAAGCTCAATCATTTCAGGTTTAACTTGAGCCTTGCACAGAGATTTTTGAACCTGTTCTGAAAAACCACTTTCACTAAACTGCCGGGCGCTAATATTGACAGCGACTAAAGGGGGAAGAAGTCCATTTTTCTTTGTGTTACTGATAAATTGACAGGCACTCTCAAGCACCCACTTTCCAATTGGCACAATTAAACCTGTTTTCTCAGCTACATCAATAAAACTTGCTGGAGCCAACACCCCTTTTTCAGGATGGTTCCAACGGATCAATGCTTCTAATTTAACAAGCCGTTTTGTCGCTAAGGATACGATGGGCTGATAGACCAAAAAAAATTCATTATTTTTTATCGCAAGACGCAATTCATTTTCGATACGCAACCTTCGGGATGCATCATCCTGCATTCTAGCGCTGAAAAATTCATAGCGGTTTTTCCCGGCCTGTTTGGACGAATATAGCGCCAGATCTGAATTGCGCATTAATTCTTCAGGGTTTTGGCTATCTTCAGGAGACATACTGATCCCGATTGAGGTACTTACGAGAGCCTCTCGTTGACTCAAATTAACCGGTTGGGCGACTACTTGTGTTATTTTTCCTGCAACACTCATTGCTTCATTGGGGCTTTCCAAGTCTAACAATAAAACTGCAAATTCATCACCACCTAAACGGGCAACAATGTCGTTCTCTTTTACAACTGCTTTAATACGTTTAGCTGTAACTTTTAACAATTGATCTCCAGCACCATGCCCCAAGGAATCATTAATACGTTTAAAGTCATCCAGGTCAAGGTACATGACCGCTAAATGTCCACCATGCCGACGTATATTCCGTATCTCCTGTTCTAACTCCTCTTTAAAAAGTTGACGATTAACCAGGCCGGTCAAGGCATCATGAAATGCCAAATGTTCCAGTTCTTTAGTTTTTGCTACCACTAATTTTTGTAGACGTAAGGGTTCACGTAAAGTGCGATAAGCTAACAAAGAGATAATTAACGAAATAAATAAACTTCCGACCATTCCCGGCAGGAGATTAATTTGATGAGCGTGCCGTGCCCTACTCATAGTTAGAGTCCAAAAGCCATTTGGAATGTTAACTCTTACACTTGATGTAATATCTCCCAAAGGATTGTTTGAGTGTGCGAACACTTCTTCTTTACCTGTATCGGGGTGTATTCTCGAAAGACTATAGCTGTAGCCTTTTTCTTTTATTTGGTTAAGTTCAGTGACAGCAAGCAGGTCATCCAGAAAAATCACCGCTGAGGTAAACCCCCAAAAATACTCTTGTTCCGTTCCTTCTATAAAAACCGGGTTTCGTCCAATAATGGCAACCCCGCCTTGAATTAATTCAAAGGGGCCAGCTAGCGTCAAATGTCGCTCTTTAATGGCCGCATGGGCTTCTTTGAGACGCTTATCATCTTTAAGCAAATTATGCCCAATTGCTTTTTCGTTGCCTGATAGTGGGTAGATCCGCCTAATAATACCATCAGGAGCCAGCTGTAAGTTGGATACAACACCAATGGTACGAATGACTTCTGCCGCATATTTATCAAAGTCTTTAAATTGACCATTCGAGCGTTTTACTTCCTGAGCTAAGATATAAGTTGTAGAAAGGGAGCGGGAAAGTCTCCGTTCAATGGCTGACGCCTGAGAGTTAGTAACCTGACCCAACAGTAAATGTTGCTCCTGGTGCCACCGAGAATCAACTAAATAGAGCAAATAGCTACTAGTGCTAAAGACAGTTAAAAAAATAACAACAGAATATATTCGACTGGATTGGAACACCCATCACACCTTTAAACCTAACCGGAATTGAGAACTTTTTTATAGTCTAGCAAATTTTTTGGAATTATCTTCATAGCACCCAAACCAAAGACCAAAAAAACAGCTAGGCGCTTATTATTAAAATCATTTTTATCAAACGCGAGAGTAAGCTGTAAATCAATGAGTACGTTTTATCTCTGAAGATTGCACCAGTTAACAGTTAACTGGTGACCCTAGCATTTAATATTCCCTTACTAACAATTTTATCATCCGTAGAACTCATCACTCACTTAATATATTGATGCGACACTTTCTGAATCACTTGCTCCCGAACTTGCTCAATAGCATTCCATAACTGCTCTGCAATAACGGGATATTTGTCAACAAACTTAGCACTCAACATAAGAAAGTAAGGCTTCTTCTTCAGGGGTTTTTCTAATTTTTGAATATTGCTAAATCCCATTTCTTTAATTAATGGGTCTGCAGTCGTATCTTGTGCTGCAACAGCATCTAATCTATCTCTATTTAACTGTGCGAAGGCTTTGCTCTCAATATTGAACTCTATTATCTGGATACCCATTTTCTGAAGGTCGCCAACGATAGAGTAGCCTCTTCCTGCGCCAATTTCGCCAGTTTCCAAACCAGTTATATTTTCCCCATCCCACTTTATTGAACTACCTTTTAGGGTATAGAGAGAATAACTTAAAGTTGTAATGCGCCGATCACTATCTAACTTACCAGCCTTTAAAGGATATCGACCATTTCCAAGACGTTCTTTTTTATAGGAGAACATAAAAGCACCATCGATGATTCCTTCTCTCAAATATAATTGGACACGTTTGTTAGGATAGCGCACAAACTCGATATCAAGACCCACTACTTCTGCGGCTGTTTTAAGAATGTCGATTGCAATACCTGGAGGACCAACAATTTCGATGCCGTTCCCCATTTGATAGGGATAGACTTCATTGATTTGATAGGAGAAAGTGAGTTTCAGGGGCTCATTTGCATTGCAATAGCTACTAAAAAGTACAATCACAAAGCTGGAGAGTAGGAATGAAGATATTTTATTAGGCATCGCTAACGATGCTGACAATGACAAAAACATCCCTTCCCCCTTGTTCCATAACAAAAAACAGAGTGCCTAAAGAATCATGGTTACCAAAAAAATTAATAGAACGACTGTAAGTACAGGAGCCGATATGCTTGCCAGGCTCTGTATAAGCTTTGGCCCGTCACTTGATTTTACGGTGCTATATGCCTCTTCAGCGGCCTTGAAAACTTCGGGCGCAATAACGATTGAAGCGCCTTCAATGATCTTTGTTCGTATTACTTCAACATCGTCAAAGCTGAGAAAATTTAAATATGGCTCCGTATCACTGAAGCACAATATTATTGAGTGTATTACATCTCTATGAGAAGCAGGCGTACAAAAACATGAAGCACACTCTTCGAGCGCCTTCGATTTATTCTTGCCACAATAAATGCACACGTTCATCATTATTCTAGCGACTATCCCCTATACACAACAGATAGAAAATCAATAAGGCCAGACTCCATTGAAAGCAAAAACGATAGAGTTAAGCTCCCTTCAAAACAAGTAATTTTGATCACTTATCAAAGTATACTCTTCAGCAAGGTACTTTGTTAAACAGATTTCAAATAGAAGCTAAAGCAGGTGCCTCGATCTACTTGGCTGGCTACCGTTATCTCAGATCCATGCAACTCAACAATCCTTTTGGTAATCGCTAAACCTAAGCCACTATGTAAACGCTTAACCTTTGAATGTGAAGCGCTTTGCCCTTTGCTTTCTTGATTCGAGCCTCTGTAATGGGCTTCAAATATATGCGGTAACTCACGTTCATTAATGCCACATCCGTCATCTTGCACCGTGACGTTTAATTGCTCATCCTTTGGCAGCATATGAATCACAATCTGCCCACCAGCGCTGGTATGACGGATGGCATTTTCGAGTAAGTTTGTAAAAACACGCTCTATTTTTTCTATATTAACCATCGCCATTAAAGAAGGGTCTTTAGGCTCAACATTCAATGTGATATTTTTATTGCTGGCCTCTAATTGCAATTTTTGCGTCACATCATATGCCAACTCTGCGATTGAAACAGGCTCCAGTGTCAGACTCATATTCTCAGCATCTAAATGAGCTAATTCAAATAACTGTTCAACCAAGCGGCTAATATGCTGCGCATTATCTACGGCGACTTGTATTAGCTTCGCGCTTTCTTCTGAACTTATACTTTTTTGTTTAAGTTGCCATGTTTCAAGATAACCTTGTAATGAAGCAAGCGGCGTTCTTAAGTCATGAGATACGTAGGATATAAGCTCTCGCCGTAACTCATCTGTGGTTCTTACCTTTTCATATTGCTTTTTTAGCTCACCCGCCATTTCGTTAAAGGTAGAACCTAATCTATGTATTTCATCCGCTGATGTTTCATTCCACTTCGAATCTGGCATATTGCCTTTTTCAAAACCTTCGGATCTGAAGAGCCGCATGTCCATGGCAAGTCGTCTTAAAGGTCTAGTTAACATGGCAAATAAAAGCAGTACTACAATCAAACTAAAAAATAGCGTGGCGGCAAAGCCCCAAAAACTTAGTTTGATGATATGGCTTTCCTGCAATAAGTCGACAACACTGTCGTAGACCTCTCCGCCTATAATTATATACAAATAGCCTTGTAGAACGCCGTTGTGCTTTATCTCAGCAACCGAGAAGATCTTCTTTTTATATGGTGATCGAGGGTCATCACCCAATATAGGTAAACCGCCCTCTCCCCTTAAAAATTGATTTATCGGCTTTAAATCGACCTGCATTCGTTTAATTTTTTCATCTACTGCAGAGTATGTTGTGACTGTACCATTGGGGTTAACAACATAAAATTCGAAACTTGGCCCAAGAATCATCATCGAATGAAATGTATGTTCCAAAGCGGCTTGATCAATTTTACCGTCTTTCAACAAACTATCGTCATGCACAATATGCTCAGCAAGCTCCAAATGAAGCTTTTGCTCCACTTCGCTTTGATAGTTTTTAGTTAATTGTTGGACCAGTAAGGTCAGCATCAAAGCTATTATGGAAAAACTAAGTAAAAGGCCTAAAACTAACTTACTGTAAAAAGATTTAAACCAAGTACGATCCTCACCAGATGAAGGTTCTTTAGAAAAGCTATTTACTGTCACGTACACCTCTTCACAATTAGCTCTTTATAATTGAACTGTTATTTTATAATTTATAGATAGATCCGGCCTCAAACCTGATCTCTAAACCTGATCTCTAAATTTATAGCCTACACCCCAGACGGTCAGCACATATTCAGGGTGTGAAGGATCTTTTTCTAACTTGGTACGTAAGCGATTTATGTGTGAATTGACTGTATGCTCATAACCCGCATGCTGGTATCCCCAGACTTTGTCTAACAATTGCACTCGACTAAAAACCAGCCCGGGCTGGCTTGCCAGATAGTAGAGAAGATCAAATTCGGTACTCGTAAGATCTATCGTATTTCCGTTTAACAGAACTTGCCGTTTAGAGGTATTAATTTCTAATTCATTAAAAATGATTGCATCGGGTGATTCTTGCTCAACAGCCTTAGACATCATCTGCACACGTCTCAGCATAGCTTTAACTCGCGCCTGCAACTCACGAATACTGAAGGGTTTCGTAAGGTAATCATCGGCCCCCATTTCTAGCCCGACGACTCGATCAGCCTCTGAATCTTTTGCCGTCAACATAAGAATGGGCGTTAGAATTTCAGCAGAGCGTAAACCTCGACAAATCTCAATGCCATCCATTTCTGGCAGCATTACATCCAAGAGTATTAGGTCATAACGTCCTGTAGAGGCGAGTCGATAACCTTCGGCGCCATTATGACTACTTTCAACTTCATAGTGCATATCTTGCAAATTCATCGTCACCAATTTATTAATATCAGCATCATCTTCGACCACCAGAATTTTGCAAATCATTTGCTTCTCACCTTATTTCCTTAGCTTATTGTCTATAACCAGTTTATTCATCTATTAACCAACTCAGTACAGCACTAACAATAAACTAACTATTCTTTATAGCCAGTATTTTGATCAAAACCTAAGGCAAAACCCCTTCAAAGGTATAAATCTTGAAAGGGGTTTACAAGGTATTACACAGTCGTTATAAGCTAAAGTGCTCTACGGATGTGCAGTTTCGCAACAGGTCCATCGAAACGATGTGATGAATCCAATACGGAGTCGGCATAACCATCGACGTTTGAAACAACGCCTGGATGGCGCGCAACAAGATCAGCATCGTCACGAACAACATTATAGCCTTCACCGCCATCCGCCGGCCCTGGAATAGTGCCTGCAGACTCAGAGTTCATTTCGGTGCCTGCATCATAAACAGGAATGCTCAAAGTAAACTCTTCACCCAAGCTTAGGTTCGATATGTCGATGCCTTTTAGCCCTGCAAATGCATCATTTGTATTAACTAACATAGTAGCCAAACTCAGATTAAGCTGAGCATACTCAGTTGTATCTATCGTTAAGGTTTCCGATGCACCTGGTAGAATAACGCCACTGCCCGCTAATGTAGCATAAGCGCCTGCAGTATCTGCCTCTATCAAAAATGGCCCACCATCACCTGATTCAGATAACAACTCAAGCCCATCACTTGCTGCTGAACCAACAGACCAAGGGGAATATGTGCCGTCATCTATCATTGTCGCAATGGGTGACAAAGGCTGATTACTGGTAAGATTAGTAACTGTTACTTCGAAACTTAGCTCGGTCACTACCGGCGTCATTGCATCGTTATGACTGTCGTTATCACTATCACTACAGCCACTTGCGGTAATGATGGAAACAGCTGCAAGACTCACACCCAAATATTTTGAAATTTTCATAATGTGACTCCTTATTTAACCGTTACAACTACTTTTGCAACAGGGTTCAACCAACGATGTATACGGCTATCGACATCACTTACACCACCCATCGCATCAGTGTCACCCACGTTTCCTCGGTGAATATGCACGCTTTGATTGGTTTCAGCTGTTGTTACACCCGTACCAGCTGTACCACCATTTGCCCCGGGGTTAACCGGTATACCTAACACACCTGAAGCACCGCCACCATTAACGAGTTCATCATTTACTTCTGTACCAGCGTCATAAGCATTCAAGTAAAGCGTATAAGTACCAGCATCTTCTGGAATCTTCCATGCATCAAGGCCAAGAAAGCCATCATTTGTCGGAAGCAGCATAGAAACAATAGATAAATGGTCATTTGCGCCAGTATCAAAATCAGTAAGCATTGTTGACGTGGAAGGTGCCAGTAAACCTCCTGCCGGGTTTTCAACGTTAGCAGCACCCAAAGCGACTGTATCTGTCAGTAGTCCTGTTAGATCACCGCCTTCCGCCATCGCTTGAAGAGAAGTAGAAGCAACATCACCAGTCTCAAATATATGTGAAGTGTTATCGTGAGCACTCACTAACAATGGCGTAAAAAACATACCGTGCGTTAAGTTAGTAATTTTTACGTCAAGGGTCTGTGCTGAAGCGAATTGTGCAGATGCAAACCCAGTTGCACATACAATAGATAGAACCGTTTTTTTAAACATCGAATTTAGTTTCATTTGCCTGTTTTCCATTTTGTTTTAGGTTAAAGTTGATCTTTCTCATTAATAAAAAGCTTTCAAGAAAGATGCCTTGAGGACAGGTACAAATTTAAAACAAATTGTAGGCCTTTGTTTCACGAAGGTATTAAGAAAGTATCACAAAGTTATCACGACATATCATGATTTAATAAAACCGCTACTTAGCCTCTTTTAATTCCATTAAAGAATGACAATACTTAGCCTCATTACAAGTGAACATATAGCCGAAAGGATATAAAGGTTCTGAATATGATTTATCAAAACTGAGGAATACCAGATGTTAAAGTACGTAGCGATAGCATTTACTTTATTAATGACGACAACCGCTTACCTTCACTGCTCTCCACAGCTAAGTAACAACACGGACGTTATGACAATAGCGACCGCCAAGAGTGTTGATCACAATTCAGGTACAAACAAGGTAGCCACATTCGCTGGAGGTTGCTTCTGGTGTACAGAGTCAGATCTGGAAAAATTGCCAGGTGTCAATGAAGCGATTTCTGGTTATCTTGATGGCCATATCGAAAACCCAAGCTATAGACAGGTTTCAAGTGGTATCTCTGGCCACGTCGAAGCCGTTGAAGTGCATTATGATGCATCAATCATCAGCTACGATGAATTACTTGAAGCATTTTGGATGCATGTAAACCCGACTGATAACGGTGGCCAGTTCGTAGATAGAGGCGATCAATATAAGCCCTATGTTTTTTACCACTCTAACGCACAGCAATTAGCAGCCGTCGCATCTCGTGAAGCCCTAAATAACAGCGGCCGTTTTGATCGAACTATTAATACAGAAATCAAAGCAGTTTCAAAGTTTTGGCCAGCTGAAGAATACCATCAGGATTACTATAAAAAGAATCCTATCCGTTATAAGTTTTACCGATACAACTCTGGCAGAGATCAATACCTCAAAACAATATGGTCAAAAAAAATTGATAGCACCAAACAATTAAGTAAGTTATTTGTGGAGGATCAAATGAAAAAATTTACCAAACCCTCTGATAAGAGTTTACGCGAAACCTTAAGCTCTATTCAGTACAAGGTCACCCAAGAAGAAGGTACCGAACGCCCCTTTGACAATGAGTATTGGGATAATAAAAATGAAGGTGTGTATGTTGATGTCGTAAGTGGCGAGCCTTTATTCTCCTCAAAAGACAAGTATAAATCAGGCACTGGCTGGCCCAGTTTTACACGCCCGATAAATCCTGAGCTAATAGTAGAAAAAAAGGATCATAGTTTATTTTCGACCCGTACAGAGGTTAGAAGTAAACATGGCGACTCACATCTAGGACATGTTTTTGACGACGGCCCTGCACCGACGGGTTTAAGGTATTGCATTAACTCTGCTTCTTTGAGGTTTATTCCGACCACAAAACTAAAAGAAGCTGGGTATGAAGCTCTACTAGCACGCTTTTAAACGACTAAAAATATTTTACTTTAATGAACAGCAACTAATGAGATAAGTACCTTGCTTACAAAACAAGGATGTAACAAAATGATCGCTAATCATGAATATTATTCACATTAGCGATCATTCATTATGCATAAGAACAAGCCACGTAATAAACTTTCAAACAAACACCTCCTAATAACAGGAGGCTCGAGTGGTATTGGGTTGGCTATTGCTGAAAGCGCCGCAAAACAAGGTGCTCATATTACTTTGATCGCACGACGTAGTGACAAACTGCTTACTGCAAAAGACAAGCTAAATTTAGCGACAATCAACCCGCACCAGAAAGTTAACTGTGTCTCAATCGATGTCTGTAATGAGACATTAGTCAGAGACAAGCTAGCCACACTCCTACAAACTGAATCGGTACCTGATATAGTCATAAACTGTGCAGGTACAGCCAAGCCAGATTATTTTGAAAATATATCTTTAGATCAATTCGAACAAACCATTAAACTAAACTTGTTTGGTGCACGCAATATTATCGCGACCCTACTGCCTTATATGCAAAAAAATATGGCACATTCACAAAGCCATATCGTCAACGTTTCATCTATGGCGGGTTTAATTGGGGTATTTGGATATACAGACTATTCAGCGTCAAAATTTGCATTAATTGGCTTCTCGGAAGCGCTAAGATCAGAACTTAAGCCAAAAGGTATTAATGTATCTGTACTTTGCCCTCCTGATACTGATACGCCAGGTTACGCGATAGAAAACCAAACAAAACCCAAAGAAACGCATGCCATTTCAAAAGGAGCCAGTTTAATGAGCCCCGAAGCGGTGGCAGATTACTTATTTCCCCAACTGTTTAAGAACAAATTTATGATAATTCCTGGTTTAGAAAGCCGGATCTCATATTATGCCAAACGGTTTACACCCCGTATTGTCGAACTTTTCATGGATAGGATCATCAATAAAATTCAAAAATAAATAAGAAACTGCTCAAACACCTACTAATGCAAAGATAAACACCGATACAAAAATCAGAAGCAGTATGCTTTCAATCGAGGGTTCCCCCCAAAACAAAAATACAAAAATACAAAAATACAAAAATACAAAAATACAAAAATACAAAAATAAAAATGGCTGCATAAAGTGAAGGATGTTATATACATCTCAATGTTTTGTATCAAAAAAGCATAAAATGCCCGGTAATATCGTACATAATGAAATCTTTTGCGCATGATAGCGAAAACGCTAACGTTTCCAGCAAAGTACTTTTAACCAAGAAATTATTAACAGGCAAATATATGAAGGACTATTTCGGTCTCGTATTGATTCGATCTCGTAAAATTATTGTTGTTTTATCTCTGCTGTGCTTTAGCGTCTTCACTTACGCGCTTCCTGCACCTATGCCAGTTGTAGAAGATCATTTTTCTATCGGCGCAGGTGCTGCATATAATTCATCACCCTTTCTAGGCTATAACGGCTTTGCAACGCCCATGCCATTTTTTGATATCCGCTACGGTAATTTCTTTGCAAAAAACAATCATGATGAGCCTGTTATTGGTTTTGAACTTTTTAGACATAAACGCATCATGCTGGCAGTAGCAGCCACAAGAGGGCGCACCTTCCTTGACTTAGATGAGATCAATAAGAAAAATGAGATTTTATACCTTGGCCTGGAAGATAGAGATCAGGCAGTGGAAGCAGGCCTGATATTTCATTTTTACTCTCGCGTAGGACTTTTTGAAGCGACCGCTTTTCATGACATGACAAGCACATACGGCGGTACGCGCTCCAGCCTGAGTATTTCCCGACCCTTCCCTGAAACAGGTAACTGGGAAATTGTTCCTCGGTTTTTTATTAAACACTATAGCGAGAAATTTAATAATTATTACTACGGCGTTACAGTTGAGGACAATAATAATGCCGAAGATGATGTGATCGCATCTGGTAGTACGCTCGCTGATTACATAAGAATTACACGCCCTGCATATGACGCTGGCAATAGCGGCCATGTAGGCGTTGATCTAGACATTAAATACAATTTTACAGAATCACTGTCAGCCGTAGGTTATATCGCAATAGAAAAATTTTCCGGATCGGTGGAAACAAGCCCTTTAATTGAAGATAAAGAATTGGTCACAACTAGCCTAGGCCTTCAGTATAACTTTTAAGGTGCATACTTTTGCTCACACACTAAACGCACATATATCGCGTTTAATGTGTGACAGTAAGTAAATATACTAAGATTCTTTGCTCGCGATTTCGCTAATCAAATGACGCAACCACTGATGATCCGCATTATGGTGGAGCAAAGGACTCCAGGCCATTTTCAATTCAAAGGCCGGTATATCAAATGGCGGCTCTCTCACAACCAACTTTGAACTTTCAACCTTAAGTTTAGCCGCACGGCTCGGCAAGGTAACAACCAAGTCATGCTGTTGCGCTAATAACATAGCGACCTGATAATGTCTGGTAAATACACTAATACTCCGCTTTCGACCTATCTTATCCAGCGCTTCATCCACCCAACCTAATCTCTGTACATCATTGGGGTTCACGCCGACACCCACGCCAAAACCTGTCTTACTGACCCATATATGACTCGCCTGCAAATAACTTTCTAAGTGAAAGTCATCCACTAAAGAATTTTCAGGACTCATCAGGCATGAAAAAGTATCGGACCAAATTGTTTTTTGATGAAACGATTGAGGCAGCGTATCAAATCGATTAATCGCCATATCAACCCTGCCCTGTTCGACATCCTCAAATGAGACGTCACTCGGCGTCAAAATATCCAAGGTAATATTGGGTGATTGCTTTCTAACCTCACTCAAAAGATTAGGAATTAAGGTTGATTCTGCGTAATCGCTAGCCATTATTCGAAAAACACGACTGCTACTTAAATCAAAATGTCGCTCTGGTTGAATAACTTTTTCAATATTGAAAAGAATTTCACGAACAGCGGGTTTTAGATTTAGTGCTAATACAGTTGGCGCCATCCCCTCACTAGTTCGAACAAGTAAGGGGTCTTCAAACAAAAGACGTAAGCGTTTTAAGCCATTACTCATAGCAGGCTGAGTAATACCTAAATGATTAGCTGCTTTAGTCACATTTTGCTCACGAAGCAAAACATCTAAATGAACTAATAAATTTAAATCAACTTCACTAAGGTCCATAAGTGTTAATTACTTTATAAATATTTAAATCACCCATTCCAGTTCTATAGGCCGTGCCTGCGCACCGAGATAGTTTGAGATCAAACTTAATTGGTGCGCATGGCACACCCTATAATAATATGTAAACTCGTTCTAAAACCGCATTCTCGTAAATGCAGTCAAATCACACCTCGTGATAAAGCTCACTGCCTTCGTCTTTAAATTTTTCAGACATATCATTCATGCCTTTATTTGCTTCTTGTTCTGCTGCGTAATCTCGAACTTCCTGAGATATTTTCATTGAGCAGAATTTTGGTCCGCACATAGAGCAAAAATGCGCGACTTTTGCTGAATCTTTAGGCAGTGTTTCATCGTGATACGCTCTTGCTGTCTCTGGGTCAATCGCCAGATTAAATTGATCCTCCCAACGAAATTCGAAACGTGCCTTTGACATAGCGTTATCATGAATTTGGGCGCCAGGGTGTCCTTTTGCCAAGTCAGCTGCGTGCGCGGCAATTTTATAAGTAATCAAACCTTGTTTAACATCATCTCGGTTAGGCAAGCCTAAGTGCTCTTTCGGTGTGACATAACATAACATGGCACAACCATACCAACCGATTAACGCAGCTCCAATGCCTGAAGTAAAGTGATCATAACCAGGTGCAATATCTGTAGTTAAAGGGCCTAAGGTATAAAAAGGCGCTTCATCACAATGCTTTAGTTGCTCTTCCATATTTTCTTTAATCATGTGCATAGGCACGTGACCTGGACCTTCAATAAAGGTTTGTACATCATGTTTCCAGGCAATTTTGGTTAACTCACCCAGAGTTCTTAATTCAGCGAATTGCGCCTCATCATTGGCATCGGCAATCGAACCAGGTCGCAAACCATCTCCCAGAGAGAAACAGACATCATAAGACTTAAGAATCTCACAAATATCTTCAAAATGAGTATAAAGAAAATTTTCCTTATGGTGGGCTAAACACCATTTGGCCATAATGGAACCACCACGACTAACAATCCCCGTGACACGCTTTGCTGTCATTGGCACATAACGTAATAACACGCCGGCATGAATTGTGAAGTAATCAACTCCCTGCTCGCACTGTTCAATCAAGGTGTCTCTAAATAGCTCCCAGGTAAGATCTTCTGCCACGCCACCACACTTTTCTAGCGCTTGATATATGGGCACAGTGCCAATAGGAACAGAAGAGTTACGAATTAACCACTCGCGAGTTTCGTGGATATTCTGCCCTGTTGAGAGATCCATGACCGTATCGCCACCCCAGCGTGTTGACCAAACCATCTTCTCTACTTCTTCCTGAATCGATGATGTGACTGCCGAATTACCAATATTTGCATTTACCTTGGTTCGGAAGTTACGGCCAATGATCATTGGCTCTGTTTCGGGGTGATTAATATTGTTAGGAATGACAGCACGACCACGTGCGACTTCAGAACGCACAAACTCAGGTGTAATGAGTTTAGGAATATCTGCACCAAAGTTCATACCCGGATGCTGATGTTTTATCGCCTCGTCCATTTGCGCTTCAGATAGAGCTAAATTCTCACGTATAGCAATATATTCCATTTCAGGGGTAATAATACCCTTTCGCGCATAATGTAACTGCGTAACATTTTTACCTTCAAGTGCTTTACGCGGCTGGCGCTTATATTCAAACCGTAATCCATCTAAAGCCAAGTTTTGGTCGCGTATGTTGGCATATTTAGAACTAAAACCTTCGAGTAATTCTGTATCCTGCCGCTCCGCTATCCAGGTAGCTCTTAAAGTTTCAAGACCTAGCCGTACATCAATTTTTTTATTAGGGTCTGTATAGGGACCAGAAGTATCATAAACCCTTACTGGTGGGTTCTCCTCGAGCTTTCCATCTTGAAGTTGAGTCGGGCTTAACCCAATTTCACGCATAGCGACCTGGATATCATCCCGACTACCTTGAACATAGATTTTACTTGAAGCTGGGAACGGCTGTGTAGATAACTCATCAACCGTGGCGGTTTCGCTAAGTTTTTGGAAAGTTTCTGATTTCATTTCATTCTCCGTACTGGATTTGAATTAGCAATTAGACTAAATATGGCAATACTTGAGATGGGTATACAAAAGAAAACGGAAGGCACGAATGGCAAGCCATCCTGTTCCCTACGCTGGTATTAACCAAATCAGGTTCAACGGGTCCCACAGGTCATAAACACAACCTAGTAAAAAGTGGTCTCAGCTGATGATATAACTTACATAAAGTAAGTTGGCAGCAGCTCCCCGACAAGACTGCAAGGATTGTAGGCAGCAGCGACGATTTTATCAAGGAAAGCAGGAATGTATTTTTGAAGGGTGCCCAGAAAGAAAGTATTTAAGGTAAGTAATGTATCAATTATTGAGTGATTGTTGCAGTGGTACCAAAGCAGTAAAAGTGCTCCCTACGCCCTGCTCTGTTTGTAAATCAATTCGACCATGATGCAAGTCAATCATTTCAGAACAGATAGCTAAACCTAAGCCTTCGCCTTCGATTTCACTTGAATTATGTAGATCCTGCCGACCAAACAATTCGAACACAGCATCTTTTTCAGCGTCGGAGATACCACTTCCGGTATCTTCAACACTTATTGCAATACATTCACCGAGCTTTTCATCTTCAATATTTGAAAGGCTAACTTTAATAGAGCCTGTTGGCGTGTACTTTACAGCATTAGAAAAAAGGTTTATTAAAATTTGCTCAATCTGAGATATATCTGCACAAATTTGTATCGGCTCATCAGGTATATCTGTAAACACTGATAAACCCTTATCCTCAGCCATAGCGCTTAATTTGGAGATAACCCCCTTTATAAGGGGGTTGATAGTAAAGTTTGTGAAATCCGCTTCAATATTACCCGACTCAACTCGAGCAGCTTGCAATGTAGAGCTTATTTGGTCCGCCAAACCCAAGCCTCCATCGATTATCCTGTCAAACAGCGAAGACTGAGCCTCTGTGATTTTGCCACTCAATTTTACTTTTAACAGCTTTGCATAACCAACAACCGCATTAAGAGGCGTGCGTAACTCATGCACCATTTTAACCAAATACTCCTTTCTGGCTTTTACTTTTTCTTCTTCTAAGGTCTGCAGAAATTTTTCCTGCTGAAGTTCTAATTCCTTTTTATTTGATACATCCAAGCCACAAAGCAAAACAGACTTTGTGTGGTTATTGCGAATAGGGTGACAAGTCCATAGAAAATATTTTGGTGGCATTTCATTTTCAGGATCAACGGCTTTGGCTTCAATATTTTCCAAAGGCATATCAATCGATAAACACCGCTGCACTAATTCGAGCAAATCCTCAGGTAATACACTGGGCGAACCTTCGTCATCAAAACCATATTCAAGCATAAGTTCAGTCATACAGGGGTTACTGAACAAAATGAGCGCTTGCGAGTCGAGTTCTAAAAGAGGCGCCGGGTTAATATCAGTGAAAGCAGAAAGTTTCTTTAATTCTTCAAGATGGTAGCCTAAATTCTCTGAGGTTTGAAAAACGATCAAACCTGCCGATACTGCCTCTAATGAAACAGTAGTCAATAAAATTGGTGTCTGACGATAGCTAACCGCGATATTTTCTTGATTTTTATGAACCCAATATACCTCAGTAGGTTCGACATTCTGCTGCTCGATATTGGTTAAAGGACAAGCCCCCCCGTCATGATCAGTGTAGGCACTATGACTACAAAGCACATCATGAACAGGACGCCCAATCACCTCATCTGAACGCCAACCTAATAGGGATTCGGCCAGGCTATTCAAATCACAAATACAACCTCGGTCATCAATAGCGACCAACGCATCCAAACTATGCTGATTATTTAAAGAATACAGAGAGACTGATGACATCATATATCTGAGCCTAAAATACCCGCCGGGTCGACTTTAGCGTCCTGAGTATTCAAAACAGAAACAATTTGTAGTGGGGTTGACAAATTTTGGTGAGCAAGATCTACTACCTTTGCTTTAGCATGAGCCATACCACTTATGTCATAAAAAACTTTCACGCTAGGCTGCTTTGGATGCTCTTGGTTAATATCGATCACGACTGCTTTTTCTTTATTGCTTAGCTGTACAGCACTACCAACAGGATAAATACTTAATAAGCTCACTAAAGCAGATACAGCTTTGGTATCAATACGACCCAGTTTTGCTTCTTTGTATAACAGGGCTAAAACCCCATTGGGCGTCTTAGCTGGTTTATCTAGTAAACCGTGAACAAATTCGTCATATCTCACCACAACAGTAAATAGTTTACTCAAGTCATGCATATCACTTTCTTTGAGTTTTTTTGGATAACCACTACCATCAAAGTTCTCGTGATGCTCAGAGATAATACGAATCACTAACTCACTTAATTCACAGTTCTTAGAGAGCGTTTTTAGCCCTAAAGCAACATGCTGCTGAATTAGCTTTGACTCACTAGCAGTATAAGCTTTCTTCTTTCCTAGTAAGTGAAGAGGCAATTTCAACCAGCCACTATCATGGAAAAATGCCGCTAGGGCTAAAGATTGCTTTGCTTCGTCATCCAACTCTAGCTTTAAAGCAAGACTCAAAACTAAACTAAAGGTCGAAAATACATGATCAGCTAAGGTTTTATCTTTTCGCTGCATATTCACTAAGGTCGCTATCGCCTGGTCATTTCGCTTCAAGCTATCTAGCGTATCGTCTATCAAAGGCGCAATCTGTTTTGAATCAACTGACTCATCACGTTCAAGCGCTTTATTTATATCTTCGACCAGTTTAGTGACTTGCCCCATTAGAGCCTTCGCAGCACTCATTTCCTTTTCAATTGAGACTGACTCTACTACTTGGGCTGGATCTGTATCCTTAGGCTTTTTAAGAAATTCAATTTCAGCGACTTGCTCTGCAGGCTTTTCTTTCGATAGGTCTAAGGTATTTTCTTTAGATAGTTTTGAGGTTTTTTCATTAGATAGCGCTGAGATTTCTCCTACAGCAATACCTTTTGAGGTATCGATAGATATATTTTTGACACCTGCCTTGAGCAGTTTTTCTATTTGGGACTTGGACTTTATCGTCAGGTGATGGTACATGAAAGGACTATCAATCCAGGATATATCGATCTTGGTAACATGCATACCAACAGTAAGTAAAGATATAGGAATTTGCTTGATTGCCATAACTTGCTTGATTCCAACTGCTCAAGAAATACTAGGTAGGACTGAAATTCAGTCCTAATTTAATCATTACCAGTATAAGCAATATCGACATATTTTCTAGCAGGCATCAGTACTTTTTTGTACAAATGACTAGAAAAATAACGACAGTGATCGTAAGATCATTCAGCACATAAAGCTAGATATTCAGCATCAATATCCTGATTAATATACGCCATACCTAGCTTGTTCAAAAACTCCATCCTCTCCGCCTTCATCAGGTCGATATCTGGCACCGGATAACCATTGCTTTCGAAAATACCTGCTACATGAGCCATAAAGTGCTCCCCTTCCTTTAAAAGAAGAATACTGGCAGCACCGACATCAGGTTTTACTTTTGCTAGCGAGCCTTCGGGCAACTTAATTTCCAGTACAACAGGTAATTCATCGCCTTCAAAGCGCACGCTACGTTCTTTAATTGTTTGCTCGGCCCAATAATAAGCTAACTCTTTACTTTGAGTTAAAAATACTGGTTCGATAGATTCTGTGTATTTGTTTCCAATTGTGGCCATCGTGTTTTTTGCAGTCTGCTTTAAGGCTTTGTCACCTGAACGCTTCAAACCATTGAGCTTAATTGATTCAATCAAAGCAGAAGAAGTGCCGTGATACCAAATATCACTCGTCGTAAAACCATTTTTACTTAAAAGTTCTTTAGCATCTTGAAGATAAACAGGAGTCGTACTCATCATTCTCTCACTCTTTGATTTGATTGCTAACAGGGTTCGCCTATGCACACACTACTAACAACAATGTAATACTTTCCAGTGCGTACCGCGCACCCTATAAAATACTTCTTTAAAATAAGGCTCGGTGTCATGACTCTGACCACCATTTTAAAGAAGCACTTAAACAAAAGGCGACATTCAATTAAGAAAGTCGCCCCTTGGAACACATCAAGCTTTTGCCTTAAAAACTAGAAAAAAAGCTTAACTACCCAGTCTAAACTTAGAACTGGTTAGAAGTGTTTTTCGCGCCACCGGCTTTAAGTGCGTTCTCACCAGCAAAGTATTCTTTGTGGTCATCGCCCATATCTGAACCAGACATGTTCTGATGCTTAACACAAGCGATGCCTTGACGGATCTCTTTACGCTGTACGCCAGCAACATAACCCAGCATGCCCGCATCACCAAAGTACTCTTTAGCCAGGTTGTCAGTAGACAATGCAGCTGTGTGGTAAGTCGGTAGAGTGATCAAGTGGTGGAAGATGTTCGCTTCACGAGCTGTATCAG
>Ga0209290_1000508_pt1 | contig 27544 bp, 24 predicted proteins | sample EN1Hudsemesocosm_2_FD_184632 | JGI IMG/M metagenome (GOLD analysis project Ga0209290, IMG submission 184632) | Methane-oxidizing microbial communities from mesocosms in the Hudson Canyon - EN10B Hudson Canyon (SPAdes) (version 2) | ecosystem: Environmental > Aquatic > Marine > Cold seeps... | reverse complement strand
GGTAAAATAAAATGTGTGCCATAACCGGAGATTTCATCATCATCGACTTTATAATTAAAGGGTTGATTAGGAGGCGCGATAATCAAATGACCAGTAGGGTCAGGATTAAGTCTAGGGTGAGTATGCATTTCATCCTGAGCATCTTTTTCAATCATCCAATAGCAATCAATATATTTCGATAAACATGGATTAAGCGGTGGATGTTTCCAGTTTTTCATACATTATTCTTTCTGAATTTTAGCGAGTTTATCGGCCATCTCGGCTTCATTATCAGTAACAATTAATTAATCCAGCTTTCACTATTTTCACGCAACAGCGCAATAAACTCTTGATGAACGTAACCAAGTGCGTGTTTTCTTTTATATAACAATTCTAGTTCCACAAAAATGTTCTGATAATTTTGTGAACCAAACAATGGAATCAATTCACCTATATCCAGCTCAGCTTGAATCGACTCATGATGTAAGAAGCTAAACCCTAAACCTTGAAGTACTAATTGTTTCAGTACCACATTGTTAGACGTAGTTATAGCGCGGACTTTTTTACGCGCCAGAGGTAGAAGTTGGCGAGCATTTTTCTTGATCCATTGATTATAAGCCGAATACTCGTCAGAGTAATCCAATAGTGGCATATCAAGTGTATCACTCATTTTTTGGGGCTGTTGATGGGCTTTTAGAAAGTTGCGAGAAATGACCGGAATAAGTGGCTGGCGATAGACTGTTTCACCTTTGAATAGATTTTTATCCTGACAAAAAACCTGAAGTCCGAAATCAATACGGTTTTGCTTTAACATTCGCTCAATTTCTATATCTTCAGCGATAAGCAAATCGAATTCCACATGTGGATATTGTTGTTTGAAAATCCGTATTATTTCGGGTAAAAAATTAACCGCCTGCTCCATCCAAACGCCAATGCGAATCATGCCTTTGGCCTGTTGCTTACTCGACTTTAAATCCAGAACGGCATTTTCAATTGCCATTAACTGCGGTTTGAAGAGCTGATAAAGCCGTTCACCATCTTCTGTAAGAGTTATTTTTGGCCCTTGCCGATGGAATAAATTCAATTCCAGCTCAGTTTCCAATTGTTGCAATTGGAGTGAAATTGCCTGCTGGGTACGTAGTAAACGGTTTGCAGCCAGAGTAATGCCGCCACTATCAACAACTTCGATGAAAGTGCGGGCTTTATTAAAGTCCAAAAACTTCTCCTTTAAAATTTGTTATTACCACCTCAACCTTAGCACAAGTTTTTCTTCAATATACAATACAATAACTCGTTATATATTGTGATTAATAAGTTGGATAATAGCACCACCTAATCTAACTCAATCCTCAAGAAGGAAATCAATATGACAGATACCAATAAAGCGATTGTTATTATCGAGGCAACTTTTAACCCTAACGGTATGCATACCCCTGAATTTAAAGAGTATTCACGTCGATCAAATGCCAATGGGGAAGCACATGGTGGTGTCGTACTGAGTAAATACCAAGTGACTGCTAACTTAGGTGACGGTGAAACACCGCATTTGATATTAATTATTGAATATCCAAGTCAGGAACTGGCCAGACAAACATTCATTAATAAAGAGTATCAATCTATTTTGTCTTTAAGAGAAATCGCTTTTAAAGAAGTAAGAATTTTTCAGACAAATAATCAAATTGTTTAACTTAAATTCAACTAATTAAGGAATCAATAATGAATATACGTATGCTCTACTCACTTCTGGGGTGTTTAATCACAAGCCAGGCTGTGTATGCACAACCAGTTAGTCTTTTTGGTATGTTTCAGACTAAAAGCAACGCGCACAATAAAGTCATCAATAATCTGGAACAAGGGCTTAAGCCGCTGGGATGCTTGATACTTCGTGAAGGAAAGAGCTTTGGTGGCCAGGGAAATTATCAGCTACCACCAACTAATAGCTTCTTTATTCTCAAATGCGAGCAAAGTTTACTCGATCAAAAATCAGCGCATTCTCTGATCGAAAGATTAAACAACGAAACACATAATTTGGTTTTGTTAGAAGGGACCGATAGTCAGTCAAACAAACTTTCATCAACTGAACCCGGTACTAACCGTAGTTATATTTTCAAACTCAGTGATTACAATAATACTTCCCCGGTACAACGAAATTTAGATTTATCTCAGCTAAACACCTCAGCTAAATCAGTGGAGCACCACTATACAACTGAATCATTCATCCAGGTTGACAATGCCTACGGCATGGAACGACCCGATGAACTTGTCGTCATCTATTATAATTCAGCTTCTGACGGACAGAAGTTTCGTGATTACAACCCTGGGTTAATGGCAAAGATCAGTCGCTTCAATCAAGATCACTTGACCCGTTTCAGTTATATTTCAGCTGAGACAAATCGATAAGAGCCTAAGGAATTAACCAGTACTAAGCGAACTTAATGCTGGTTATGAATATTCAAAACATACATTGCAATACTGGGTGATTACTGAACACATGTTGATTCGGTGCTTTGTAACACACACTGCTTTGACCCGAATGGCACTTACTTAAGGAAAAAACCTTAATAATTCAGAACGTTATCTTTAATGTAGGTCGGAATTTATTCCGGCAATTGTTGAAAATATCACGACATTCTTTTTATAAGCCGCTGCACGTTGTAGCTGAGGCAATAACTACTAACGAATATCGTGTCGGAATAAATTCCGACCTACACGGTTAAGTGTTTGAATTAACATTAACACTTACTCTTAAGTAAGTGCCATTTGGGTTTGCCTCCTTTAATTCCGTCCAAAGTTTAAGGTATAGGGCCTCACCGTATTAGAATAAAAATAACCAACTCATTCCTTGTCTGTATTAGCGCCCCCTCCTTATAAACAAACAACCTAAAACTCAGTGTAATACACGCGCCAGCCTGTTTATATTATAACCAGCCAATGCTACAATTTTAGATGAATTTTAGATGCAGTATTTAATACTGCAAGCGGAGGATCAGATGCCCGAAGGTATTGGTTACGCTAACACTCAAATACTACCCGTTCAGCCTTCTCTACCTACTCATCGTGTCGAGAATACAGAAGATCTTGAAGCTCCAGAACAGGAAGTTGAAACAGTCGAAAATGATCAGGTGCTTCAAGAACGGCGCGACACCTCAAATGAGACACTTGGTTCTCAACTAGATATTTTTGCTTAATCGTTTGAGTACTTTGCAATATAAATAATAAAAGGGGTTTTAATGCCCCTTTGGTTTGTTACTGCAGTTCTACTGACTTATGAGGAGCATACAACGGGGGCTAGCAATTTAAATAAACGAAGTATCAACAGCGGCATCAAGTATTCATCGATATTACATTGTATTCTCTGATTGATATTGCAATGAGCGTTGGCCAACTAAGCGCTTTACCAGTGGGTAGTCTTGGTGTGACTAGTCTTTTCGAGGCAAACATGAGCCTCCTTTCATTTTGAGCATGTTCGGTTACACGATTTGCAGCTTGCGCCAGTTTACTAATCACCTCTGCCGTATAATCATGTTGTTTTAATAGACCTGTTTCTGTATCGAAATGAAACTCCTGGGTTTGACAATGAGTCGGTAAATGACGGGGGAAAATTGCTTTTAATGAGCCTGGCTTTGTTTCGCTCCACTTAATATCTTCCCGTAATAGCAAAGCAGGCAAGGCTAAATAATTCCACATCGCGTAGTTTCCGAAATATGACATATCCAAATCATCCCACCAAATTACCTGCCTGATATTAGAAAAATAGTCGCGAGCATTTTGACGCACTTCAATGACTTTACCTTCTGAATCCTCCAAACGAACATCTGGTCCGTCTAGTATGCCCGCAATATCTGCCCGCTTACCTATGGGGAATAGTCGAGCATAAGGCTGGTGCACATCTATTCTGATTTTTACACCATTAAAGACAGGCCGACGCTTCATTTGAAATGCTAGGCCTTTAGTATCGACTGTTGCTTCAATATATTTTGCATCCCGCCAAAGAGCTTCACCACCATAGGCCTTCACTGCTTTTTGAAGAGTAGATTCCATAATGATTGATCAACCTATATTTGTTGTTAACGCTTGTGGGGGGCGCAATTTTATATGAGCCACAATACCTCATTTCAAAAGGTCTGTCCGAGAAAAACAATATTAGATTTCGTAAATGTGAAAATGGAAAAAGGGTAAATAAACAAATAGGACTTCCTATACTACGGTGGAAATCTTTATAGTTGATTTGGGTGTCACTAGTTAAAGATTTTTGATGGCGGCTTTGTTACGAAAAACGGACATTATATAAAATAATACCCATCACCTTTTTACGCTTCAGGCTAGAGTGTCGAATGTAAGGCTTGCCCTCCAAGCTTACTCGATTAAAGAATACTTTACGGCATACCACCATATTCGAAACTAATCCCCCTCCCTTTTAACGCTTATTATTTAATATTTGAGTTGGCTTGATTTTTCAAAAAATAATTACTATAAATTTTTTCAAAAACGGTATTTTCAACATCCCATTCCAGCCGGTACTGGATGTAGTGTTTATAAAAATCTTCATTCATTAAAGTATTGATTTTCTGGACAACAGCTTTACCAAGCTCAGTGTTCGAACATGCAGCCGCAACCAATTTGTAGTTATTGTCTTCAGTTAGTGAGTAGTATTTATAGTCATTGTTTAGCTTGCCGACCTTAAGTTCGCTTTGGTGAGTAATACGCTGCCTAACTATATAGTCAGCTCTGCCGTAGTCTAGTAACTTAACACTTAATTCATTTCGGTTATTTCTGAACTCAATTACTTTTCCTGTCTTTAAATAAGGCTCTAGCGTGGAATGAAGCGGAGGGTATCTGGCGTTAATACTACTCGATGACGTTAATGGCAAAGTACCAAGTTTGTAATCGGTATTTTTGAGTATGTGTTTCAGAGATACACTTTGTCGGTTATTTAACTTCTTAACGAGTGGTGACGCCGCTTTTGTGACGATACCAAAAGGCGCTGTAAATCCATAGGGTTTTGAATATATTATTTTTTTAGGCCAGTAACCTAACCATAAATGTACGGTGCAAGTGTTGCCGTTTGACCAAGATCTCTCTAATCTGCCTGCTGTTTGAAACTGACTTTCGTGTTTATACTCAGTGAGTTGTGATTGAACGAAAACTAAAAACTTATCTAAATACCCTTGGTCTTTGTACTCTCCATGGCCAATATATTCCGGTGTGAGTTTCCACTTGGCCCATGTGATCTTTTCTTTAGCGCTTGCATTAGGGTTTACTAGGTAAAGTGCGCAAAAGAAACAGGTCAAAAGCAGTTTATTCATTACAGCAGAATACCTCTTAAGATCATTCGTTTATTTTATAACGTTCAATTACGGCGTAGAATTCTACCATAACTCCTGAGTTTTCCGTTATCTTGAAGCATGGTGCGTGAAATATGCTTCCTGTGCCAAAAGCTGACATCATGTGATTAGCTTTTTCGGTTTTAAGGATCGCTTACTGATTGAACAGTACTTTAAATTCAGCTTTTGCTTACAGGTTTATAGCAGACATTAATATCAATAAAACGTTACTCTAACCCTAATAATTATTACGTCCTAATTAGTATAGGATAAGTATTTGTTTCTCGATAACTAAAGATCAGGTTCAACGACCCCAGCTTTAAAGAAACAGTGATAGGCCCTAGAAATCTAGCCCCCCCCCCGCTCCTCAAAATACTATTTTCGAATTATCCTGATGACAGCATGACCACACCTGATGCCTAGCCTAATTTAAAAACTAGGCTAAATATGGCTCAAACAAGTCTCTTGTGTGACAGAACTTGCCGGCGAGCTTCAACTAGCCAAGCGTCAATTGATTGCACAAAAGTGCCAATTGCAGAAATTAGGTGATTATATTGTTGATGTTTTAAAGACAGCTTAACGGACTAATTTTCCCTAAGAAATAGCTTCTGCTTAGCTACCAGAAGCAGACATCATTTTATCAGTGGCAAAGGTGTCCGCTAGTCTGACACTCGACTAGCCTGCCTAAGCAAGGATAAAACAGCAAATCTCAGCCTGCGATTAATGCTAGCTCTTGAGCAAAAGCGTTCATTAAGCTTATATAGATTAAATAGAAGAACAGCCACCAAAAATTAATACTTTCTTATTTGTAAAAACAAGTTTTGTTATATTTAACAAAACTTATCCGCAGTACGCTTAGATATACAAAGAGTAAAAGATAAAAAAAGCCTGCGATTAAGCAGGCTGTTAATAAAATAATTCCGCTATAGATTAATTATCTCTTAATGCTTTTATCACTAGCCATCATACTACTTGATAGTTTTAATGCTTTTGTCATTTGATCCGATGGCATCAATTCAATCATTTGGTATGAATCTAAAATGCCGGTTGGCATCCGCATTAAATAAATTGCCTGAATAAGCTCATTATTACTCGGTATTGTTACTGTAATGTAGTTTTTACCATCACCAAGCCCCCAATAATAACTCACAACATCACCACCAATGGCTTGAAAACCTTTTTGTACCACTGCTTTTCTATCCTCTGGATTTTTCATCGCATAGGCCCAACCGTCAGCACTTGGCTGACCAATAAATAAAAAGTGTCGCAGGTTGTCATTAGTATTTTCAGCATGCACTTTACCAGTAAAAAATATCACTGTGCACAGTACGAGAAATAGCCTACAAAAATTAAGTTTGTCTATATTTAACATTCTATTCTCCAAACTAAAAAACTAGGGTAAAGAGGTGTATTTCACTTGTTAACTTATCGATAAAAACTACAGATCATTATGATAAACCTTGCCACCTTTCATAATAAAATCAATGGTATCAACTGTTTCACCACGCATTTCTTTCCTTGTAAAAATAACTTCATGAGCACCTAATACGGTGATATCCTCAAGTGGGTTACCATCAACTAAAATAATATCTGCGTATGCACCTTCTTCAATAACACCTAGTTTTTTCGGGTAAGGGTTATTTTGCCCTGTGGCTTGGGCAAGCTCGCCACCCACTGAGGTCATCGCTTTTAAGGCAGCTAAATTACCAAACATGTCAGCATGCATATACATTGCATTATCACGAACGGCTCTTGTTACCGGTAGAGTTGATAAAACAATATCTGTATTAAAAACCATTTTCGGTTTGTATTTATTGGCTAATTTTTTAAAGCCTTCACCTCTCGATAAAAATTGCATCATTTTAGGGTATTGCGGGCCATTAGGATTTCCGTAAACAGGGTGGTCTAATACCTCCTGAGAAAAGGCTGCTAAGTTGGTAGATAAAAATGCCTCTTTTTCAACCAGCAGTTTCATGCCTTCATCATCAATAAAATGGCCGTGGTCAATTGACTCTATGCCTAATCTTAATGCTCTTTTTATATGGTCTGCATGATAGACATGTGCAGCGCTATAACTGTCCCATTTTACTGCTGACTCTACTACAGCAGAAATTTCAGCATCAGTAAATTGCTCAGAATGTAGCGGATCTTTTTCAGAGCTTACACCACCGCCAACCATAAGTTTCACGAAAGCAGAGCCATTAGCAAAATTTTCACGGGTTACTTTTAAAACTTCAGGTACGCCATCAGCTAATGCTGTTATACGTAATTTTTCAGCATTAGAGCTACCTGCTAGTTGACTGCCCAAGCGAAAATCACCGTGCCCTGAAGTTTGGGTAATAAAAGTCCCCGCAGCATAAATTCTAGGCCCAGCGGCTATACCACTGTCAATAACCTTTTTATAGCCAACGCCCATACCACCAAGATCACGAACAGTGGTGAAACCACTCATTATGTACTCGCGAGCAGACACCATCGCTAATGCGCCATATTGTTCCCATGTAGATGTTTCTAAGCCGGGTATACCGTCAGGTATCAGCATCATATTAAAATGTACATGTGAGTCGATTAAACCGGGCATTAAAATACGACCATTGCCATTGACTATGTGCGCCTCTGCATGAGCGTCATCATCTGAAGCGCGAATTTTTTTGATGGTGTTTTTTTCAACTAAAACGCTTATTTTTTTTGTAATGCCGTCACTGGTGCCATCCCATACGTGCACATTTTTAAATAGTGTTTGCGGGGGTAAAGTGGCATCAGCAGCGTAACTATTAAGAGTAAGGCACATTGATACTAACGACGGGATAAATAGTGAAAGTGGTTTCTTATATTTTTTCATATTGGTCTACCTTAAAAATAATTGTGAATTCAATAATTGTGAATTCAATAATTGAGATTAGCTAAGACTGACATGCAGGCAACTCAACGGTGACACATCCATGTGCCACCACGTCGATTAAATCTATTTCTAACAATAAAACCACAGACAATAAGTAGTAATTTTAGTGCTCATGGTCATGTGGTTTTGGCGTAGGATAAGTATGACGTGACTCATCATATCCCGGTAGGTCGGCATGCCATTGATATTTTTTATCATTCAATTCGCTGCTAACTTCACCTTCAGTGATTACATCGTAACGAATTGGTTGGCCTGGGCGCATACCAAGAGTATCTTTACCGTTGTTAACCACTAACGAGCCACCAACCATGACATAAGGGATCCCTTTAGAAAAGAAGCCTCGCTCACCTATTTTAAGCGTCGCGGCATCAGCTATATTCTCAGGGTGGAAAATAGTAATGTCGGCAATCATGCCCGGTTGAAGTCGACCGCGTTTTTGAAATAGTCCAACTTTAGAGAAATACTTCGCTGGCGTATAAGCCGCATTGTAAACCGTATGCATAAGCGGTAAGCCTTCTTCACGTGCCATACGGAAAATATAGCTATAAGTACGGGCATTACGCGGGTGACCACCGTATTCAGATGGATCAGTGTCTTCAGGTAGTACTTTACCCTCAGGGGTTAACGTTGTTATAACATCATTAGCAAGAGCGATATCTTTCATATGCACCCATTGTTTTTCCCACTTCTTATCACGCATTTCAATAAAGACCACTTCCGCTGGTTTTTCTTTTTGTAGGGCAAAGAATGACTCCCAGCTTTCGAAATATTTACCCGTTCTTGGGTCGATAATCATTTTAGTCGGGTCGCCATTATTGAGCTTGATTTTGTCTGGTAAAAGTTGCGGTGTGGCGATGTTTGGTGTGCCGTAGATTGACGGGTAATACTCACAAAACATGTCCTTGCCTTGCTCTTGAAAGCGTCGGCAAAGCTCATAAGATTCTGGCCAATTTTGACTTTGTATGTGCGACAAAATCAATGCACCATCAAGCGCGACAGCATTAGCGACAACTTCCCTGACGCCCAAAGAGTAATTCTTCGGTAACGATTCTATGGTGCCGAAACGGGTGTGAGCACCAAAATAGCGGTTATATTTTTTTGCCATTTTTTGTAGGTCAAAAATTTCATACGTTGGTACAGAGTAGCCCATGTAACCATACGTACTATTGACTGTAATCGCTCCATCGCGCATCCCTTGATCGTACATTTTGAGTATTTCTTCATGCTGATTTGGCGTGGCGATACTCAACGACCAGTTTCTTGAATTTTTCTTTTCGGCGAGCCCGCGAGAGATAGTCGCAAACGTAGGATCGGAAGTTTGCTCTTGTGTTAAACCGTCCATCACGACTCGTCTAACTTCCTCATGGCTAATACCGGAGCCATAGTTTAGTAAAGAGTTATCTTTATATTTATCATAAAAAATATTTACATTAGAAACACCTAGTTCAGTATCTAAAATGGTGGTGGTGCCGTCATGCGCCATCATACGCTGTTCAAACGGAGCAAATGAATGACTGTGTGTATTGATAAAACCGGGGGCTACAACGTGATCTTTTGCATCAATCACCTCTTTACCGGTTATTTCTCCAGCCGTAATCAGGGCGATTTCACCATTTTTGATGCCCACATTACGCTGTCCATCAAAGTCACATTCTGGGTCCATCACTCGGCCGTTGATAATCACGGTATCGAAGACTTCGCTTGATGCTGATGCGTCAAAGGAGCAATTTGTGTAGGGGGAGGTTCCTACATTTTGTATTTCGTTGTTGATATTTTTTGACATGTTATTACATGCCGAAAGCGCTAATGCAGAAGCGCTAAGCAATATCATCAAATTCAATCGAGATGTATTTACTTTCATTACCCTATCCTTATCCTTGTTTAAATTATAATTATTACCGAATAAAATTTTCGTTTAACTGTGTTAAGAATGCATAGTTTTCGTTATTTAATTTATCTGGCTTTGCGCGTCATAATATATCGGCTGCACTTATGCACGCCTATATCTTGGCAGTAGGCCGCTATGAAACACATACCTATTTACCAGCCATTGAAATCCCCATGCGGTTCCAGGCGTTGATGAGCGTGCAGAGCATTATAAGCTGAGCTATTTCTTCCTCACTAAAAAACTCACCTATGATTTTGTAAGTCTCATCTTTTAGCCCAGAGGCTGAGATATTGGTTATGTCATCAGAGGCAGCCAGCGCAGCTCTCTCTTTGTTGGTGAATAATTTAGACGCTTTCCAGTTAGAAACTGCCGCAATACGTTCTTGGCTCTCGCCTAATTTGGCGGCGGCTTCACTGTGCATGCTCGTACAGAACTGACACCCGTTGATTAAAGAAGCTCTAAGTCGGACTAGTTCTTGAAGATTCTTCTCTATTGTCGATTTCGCAATATAGCTTTCAAGAGCAAACATTGCTTTATACGCTTCAGGTTGAACTTCCTGGATATTTACTCTTTTCATTTTTATAGCTTTCCAAAAAAATAGAAATTAATAGGATAGTTTGTCAATTAACGAATGCCATATAACATCGCAAGTAAGTTCCCCAACAACTCTTGCTGAGGTTTATTATTTGCGTGTGTAATCTGATTAATTGAACCAACCCGCTAAGCCGTTTTCAACAACAGGTGCGATATCAATACCAATCATAAAGTCAGGTCCAAACTGGTCAGGCTGTGAAACGTAGTAGTTGAACTCCATACCTAGCTTCCATGGGCGACCACCGGTAATGACCGTTTTACCAAAACTAAAGTTAAGTGGAACAGTCGCTTCATTTATTTCATGGTCATAAGTCATTGTAGGAGAAGAACCCAAGTTCCACCCGCCACCAGGAAGATAAATCCCAAAGAGTTGTAATGAGGTGAGGCTAATATCGGCATCGCCAGAGCCGGCTATATCCCATTGATGACTAGGGAATGCCCCAAGTACACTGGTTTTAGTTATTTTACCCACGAGTACTTCAGGGCCAAGCGTCATTCTATCTGAGCCTAGCTCATCAACCGTGGCTGTTGGTAAGCTAGAAATAATGCCGAAGGCTGTAATAACACCTGTTTCTTTATTCGTAATACCGTAGCCTAAGTCGAATGAGATATCGCCTAAGCCGGTATCTGCATCGTCAAACCCCTTTGCACCAGGGATAGGTTGATCAAGCACAACCGGAAATGCAGGCCGTAAAAAAACCACATCGCCATTATCGAGCGGAAATGGAAGCGTTGGTTGAAATAAAACAGTGGTGCTATTTTGGTCATCTGCCTCAGAAATATCGCCGGTAAAACTACGGTATTGTGTCTTTAATTTAAGACTCGCCAGCGGTGTATTTGGGTTTGCTAATGATTTAGCAACGGCGTCAGCATCATCTTCTGCGTGCGCTGTAACCGAGGTGAGCGCCATGGTTATTATTGTGCTAGATAAAACGTGCTTAAGCGGTGAGTTTTTTATGCGTCTGTTCATGCTTATTCCTAATTAGAATTAATTTAAGCTTTTATTATGATGCTTACTTTTAATGTTTTTGACCGTTGCGTTTGCCAAGCAAGCGATAACTAAAAGTTACCGCATCTAGAGAAAGCAATTCCCTTTTAAGCTTTAATTTTATGTGTCATCAAATAGTTGAGTTAAAGCATTAAATGATTGAAAATATAAGCTTAGTTGGGTTATTTTCATCTAGAATAGTCCAACATTACCATTAATGATAATGCTAAGTATTAATACCCCATATGAATGAAATTAATTTAAGTGATATTGATTTAAACCTTCTTAAAGCCTTTAAAATTTTGTTTGAAGAACGAAGTGTGAATAGAAGTGCGCAACGATTAAATATAAGTCAATCGGCCATGAGTCCGCCTTAGCAAGGTTAAGAAAAACCTTTAATGACAAACTTTTTGTTCGTTTGCCCAAGGGTATGGAACCGACTGATAAAGCCAACGAGCTATCAACGAGTATCCTCAAAATCATTCATCAAGTGAATGAGCTTTTCGAAGAACAAGCATTTGAAGTTGAACGTTTAGACGCAACGATTAAAATCATGACGCATGAGTTTATTGCGACAAGCTATTTGGCCGAGATTTTCGCTAAAATAAGACAGCAAGCACCTTTAGTAAAGTTTGATGTGCAAACGTATAATGAGCATTGTTATGAATTACTAAGTGATGGAAAAATAGATTTAGTTATAGCGGCGGGTTTGAATGCGAGTAAGCAGTTTTCAACTGAACTATTTCGAACAGAGCGTTTAATGTGCTTGGTAGATCAACATCACCCCGCGATTAATGACTGGTCAATAGAACAAGTATTTTCCTTTGACCACATTAAATTCAAGCAGCTTGAAGAAAAATACGACCCTGTTTCAGGGTTTGCTAAACGAAGTGATCGCTTTACTCGCAATATTGGCATGCTTACTGACTCTTTAGACGTTCAGCCGTCACTGCTAGTTCATTCAAAATTGATTGCATTCTTACCTGAGTCATTAGCAAACCAAGGGGCGACGAATTTCAAATTAAAGATTTTGCCCTGCCCTTTTGAACTACCTCAACTTTCGATCAACAGTATTTGGCATTCAAGTAAAACTGATAATACTAAACACACTTGGTTAAGAGGTTTTTTCAACGAAACGTAAACATCGCTAAAACACAAATACATATTCAAAACTTTAACTTAGAGCAAGATATTAATCAGAGTACAGGTGCCCCAAGATCAAATGCGACCAATTAGATGAGTGTAGTTTTTATTGGGTCTTTAATTATGTATTTAGTTTTATAGTGGAAAGGTTTTAGACTAAAGGGTATTTGATTAATCAAATGAATTTCTGGTAGAAATCATCTGAGTTTTAACAAGATATTCGCCTTTGAATACCATTAGTTTAATTTCATTTCTACTTATATCTATTTGTCCCGTTCTAATACTAAAAGCTAGTTTAAAGTTTGAGATAACTATCGAAAGTGAGCATTTTGTCGAATTCTAAATGGGCCGCTTTAACTCCTTAGCCTCCATTAGCTGCACTTCACGTAAAGATAATGTAGATCTGATTTTAGAGAAAACAAAAAGTATCGCTTTGCGGCCCAAGGCTATAGGTTTTCTGAGTTTCTAATTTGTAACGCTTTGGCTATGAAACTCGTGAGAATTTGACTGACAAAATAGGGATTTAAAGTGGGTGTCTATGTAATTCCTACTCTTAATTCTATGGAGAATTCCATCAGATAATCCCTGAATAATTTTCGCCTGATAGTTAGCCCGTCATGCTGTTAAAATCTGTTTCGCCAAATATCCCTTTAAGCCAGTGTAACAAAGCACCATAACTTTCTTTTTTATACTCATTCTGTTTGGTCATTAGGTAAAAAGCTTCTTCGATAGAAGAATACCTACCTGACAATACACTTAACTGTCCTGCTGAAATTTTTCAGTTAAAAAGTGAAAATACTCCAATTGCTATACCCAAGCCCTATTCTGCGGCAGGAATGCCTGCGTCATAGAAATCAAAGAACAGCTCTCGTTTTGGTTTGAATTGCAATTGGGCATGATTCTTAAACCGTTGCCAATCATTGACATTGGTTCTGATATAGATAATGGTTTGGTGTTGCCAGTCTGCTTCTTTTTGTATTAGGTGCTTATGGAGGTATTCTGCGCTAGTCACTAGATTGGAATGCGCTTTAGCAATCAACTCGACATCCTCTCCTCCCCAAGGTGGAATGCCGAACCTGACAGCTGCATCTAGGTCTTTGAACTCCAAATCCTGGATCTGCATGGTAGCCTCGACCACAAGATTCAACTCAGGGTAAGTGATTCGTTTGCACTTCAAACAAAAAAAACATTTACAAGTTTCAGCTTTTTTGTTTGACTTAACCTCTTGGTTTGACCTCGAGCTTTTTTTGTACTCAATACTGCTGACTTTATTCTGTGACTAGTCAGAGAATTGATCTCATTATTCAGGCCGCTGTATACCTCAATACTTCTTATTAATAATAAAGGGGTACAGGCCAGTGAAGCAAAATTCCTACGTATTGCCGCACGAAACACTGGCTCAGTACGCCCAGCCTATGCCAAACAAAGTATACCTTCGACAACCAGTCAATTGGTACACTCGGGCATTACTCTGTATCTTAATCTATTCCATTAGCTTATCCGCCCATGGCCTAAGAACCGATCAGGAAACTTACCGTCCAGGCAAACGCATTACCGTTTTCCTGAATTGCCAAACGATACAGAAAGGTAGCTGGCTTGCCGTATTTCCTAAAGGCGCATCTAACGAGAGCCAACAAAATCGGAAGAAAGTACATCGAGGCAAAAAAACTGTTTGCAAAGCGAAAGTACGGGGACCCAAAGAACCGGGTTCCTATGAAGTTCGCCAGTTCAAAGATTCGGGTTATACTTTGGTTGCCTCTGTACCGATTACGATTGTGCAGCGTGAAAATAACCAGAGCACTTCAAACCCTGCGGGTACCGCTCGTGCGACACAAACAAAACGCGAACAGTTAATTAAGAGAAATAGGCAACGCGCCACTGTTAGAACAGTGGCAGTATCACCCGAATTTACTCAAGCCTGTGCTAGTGCGAAGGCCTATGATATTGATGCGGTGCAAATGTGTATTGAAGCTAGCGACCCTTCAGGTCCGGTGCCTCGTGGTCATGCCTATGTACTAAAGGGTCATTTCAACTGTAGGGATGTCGTTGGTAGATATCGGAAGTCATTAGAACTTTCTAGCACTGCCGAGGAAGGATTTAGTAGCAGAATTCCCTCTTGCGGCATGATAGCCAAGGTTATGGAGCGAAAGAATGTGCGCCCCTATTGGGCGGCCTGCATCGATTCTAAGGCGTTTAATACAAAAACCGCCGAGCGCTGCATTACCGAATTTTATGTGGGGTATTTTGGCATGAACTTCGGTGATGGCCGCAAAATACTTCAGGCTGCTAAGGCGCATAATTGCCAAACCTACCAGAAGAATTTCCGTTATGGTGTACAAGCAGCAACGCCTAACGGGGCTCTGCCCGATGGTTTTAAAGAATTTGATTGCTCGAAAATTCCTGCCGTACAAGCACATTTGAAAATAAAGGCCCAGCAACGTGCTGCTTGCCGGTATTTTGGACAAGCAAAAGAACTCAATATTTATCAATGCATGAAGTTGTCTCAAGTTCCTATGGAAGGGCGCAGTTGTAAACAACTTAAAAGTGATTATGGATTACTAATTAAGGCAACATTTAATGAGATTAAGCAATACAACTTTCCTAAAGAATGTGGTCTTTTGTTAGCCATGATCGAAAGAAATAGCGATAGTTACAAAGAAGGCCGCCGCATAGAAGTCGAAAAAGTTCAAGAGCAGGAACGTATCGCTGCAGAACAAAGGCGCGCTGCCCTAGAGACTGAGTATGAAAGCTATGCTCAGTTACTGGATAGAATGGAGCCCAGTCTTGATGGGTTGGAAAAACTGGTTAACCAAGAACAAGAGTACCACAGGGAGCAATTTTCGAACATGAAGGCGCGTGATATTCTGGAAAAACGTCGCGTTAAACGTGTCGAATATTTGAATAAACTCTCAAAACCTCTTAGGGCTGCCATAAGCGCTGCTAGTGCGCGTAATACGCTATTGTTAATAAACAAGCGCTATCATTTTATAGGGGACTGGGAGTCAGCTCGTGCGGACCGAAACATTATCGCAAGTTATCAGGCGCAGATGGCATCCATAAATCCGTTTAATCGGCTTGCCAGTTCAGATTACCTAAACGCCATCTATTGGGTTGACGTAGAGGCCATGCGCAATATGGACCAAGCGGTTTTTGCGGACTATGAAAAAATTAAGCCTTACAAAAGTGTATTCGACAGTATTGCACAGAAATTTTCCAAGTCATTGTTTAAAGGTGATAGTGAGCGGCAAAGAAATTCGCAAGACAATTTAAAGATGATGGAAATTGTTTCACTGTTAAAAGCTGCCCTTTCAACCTATTTAGCCAACTATCAGGATCGCTATAGTAGTTGTTTAAAAAAGGATCATGTGGTGCACACCTATTTTCGAGCAGCTACACCCGATAAGGTTTATTACAACGGTTATGGAGTGGAGGTAAATAGAGTGCCTGGAAGTCCGGAAGTACGCAAGCCCTACAAAATCAACAAGGAGTTTTCTGATATAGCTGCTCTTCTCAATATTGTGAAATCGGAATCCTATGGTGGTAGCGCGCTTTCATATTTTGGGCTTAGTATGATGGGGGGTGACAAAGCGGTTAGTGCAGGTAAAAGAGCGGAGCGAGCGACTGACGACATGCAGGAGAGCATCTCACAAATGATGCGTACAGAAAAATGTGACAGCGATAAAATTCATAAATTTGAGTTGGCTATGCGCAATTCGTTTTCAAGTTATCTATATCAATAACTGGCACGTAAAACAACACGGCCAGCTCTTGAATTGCCACATAAATTTCTTTCTTTTTTGCTAAAAAACCCTCCTTACGATTGAGTAGTGTACGCAAAAATGACCGACTATCGCTATTTGTGTGATATTTTCTGGATTGAAGATTAACCTGTCTCCTTACAAGCACTAAATAACCGCATATCAGCCCCAACAATCTGACGAATAATGGTATCAAGAGCCTTATTAGAGGTAAAGTCAGTCATTGGAAGATAAAAAAACTTGGAATAAATCGGATATTTTGAATATTAAAAAGGATCGATTTTGATTTTTTCTAAGGCTAAAATTCAAAATCAAAAAGGGTTCGCTTTTCGCTCGTAGCCAGTCATTTTTGACGTATACAAAAGGTATCGCTTTTGTAGTTTCGCCATCAGCTTCCCACGAACTCAAAAGGTAGTACTTTGGCTATCAACCTAGTGAGATTTTGACTGACGATTTAGTAGATACTACTGCCCTTTCATTCTGCGATATAATGGAATTTAGCTTTATCGCCATAAGTAACTTAATATGTATCATTAATGTATTGTTAGTGAAAAAATATGAGCAAACACCTCAAATTAGATATCGTCTCTGATATTCCCTGTCCTTGGTGCATTATTGGCTATCAGTCTTTAAATCAGGCATTAACTAAACTGGCGCCTGATATTTCAGCAGACATCACCTGGCAACCGTTTGAGCTCAATCCTCACATGCCCAAAGAAGGTCAGGATATCACCGAGCACATTACTGAGAAGTACGGTATTAGTGTTGAGCAAAGTGAGCATAATAGAGCGATGATCAAGCAACGAGGATTGGACCTTGGTTATGAGTTTGGAAACCGCGGCGGTGGTCGAATTTATAATACTTTTAATGCACACAGGCTATTACATTGGGCCAAAGAATACGATAAACAGACCGAGCTTAAACTTGCTTTGTTCGATTTGTACTTTAAACAAAACGGCAATCCCAGCGATCATCAAAAGTTGCTCGAAGTGTCGCAAAGTGTCGGCTTAGACAAGGTGAAGGCGCAGAAAATATTGGAGTCAAATAAATACGAACAAGAGGTACGTGAGTTGCAGCGTCACTATCAATCGGTGGGGATTAGCTCAGTTCCGGCAGTAATTGTGAACAATAAACACTTGATCAGCGGTGCCCAACCAGCGGATCTTTTTGAACAAGCGATGAGGAAAATTGCTAAAGAGAGTTAAGGAATAAATGGCCCCTATAGTCGCAGTACAAATCACTAAACCCTCTGAACTACTAGACTCAAAAGTGCCATATGCAGACATCTGAAGATTAAAATATTACGCATTAAAAGCTAACTAAAAAACAGATATTTGATGATTTTGCAGTGACTGCTAGAAGTTTCAATGCGCCGCCTTACTCCAGTTAATTATTCAAATTCAGGAAAAGGGCTCTGGCCCTAATGGCACTTACTTAAGGTATAAACACCCAACATTGTCATTCCCGCGCAGTGAGAATCTATTTGAAATGGAGATTTACAAATATATGGATCACCGCATTCGAGAGTATGAGAAGCTTAAGTAAGTACAGTTCGGCACTAAAAGCCTTGATTACTGAAAACTACAATGAATAAAATATTATAGCGGAGTGTAACCCAGTATTTTTCGTATTTCTCCTTTGGATCTCATGAGTTCAATTTGTTTATTAATAAGCTTAATAAGTCGGTGATGGTTTTTCTTTTTGGAGAAAGATAAATATCTTTTGTTCTCGTAGGCTGGTTTGGTTGCAGGCTTAACCAAGCTGGAGATTTTTAATTCATGGGCTATTGCCCACCCTACTTTTTCATTTTTTACTAAAGCATCAATACGCCCAAGCGCGAGTTTCTTAAAGTTTTGTGCATCTTCGGTCACTGTCTCGGACTTAATTTGCTGACTAGAGATCAGCTGATCAATCTCCTTATTGAATTTTTCACCCAGTATTAGTCCAAATTTATACTGGGTGAGATCATTAAACTTATCCCATGAAAAAGATTTAGGGAAATTCTTTGTGGAGTACCAAACCATGGAACGATCAGATACAACGAATGTTGTGAAGTCCATATAAACTTTTCGGTCATCTTTCTCAAAATGACCGAAAGTGCCATCCACTTGCCCTTCTCTAACTTGTATAAGACAGCGCTTCCACGGACTAACTTCAATGTCTAACCAATAATCCGTTAGTCCATCGAAAATCTTATGAAGCACAGTAACCCAAGAGCCTTGTGTCACGTCTTTACCCTTTTCAACGATAACGAAAGGTGGCCAATGTTCGGTACACATGGATATCTTTTGAGGCCCGGCCCAAGTTGTGAGGGTCGTTGTAAGCCCCAAAACCCCAACAAAAAGGTAAAACCATTTACAACAGATGATATTTAACGACTCACGTCTTACAACACTCAAACCTGACTCTCTCGCAAACTTAGGTATTTGAACGAGTATGTTGGAATGAGTGATAAATTTCAAATTTGAAAAATAGTGAGACCCTAAAAACTATAATGCCTCAAAATACTTTTTCGAAAAGTGCTAGTTTAAGTTGTGCCATTACAGACATTATGTGCTTAATGATATTACAGCTTAGTTGTCGACTTAGGTTTCACTAATTAAAGATTTGTGATGGTGGCTTTACGACCCAGAGCAGACCTGATTCTGGCTTGCTCAAGCGACAACAAATCTTTAACACGTTCTCCAAATGTAACCCTATTGCAGCTCAAATCCTGAGCTATACTACAATAGGTTTATTAGGAACTGATTTTGCTATTATCAATACCATTACTAACCAATGATTACGAAGTACTCGCGGTTGAATCTAAATTAGACTTCATTAACCCCGGTGATCACTTTGAAATACAAAATACATATTGCAATCAGGTCCTAGAAACAAACGACACTGTAATGTATGCGCAGGTGGGTTCAATAAAAGCTATGGTACGACACGCTGTTTACACAGCTATGCAATTAGAATCCTATATTGGTGAACCATTACGTAAAGATGGTCGGATCATAGGTACTTTGAATTTTTCTGGGTATGAACGTAAAATCCAAATTTCACTAAGGAAGAAGTTAGTAAAGTAAAAGCTCTTGCTAGTAATATTGCAAAGCCCCTAAATAGAAGACACCCAACCTTTCCGAGTACATGTTAAATTTTGCTGTTTAGATATTAAATCTGATTCTCAGATGGCTTACTATTATTGGTACAAGCATGCCCCATAGAGCTAATTGCTGACATCAGAAGATTAGGCCTCTGACGTGATAAAGACCACCCAACGTACTAAATTTTGCTAAGAAATAGCTTCTTGTTAGCAGCTAGAAACAGACATCAACACTATCAAGGACATACATTCTTTAATTATTTCTTTTATCGATGCCTGTCCTAGAAACTTCCTCCTATATAACTAGATATGTAGATTGAAAAACTTAGACGTTGTTGCAAAGGTATCGTCGGCAAATTGATTTAGAGTGACCCCTCGAAGCTGTGCGATCACGGCCGCTATATGCTTTAGGCAATAAGGCTCGTTGCGCCCACCATTTGGTTTTGGCCTCAGATCGCGAGGCGCTAAATAAGGGGAATCGGTTTCTATCATTAGTCTTGAAGCGGGTATATTTTTAACCAGGTCCCGCAACTCGATACCTCTTCGTTCGTCGCATACCCATCCCGTAATTCCGATATGGCAATCCAAATCTAAATAGTTGAAAAGCGCTTCCTTGTTCCCTGTAAAACAGTGAACGACCGCACCTTTGAGGTCGTCGCGATAGGCTTTTAGAATGTCAACAAAACGATCATGCGCATCGCGCTCGTGAAGAAATACTGGCTTGCGCAGTTCTACAGCGAGCCCAAGCTGCGACTCGAAACACGCTTGTTGTTGAGGCCTCGGCGAAAAATCGCGGTTAAAGTCGAGGCCGCATTCTCCAATGGCTACTACGGCAGAGTGTTCAGCTAATTTGCGAATATGGTTGCGGCTCGATTCATTCCAGCTTTTTGCGTCGTGTGGGTGAACGCCCACGGTGCAGCTTAGCAAGGAACGATTGGTTTCTGCTAAGCCTACTGCCTGTTCGCTTGAATGTTCCGAGGTGCCTGTTAATACGATATGCTGCACCCCGGCTTCTTCTGCTCGGTCTAACACCTCATGTAAGTCATGCGCAAACCGCTTGTTTGTGAGATTCGCGCCGACATCGATCAATTGAGGGCATATCTGTAAGCCATTTTCTTCCATGTGCAGTCTATTCCCTGAACTTAAATTCTAGAATTTAGATCTTAACACTCTACGATAAATATACTCTTTACGCATACCTATTATTAGAAGAGCATTAATTAATGTGTCTCAATTTCGCACTTAACCGCCTCTTGTCGATCTTGTGAATTTCAGGATAATTCAGCCAGTTTAAAAAATACGTGATAACTGTCGAAAATGAGCAAAAGCCAACCCTTTAGCCACATCGAAATACCGCTAGCTTTGAGCACAAAGCAATTCTTATTGGGTGAACAATTGTTAGTAATGGCTGATACTTAAAAGGCTAGGTTTTACCTACTTCAGTTGTAATATATTGACTTTATACCATAATAACTAAATGGATTAAGCGCTAGCAAGAGCGCGAAATTATTAACTAATAAAAAAGGCCTAAATTATGCTTAAAGGTATACTTTTATTGTTCTCGATTTTTTCTTTGACCTTAACAGTTCAAGCCGAGACTATATTCAAAGTAGCATTCGAGAACAAAGTTCAATTCCCTTATTACATGGGACAAAGTTCAAAAGTCTTGGCAGACAAACCTGGAGCGGCCGTTGAGCTAATAAAGCTCATAGAAAGCAAGGTTCCAGGCATAAAAATTGAATTGGTAAGATACCCGTGGACACGTTGTTTAAAAGAATTAAATGATGGAAATATTGATGCCGTTTTTAATGCATCCTTTGAAGAAGAAAGACTAAAGATTGGGGCGTATCCGTGGAAAGCTGATTCAGTCGACACCGATCGCAAGCTCACAACGATAGCGTATCACTTTTACAAATTAAAAAGATCTGATTTTGCATGGGATGGCAAAGTTGTATCAGGAAAATCGAGTTCTATTGGCGCACCGACAGGATATTCCATCGTTGAACATTTGAAAAAGATAGGACTCAAGGTTAACGAATCCAGTTCAACTCAGAGTAACATGAAGAAATTAATTTCAGGCAGAGTTTCAGCCATAGCACTACAAGAAATAAATGGCGACTACTTAATAAAAACATTGGATGAATTTAGTAACTTAGAAAAAGTAGAGCCACCGATTATTACTAAACCATATTATTTAATGATATCGAATCAATTCAAAGGAAAGAACCCCAAAATCACTGAGAAAATTTGGGATGCTGTGGCTTCACTTAGAGACGAGAGCTTAAATAATATCACTGAGAAATATTTTCAGTAATGCTAATGTCTGAAATATAGAAATTACGTATATAACCAGATGAATATTCGCCTTCAACTAATGAGAAACTAAAATTGTAAAAAGGATCTCTTTGGACCAAGGCCTAGCTGTTTATCGTGCCCCGAAAAGTATCGATTTAACTCCAAAGCCTTCGTTCTGCTAGTAAGCGAATTCAAGACAATTAGGCCATGTGGGTAATGGTCTTCAGAGTCTGCTTAGTGGGATTTTAAGACTGTTGACTTAATTAGATGGGCGGCTAGTTATCGCACTTTTAAGCCCTTCCGGTAGGCTCTAGGTGAACAGCCTTTGCAGCGTTTAAAGCTATGACTGAAATTAGTGGCATCGCTATAACCAAGCCGTTCAGCAATTTCGTCAAGTTGCATTGGTTGTGCCAATAATTCTTCGGCTAATCCCGTACGGACGTCATCTCTCAGTTGCCGCCAAGTGGTGCCTTCTTCTTTTAATTGCCTATGAAGTGTGCGAGTTGTTCTTGCCAACAAGTCAGCCGTGCTCCCCATTGATGCACCTAGACCGTCTCTTAACAGAATCCCCCTCACTTGTTGAGACAAGCCTTGCCAGGCTTGCTTTTTTTGTAATAGTTCGAGGCATTGTGCTTCACATAAGCGGGCGGTTAAGTCATTTGCTTTGGGTAGCGGTAAGTCCAGTAAATTGGATTCACCTATGTAAGCATTTCGAGAAGCACCAAAAACAATATCCCCTCCTACGCTAGCTTTTAGTACTGAAGGGCAAATACCTTGTTTATATTCTGGCTCACCCATACACAACTGTAGTGTAAAAGGCATTTCCTCTAGAGCGAATAGCTCTTTGTATATGACACTGACGGCCCAAATATCCCTGATCATCACTAATACGCCTAACTTACCTTGTATCGAGGTATGAAATGTCAGTAAAAATTTGTCATCTTGCTCATTTAAACAAATGTCCGAAAAGGCGTAAGTTAATGCCAAATAACGCATTCCCAGTACAGAGGCTTTCCTCAGTGTTTCACTAGAAAGCAGTGCATAACCCACAATTCCATAGCTAGTTAATTGATAGCGTAACCCTAACTCTACGCCTAACCAGAATGGGTCATCGAAGTAATCCAGCAAATTTTGGAGTACATGAAGCTCTTGTTCGTCATCGATCTGGCTTTCACTATCTCCCAACTGGCTTGCTTCGACCCTAGTTCCACGCAGCAAGCTTTCACTGTCCATCCCTTTTTCTAGGGCATAGCTATAGATGATGCGAAGGCTATTGATGTCTCGTTTTGCCATATTTCAACTCTAAAACACTAAATAAATGTCTTTAAATCACAAGTATAGGTCTCATTCCCCCATGGTTCAACCGCCCACGACTTACTAGAATGTTTTAACTTAAATACGAATGAGGCCAAATTATGTCATCCACTCTACGCTCACCTTCCGTTGTCATCATTGGCGCAGGCATGACTGGCATACTGATGGTCATCAAACTGCGCAAGGCAGGCATCACTAATATCACAGTGCTTGAAAAGAAAGACAAAATTGGTGGAACCTGGCGTGAAAACACCTATCCAGGCGTCGCGTGCGATGTACCCGCTCACATGTACACCTATTCATTTGAACCAAACCCTAACTGGAGTAATTTTTTCGCACGCGGTGGTGAAATACAGAAATACTTCGAACATGTTGTCGAGAAGTATGATGTTAAGCGTAGCATCCGTTTCAACGAAACAGTCACTGATGCACGTTATAAAGAGGGCCAATGGATTATAGAAACGGAGAAAAATGCGACATACTCAGCCGACTTCATTGTTTGCGCGACAGGTATTCTGCATCACCCTGCATTTCCTGATATAGATGGTCTGAAAGACTTTAAAGGTGAGATGTTCCATACAGCACAGTGGAATCATGACGTGGCGATTAATAGTGGCAAACGTGTGGGCATTATCGGTACAGGTTCGACTGCTGCTCAAGCAATTCCTGAACTGATAGATTCAGGTGCTGATGTAAGTGTATTTCAACGCACACCTCAATGGTTGATGCCCTTAAGTGATTTTTCAGTTTCTGAGAAGATGAAAAAACGCATGAATAAATACCCGTCATTAGTAAAACTAATGCGTAAATTTTCTATCTTCATCATGGAGCACCTCTTCACTAAAGCGGTGACAGGTCATTTTTTTCAGAAGAAGCTGCTAGAATTTCTATGCAAAATGAATTTGCGCTTCAGCATCAAAGAACGTTCACTACGAGACAAGCTAAAGCCAAATTATCAAGTAGGTTGTAAGCGTGTCATTATAAATAAAACCTTTTACAAGGCGATACAAAAGCCAAATGCGCACCTTATTACGGAGGGTATCAAACGCATCACTGACAAGGGTATTATCACGCAAGACGGTAAGGTACATGAGCTCGATGTATTGATACTCTCAACCGGGTTTAACCCCTTCAACTTTATGCGTCCAATGAACTTAATTGGACGAGAAGAATTGCATATAGAAGAGGCGTGGTCAGACAAGATCAAAGCATATCGCTCTATGCTTCTGCCAAACTATCCTAACTTCTTTTTGATGCTTGGCCCCAATACCCCAATAGGTAATTTTTCGGTCATTGCGATGAGTGAAGTACAGGGCGACTACATCATTAAAATTATCGATAAGTGGCGTGCGAATGAATACGACGAAGTAGAGCCTAAGTCTTCAGCAATTGAAGCCTTTAATGATTATATCAAAAAAGGTTTAAAGGGAACTTCTTGGGTAGGAGGTTGCCAGAGCTGGTATCTCGATAAAGACGGAGATCCTGTGCTATGGCCATATACCTGGAGCCGCTGGGTATATGAAATGGCAGAGCCGCAGATGAATGATTTAGTAACAACCAAGCTCGATATTAAGGAACTCAAAGACAAAGCGGCATAACGTTCGTTACGCTAGATATATTTTTTACTTCACTGTAATAACTCAGTAGAGATAAAGCATGACAATAAGAACTGTATTTTTGACTGGCGCTTCTAGTGGCATTGGCCGTGCTACTGCCGAGCGCTTATATAAAGAGGGATGGATCCTAGGGCTCGCAGGGCAACATTTAGAAGATTTGAACACTTTGACCGCTTGTTGGGATCAAAATCGTGTTCATTGTTATCAGGCCAATGTATCTAATAGTAATCAGATTAAAACCGCTATTGATGATTTTGCCTCGCAGTCGGGCAACAAATTAGATTTACTGATTAACAATGCTGGTATTTTAACGATTAGCCGTTTTGAGGAGCTCGATATTAGCGAGCATCAACGCACGATCAATGTTAATGTAATGGGGGTTATCAATGGTTGTCATGCTGCCTTTCCCTATCTGAAAGCGAGCGCTCGTGGCCTAGTTATCAACGTTTCGTCCGCAAGTTCCCTATATGGTATTCCTGAATTTGCGAGTTACTCTGCTTCCAAATTTGCAGTAAAAGGTTTTACTGAAGCACTGGAACTGGAATGGCAAGCCCACAGCATTAAAGTTTGTGATGTGATTCCCCCATTTGTAGCAACGAACATGCTGGCAACACAGAAGCAGTCACCCAAAATCATGGATGCTCTTGGTGTTGATCTAACTGCGGATGATGTTGCTGATGCCATCTTTAAACAAATTGATTCTCCTAAGACACATAGACCTGTCAGTGCAAAATTTTCAGCACTGTATTATGCAAGCGTCATCACCCCACCTTCACTGTTACGGCAATTTATTCGATTCTGTAGTCGCTAAGATTGATTCAGCTAGTCCTGATATTCTTCCCGTAAAATATGCGCACCCTCTTTAGCACAGAACCCAGAATCAATTTGTCAATAATACCAGAAGCTTATAAAATCATTACCGATTTAAAGGCCTGCTCACTGAATTATATGATAAGTTTATAAAGTAAATTGTACGATAAGTTTATAAAGATTGTATATTCTAAGATTCGACCCCCTCCTAAAAGTCAATAATACGGTAATCAAAATACACCCTTTACTCATTGTGCTCAAGGTAGCATGCTATTGAGTCAAAATAAGACAATATCCATATATTGATTTTTCTGGTGCAAAATCGTTTCTTTGTGCCAATTACATCTATAGATTTGATATCTAACGTTTCAAATACAATCTCGAGTATTAAATTTGGCTAAAAAACACCTTCTGGTTAGCAGTTAATAACGGACATCATTCTGTCTGTGGCAAAAGCAACTGCGAAATACTTGACTGTAGTTATCTCCTACACTCCGTTTTGTAGGCCTCTTCGCAGAGCCTCCTCGTACCCATAGATGAAAATTTGAGTAATTCATTGGGACTTAAGTGGTATAGAAATGAGATGGATACGGATCACCATCTCTATGAAACAATTGGAAGTCAGCTTCAATAAAAGTAACGTAATTGATATTTCCGCTCTTAAAGGTCACTTGACAGTAGCAGCTAAGTCAGAACAGTTGACTAGAAAACTAGACTCATTTCCATAAATTCTACCACCGAAGCAAATAGCTTAATTATCCAGAAACAGGTGATACTTTAGATCTGCAACTATGTCGACTTTTTGTCGCTTGAGCGCACCTGGATTAAGTCAGGTATTCATAGAAGAGCTGCTATCAAAAAAATGCTGCTCGATGAAGATTTTAGTACAATAGTTGAGGTTACTAGCTTGTTTTACATCGTTCGGGGATATTTACAGTGAGATAGATATAGTCAATTGCGGCCTGGGAAGGTCTAATTAAATATATATTCTTGATGTCACCAAATACAGTACTTGAAAACATATTATTTAATATCTTCTACTTTAGAATTATAGAGTGGAAATTTTAACGGCTCATTGTTCAGGTTAGGTCTCTAGGAGGGTCGCCATGAAATGGATATTAAAGGTTGGAATATTTTTCTTTTTCTCTACGTTTTCTTGGGCTGGAGAAACGGTTCGCTTAACCACAGGTGAATTTGCTCCTTTTACTTCCAAAAGCCTTAAATACAATGGTGTTATATCTCGTATCGTAACAGAAGCTTTTGCTTTGGAGGGGATTGAGGTGGAATATGGCTGGTACCCTTGGAAGCGAGCTATGGCCCTAGTGAAGAGTGGAGAATGGGATGGTTCATCTTATTGGAAAATAACACCAGAAAGAAAAAAGGATTTTTATTTTAGCGATGTACTAACCCAAAGTGATTATGCTTTTTTTCATAGAGTAGACCAATCATTTAACTGGGAAATTTTAGAGGACTTAAAAAATATCTCTGTTGGGGGGACGATTGGTTATTTTTATCAAGCAGTCTTTGAACAGTCAAAGCTCGATGTGCAATGGGTTACTACTGATGAAGCGAATCTAAAGAAATTATTGCTTGGACGAATTGATGTTTTTCCCGCAAATATTGACTCAACTTATTATGTGTTACAAAAGAATTTTTCAGTAGATGAAATTAAGTCAATTAAGTACCATAAAAGGCCACTTTCTACAGCGCCATCATCCTTAATTTTTTCCAAGAAAATTAAACGTAATGAGCGATTGATACGATTATTTAATAAGGGGTTAAAACAATTAAAAGATAGCGGAAAATATGACAGGTATTTCGAAGAGTCGCGAAATGGGGATTATT
>Ga0209290_1000507_pt1 | contig 27568 bp, 21 predicted proteins | sample EN1Hudsemesocosm_2_FD_184632 | JGI IMG/M metagenome (GOLD analysis project Ga0209290, IMG submission 184632) | Methane-oxidizing microbial communities from mesocosms in the Hudson Canyon - EN10B Hudson Canyon (SPAdes) (version 2) | ecosystem: Environmental > Aquatic > Marine > Cold seeps... | reverse complement strand
TCACGAACTTTACTATGCCGCAATTCTAATGTCTTTTTTTGTTCGGAGGTGAGTGTGATTTTCATACCTTGTATAGCTTGACTTGATTTTTCTCATTTATCAAGCATCTTCAATGATTACGGGTATAAAGCCCAATGGCTGCAATAAAAAACAGCATCATTAACACCTTGTCCCAAACCTTTTGATCCTTGTCTAGTGGCATAAATTTCATCCGCTCTGCAAGTAATGCGGGATCATGCCGTAATAAGTAATGGGTCAACACAACCCCAAAGACCGTCCATAGACCGATAATTATCCACGCCTCCCACCAATTCTAGGTTCCCGCAGGCCAAAGAAGCGCTACAGCAAAGAATACTGTGCGTACAATCAAAAGCAACCATGTCTTGACCTGATTATTCATCGATTTAATCTCCTGGATGCAAAATAACACATTTCGAGCCTGTCTTTTCCACCTCATGCTTGAATAGTTCGTCATCAGCCGGGTTATATGTTTTAGTGAAAAAGGCCGGGCAATTATAATGACAGGGAATCACCAGTTTTGGACGAATATTTTTAACCGCTTGTAGTGCTTCTTCTACATCCATGGTGTTATGAACAGCCTTGCCTCCAATGGGTATCATCAACACATCAGGTTCAACAATCGTCTGCCATTCTTTTTCATGGAGCATAGTATCACCGAGGTTGACGATTCTGTTACCACCCAGCTCAATATCAAAACCAATGGCACCCCAGCCAATTCGTTCATCAGGGCCAGGCTTAACAGTTTTAGAGAATGGCCCCAGTTTAAGGACAAGTTCACCGTGGGTTGTTTTGATTCCGGTGATCGACATGCCATCAATCTCAATGCATTCATCAACGGCAAGGGTGTGAAGATTATTAAATTCTGTCGTAAATGCTAGCCCTTTATCACGTGGCCCAAGCATTAACGTTTTACCATTAACATCTCTCACCATTGTTTTGTTACAGATGACAGGCGCATTGGAGGCTTTCGCTACCCTATCAGCATGCCAGTAATGATCAGGGTCACCGTGCGTGATCAAAATATGGGTGATATTATTCCATTCTGACTTTGGTATAAGCGTGGTAAACCTGAACCAGTAAAAACATAAGGCGCCTGGATCGATGGCAATTTTTTTATTGCCTGACTCGATCACAAAGGCGTTATACCCATAAAATTTTATTTTCATGTTGTCTCGTCACTGTAAAAGTATTTACGAGTAAAAAACAGAGATACGACAAACAAAACAAATATGAATAAATTAACCACCGCATTAATGGGAACATTGTAGTAGAGCGAACAAGCCGTATCGACGATAAACCAAAATATGACCGCAACAGCGATGCTGTTCCACGCCCATCTTTCGCGCAAGTTAAATGGGTAATAAGCGATGAAGGCTATTAAAATTCCCCAGCTAGCCACGACTGCACCCAAAACGCTCAAAACCCATTTTTTATATTGCATCGTACCAGCAGAAATCTGATTGTCTGGCCAGAAACTGGGATCAATATATTGATTAAGAAGCACATTCATGAACTGTGACTGACTGAAAAATGCCAGTAGAACCCCAAATACAACAAGGTAGATACTTACACCAACTAACCATTTTTGCCAAAATTTGAAGTGCATTTTGAATACCTCGTTTCTGCTTAGCCGCTTTTACATCAACTGTACCTTACTATTTTTTTAGATAAATCCACAATACGTATAAATACCTACACTCACTGGATTGAGAGTTCAGTGTCATTAATATTTAAATCAATGTCGGCTGTTGGCTGACAAGCGACCATCCGGACTTATAATTTCAGGAGACTTTATAAGTCTAGGCCCAATGGTCAGTAACCGACCCAAACCGGTCATTGAGCTATTTTAACTTTCAATCGAGCTGACCCTTTTGGTTTTTGTGAACCTTTTCCTCGGCCTCGTGCTGGGGTAAATTTCTTGCACGAATGCCTCTTTAAAGCGCTATACCGGAACGCGATATCAAAGGCTGTTTAATTGTTCCTCTGCTATCAGGTTTCGAACCAGAAGACCCTTATCCAGCGCTTCAACGGTTAGCTGGTCTTGTGCTGATGTGAGTAATCGATTGAAGCCATCGCGCTGGAGCGGCGAAAAAGAGAGTCGCTGACTCAATAATTCGCCTTAATCGCATCCATCGCCCAGTCGGGAAGGTCCCCTACGTTGGGTGGCTCGCTCAACCATGGCTTGGGCTGTTGTGCGAGTGCATTCCCTGCGTCGAAGGCTGCACGCATCTGTTTTGGATCGAAGGCAAGCGGATCCTTGCCGATCTCTACGCCATTCGGGATCGAAACCATATTGAAGGTGTAACCTAGGAACTTGGTGCCAAAGTAAGACCGCATCAAAGCTGTTTGCATCGATTGGTCCATCATTACACCAATCGTTGTGGCTGCGACAGCACCGAGATCCCTGGTTAAAGCTTCAGGAGGATGCTCTAACCTACCGTTAGTAATCAGGTACAAGTTTCCGGATCCATATAAAGAAGGCTTGGGTCGATTCGAACCGCTCATGCCAGGGACGACTAAATTCGAACGCGCGGCCCCGTCAACGAAGAGGTGACCCTCGATTTCCATCGGTGGAAAGACGATCGGGAATGATGCAGAGGCGAGCAATACCTTGCGATAAAGGTCTAGCTTGCCGTGCTTCGCAATCAATGACATATTCCAAACCCAGGTCTGGCCATAATCAACGTTGGTAGTGCCGACGAATATTAGTCGATTGTCGTCAAGAGCGGCAGCTACTCGCTGTAAGGTCTCGGCAGTAATGTATTTGGCGATGAGCGCTCGCAGCGGTGCGGTATCTCTAAGGGAATCAGTGCCAGATAGAAGACTATATATCGACCTACCCTCGTAAATATCCTTATCGGTCACTTCCGTGTACATCGTTTTGAGTATCGCGTCGTCGGCTGGAGTACCCAGTAGTGCGTGCGTCGCCAGTAATGAACCGGTGCTCACACCGGCGACAATATCAAACTCTGGTCGCTGGCCACTCTCGCGCCAGCCAATAAGGAAGCCTGCTCCGAAGGCACCGTTCTGTCCACCGCCTGATATGGAGAGCATATTGAGCGGGTGGCCGTGTTTACGTTCCAAACTGCGAACGAGGTTCTCTCCGGTTCCGGATGCCGCGGCAGCGTACATGGGAGAAAGCTGATCAGGGCTCATCGGATTGTTTCCATTCGGCAGCGAGGCGTAGGTTGGTGTTTTTACGGAAATCACTCGCTGCTGCGGAGAAGACGCGCAGCCGGCCAGGGTCAAGGTTGCCAATAAACCTGTCAGAACCGCCACCTTTCCGCATCTCATGCCCAACCCTCCCCGCCATCCAAGCAGGTAACTGCCAGGTCCCAGGCGTTTCGTATCTTCTCTGCAGGCTCCAACTATTTTCAGCTGTTTTATCATATGCCCCAGGTTTAGCGGAGTGATGGCGGATTGTATGTCTTTGTTCATGATTAACTTTTCTCCTTTGTTTCGGCAATTATCCCGGGTTCGGGGCAAGCCGACTTTAACTGGATGCTACACAAGTGTCATCTACTAGGCGCATATATACTGCGAGAAATCAGTGGCGTCACCCAGTGCCTGAGCAACAAGGTTGATGTAACCCCAACACAGGAATACCCACTTATAGCTGCAAGCGTCCATTAATAGTGAGCGTGTATGCGTTTATCTCTTAAATTTCGGTTTGTTCTACCATTTCTAAAACATCATCTATTTCAAGTTACGGTCAAGTGAATTTGATTGTTAGCCATTTAGAATTCGTGTTCTTTAACAATGAATGCTGAAGATTTTGAGTGATCAATGAAGTTTCCTTCATCTTCTAGTAATGCTGCTCCTAGTTTCTGACCTTCTGGAGAGCTCATTCCCTCCATTAGAGCTTCTTCTGATTCAAACCAAACTTCAGCGACTCCATCATATTCAGGCATCATTCCTCTCGAAGCTTTTAGGCCTTCATTTAATGGCGTGTCTAATGTATGTGATTGCACGTATTTTTTTGCACCCATCGCATCAGCGTTGCTCATGAAGAATGGGCCATGATTATTCATCCAATAATCTTTAAATTCTTCGCGAGTCATACTTGGATGTCTGGTTATACACATAACGAATTTAATCATTTTTCTATACTCCTAAATTTACTGGTTGTTGTGTTTAGCAAACACTCTAATTCAAATAGTTCGTGTGTGGCTGACTGAATAAAGCATTAATTTATTTTTTTCTCTGTTTTTTTGGTTTTGGGTATAACCAACCATTCAATAAGCGCGTTAAATAAGGCATTACTGGCCATGTCATTAATGAACTCATAATAAAAACAATAATAAATGTTCTGCTGGCTTCTGGTAGCTCCCCTATATATGGTGATACTACAACTTTGATAACTGTGCTCAGTGGGTATACTACCATTATCCCCATTAAGACTCGTTTATAGTATTTTGGTTTTGGATAATAATGTTGATTGTCAGGCCTTGAGAACCACAACTCCATTCCCTGAGTTTTCTGGTCTTTATCTATATGGATTTGAAATATTTTAGCTTCGTTAATTAGTTTTTTATACTCTATAGAATCAACCCATTTTTTCAAGTTACTATAACTATCAAACTTCAAAATAATGACATATTCTGGTTGTGTATGATTTTTTGGCTTGATAACATCAACACTAAAAAAACCAGTAGCCTTACTGACTTGAGTATTAATTTTCTGAAGCCATTCTTCATATTCGACTATATATTCTGGCTTAACAACAACTGAAATAATTGAAGTTACGTAATTGTTAGCCGTTATATTTTGGCTGGATGATCGAATAGTATTCATTTTTGAGTGGCATTTTTTCGGTAGCTTAGCTTATGCAGTATTCAATAAGTTCTTCGTTTATGTATTGTAACGAATAAGCCTTATTTCCTTAATTTGGTGCGAGTAGTCCAAATTTACCTTCCTCATTTTTGATGTTTCATATCAATATCAAATTACACAGTAATTTTAGTGGCTAACAAGTTATTACCCTGAGCTGCATACCTTACACTTTAACATGGAACCTCTGCCTAAAGTTTCCTTAAACATCAAGAAGCCTAAACGAGATAACATGTATCTATTACAAGATAAGCAGGTATGTATAACATTTTACTAAATATTTGAAAGGCTGCTTTTGGCTGTTTTGAGTCACTCAAAAAGGAATTTATTTCTCCCTCCCACGTTAACTCTCCCTACCCGTTATAAAGATAATGGTATAGTCTACTATTTTTTAAAAAACAACAACTTCCTCCTTTGAAAGGGACTTGCAAGGTGCCGCGCTTTTTAAAACATACTTATTTTTATGTCATACTCCATAAAAATAAGTTATACGATTAACTATCAATCACTTATCATCCAAGTAAATTGATAATTCTGTTTTTTAGGCGGCAGTGGTTGCAGATTCGATAGGCCTGTATAAAATATATACAATCTAATGCTTAGCCTTTACTAGTAAAGGGTTGAACGAGTTACGCAAAAACAACTCACAAAGTTATCCACAGAAAATGTGGGTAACTGTCATCTAGCTGTAATAAGTACCTGTGCTTAACTCTAGCTAAGCCTGCTTTATCCCCAAATAACGCCAAGGAATTACACAGCTTTGTTTCGTGTTGAGTGTACTTTGATACTTGAGTTTAAAGCGGTTATCCAGTAAAAAGTCAGTGCTTAATAGTAGTTATACCAATCCCAATATATTTGCACTTAAACTCATATACCCAAGAAAAACCGTCATTCCTGCATGCTTTTAGCAGGAATCTATAGTGTGCGCATGGATTCCCGATTAAAGACTTCGGGATGACGACCATTACAGTAATTATTTATTGGGATTGGTATTATTAGTACTTAACCTTACTTAAATATCAATTACCACGATTAAGAAGCTGCCAATACTACTGAGTATGGCTTCAGTCATTACGAGTGCTCTCTAACAATAATGTACTTATTTGTTCAACAGGCAAAGGGCGACTAAATAAAAAACCTTGATATACTTCACACTCTGTTTGCTTTAAAAAATCAAGTTGACTTTGTGTTTCCACACCTTCAGCAATAATTTTTAAGCCCAAGCTTTTACCTAGGGCAATAATAGCATTACAAATCGCAGCATCTTCTTTGTTTACATCACATTCGCGTACAAAGGCTCGATCAATTTTTAAAGTATCAATGGGAAATTTTTTAAGGTAACTCATTGAAGAATAACCAGTGCCAAAATCATCTACTGAGAACTTAATATCCATTTTCTGTAACCTATTCATTAACCTGATACATTGATCAGTATTTTTTGCCAGCATAGTTTCAGTGATTTCAAGCTCTAATAAATGACCTTGGATATTATGTTTTTGTAAGGCATCACGAACACGATCATAACAGTCATCTAGTTGAAAATCTTTCATTGATAGATTTACCGCTACCGATAAAACAGTTAAGCCCTCTGCTTTCCAAGCATTTAATTGCTGGCAAGTTGTTTGTATGACGAAGTTAGTTACGTCATTAATTAGGCTAGATTGCTCCAGAATAGGTATAAAAACCGAGGGTGGAATAAGGCCTTTCTCTGGGTGCTGCCAGCGTAATAGCGCTTCAAACCCAACTAAACAGCCTTTTTGGCAGTCAACTTTAGGTTGGTAGTATAGGATAAACTCTTCATTCTTTAGGGCGTTACGTAATTCTAATTCAATATAAACACGCTGATTGAGCTTTTCTTCCATTTCAGGAAGAAAGAAGCAATAGGTATTGCGGCCTTGCTGTTTTGCTTCATACATAGCCATATCGGCTCGTTGAATTAATTGTTGCGCTTCAACCTTGCCATATTTAGAAATGGCAAGCCCAATACTAACTTGGGCAAATACCTCTCTACCATTCACAGAAATAGGTGCATGTAATATTTGAATAATTTCTTCAGCTTTAGTGGAGGCAATATCATGCTTTTCTAAGTTTGGAAATAGAATTAAAAATTCATCTCCGCCCCAACGACAAATTATATCTTCCGCACGTACACATTTATTTAAACTAGCGGCAACGTGACGCAATAATTGATCGCCTGCTTCATGCCCTAGAGTGTCGTTGATGTCTTTAAAATGATCAAGATCTAAAAACATTAATAAACAATTACTGCGATGACGGTTTGCAAAGGAAATTTCGTAGGCCAGCTTTTCTTTAAAATAGTTGCGATTAAACAAGCCTGTTAACACATCATGAAAAGCTAGCTCATGCATTTTGTTTTGCATTTCCAGTTGCTTTGTTATATCTCTAATATGAAAGGTAAACTCTTTAAGTTTTTTGCCTAATAGATCGGCCTGAGTAATGCTTAATTCCGCTGGAAATTCTAGTCCATGCACGCGTAATAGAGTAATTTCATTATGATGATTTAAGGCGATGTTACTATTTATAGAGAATAGTCCTTTTAAGCTTTCAGAGAATTCTTTCTGCGCAACTCCGGGGACAAAGAGATCAATAAAACTACGATTAAGTACGCGTGCCGCACTAAGCCCAAAACATTTTTCCGCGGCGATATTAAATTCTAGAATTTGACCTTGAGTATTAATGGCGACGATACAATCTAAAGAGGCGTTGAGAATTGCTCCTTTGCGAGATTCGCTGTTTTTGAAGTCGTTTAATGCCTTTTCTCGAGAGTTAATTTCTGTATTAACTCTTGCCAATACATTGTTATATTGTTTTGCGATTTGCCCAGCTTCAGTAAAGGGCTCAACTGTGACGGCTTGTCTAAAATCACCTTGACTCTCTTGCTGTTGCATGGCTCCGAGTAAGTTATATATTTCGGTGCTAGCCATATGCTCAGAAATATTTAACCCTTTAATTTCAGCTTCTTGAGAGACTCTTAAGGGATAAAAATAATTTATGATTTTTAGTAATGCAAAACTAACCGTAAATACATATAAACCTATTGTGCATACACCAAGCAACTGCACTTGAAATTGCTGCCAAATATTCAGCCCTGTACCCCAGTTTTCAGATGAACTTAAAAGGGGCAAGGCCAGTGTCCCCCAAATACCAGCAAATAAATGCACTGGGACTGCGCCAACAACATCGTCAACTTTATACTTTTCTAATAGCTGCTCACCGATGCACACTATAATTCCTGCAATAGCACCAATAAGAACTGACGCAATGGGAGTCACCACATGGCAGCAAGCAGTAATAGCAACCAAGCCACCTAATAGGCCGTTGATACAGGCGCCAACTTCAGTGTTCTTAGTTTTCAGTGTGATATAAATAGCCGCAGCAATACAGCCAAATATCGCTGCCAAAAAGGTATTTAATAAGATTAAGGGGATACTCTCACTAGCTGCTAGAGTACTTCCGCCATTAAAGCCAAACCATCCAAATAATAAAATGAGCGCTCCCAAAACAGACAAGGGCAAGCTACTGCCTGGAATCTTTTCATTGCTTTCAAAGCGCCCTATTCTAGGGCCAATAACAATTATCGCGGCAAGTGCACACCATCCACCCACCGAATGCACGACTGTTGAGCCAGCAAAATCGATAAAGCCTAACCTCCCTAACCAGCCTTGTGTTTCTCCGTCAAGAAATCCACCCCAGGCCCAGTGTCCTGTAACTGGGTAAATAACACTAGCCACCATAATGCTAATAAGTCCATAGCCAAAAAAACTCATTCTTTCAGCAACGGCACCAGAGACAATGGTAATAGCAGTGCCGCAAAACATTATTTGAAATAGAAAAAATGCGTACTGTAGCGGCGTATAACTGCCTGAGAAGATGAAGTGATCGGTACCTAGTAGCCCCAAAAAGCTATCACCAAACATTAACCCAAAGCCAAATAGCCAGAAAACAGCACCAGATAGGCATAAATCCATCAAGTTTTTAATCGCGACATTAATGCTGTTTTTATTTCTAACTAAACCGGTCTCTAAACAAGTGAATCCAGCTTGCATTAATAACACTAAAGCTGCGCAAATAATGATCCAAATAATATCTAACATTGCCGCGATAACTCCTTTTAAGCATTAGGCTAAGGTTCAGTATGTAAATTGCAACTCAAGTTGGTGCTGCCCTGTTTATTGCTTGATAAAGTATACGCTGGCTCTAAGGCTTTATAAGCTACAACTCATTAAATGCATTCAAATAGGAATAACTACCAAGACTTATAAGGCAGGAATTTACCATTCATCGTAATCACCACGCGGTCACCTTGTGGGTTTTCTTCTTTATCAACGGTCATGCTGTAATCAATGGCACTCATAATGCCGTCTCCGAATTTTTCATGAATAATTTCTTTTAAGGTTTCACCATACACGCCAACTACTTCATATAGTCTGTAAATCAGTGGGTCTTGTGGAATATCAAAAGACCATTGCTTATACGGGAACATTTCTAAGGCCGTTTTAACTTCCGTAGGTAGCTCCAAAATGGTGCAAAGTTTTTCTGCAATGTCTGGTTTCATACTGTTCATGCCTAAACAGGCTGAGGCTAACCAAACTTCATTAACGCCGATTTGCTCGGCAATGCTGGTCCAAGAAAGTTGTTTTTTGACTTTTTCCGTAATAATTCGATCAGTCATTTGTTCTTTATTTAATAAAAATTCAGCTGTAGAGGCAGAAGGCATTTGCTCTGGTATTGATTTCATTTTAGGTACCTCGGTGATGGCAGTTTTTACAAAGTGTTGTTATGCCAATTTAGTCAATAACCCAATAATAACTGTCGTTAGAATTAAGCAAAGGCTTTTCCAAAAAGCAACAGGACTGCGTTCAATTAAAGGTGGGCGAGTTTTATTTAAACAAGCTTGGCTTGGATGGCGTAGTTCGTAGGTAAATTCGGATAAGTCCTCGTAGCGTTTATAAGGATCTGGGTGCAGGGCTTTTTTAAGAATGGTATCAATCCAGACGGGAATTTCACGTTCATTATCAAGTACCGAGTGATAGTTTAATTTCATCTGTGCCGCTCTGGTTCGAGCTTTAGATACTTCCACCCCATAAGGCAACCTGCCCGACAGCATTTGGTAAGTAATGACTGCTAAGGAAAACATGTCCGAACGCGGTGTGCCGCTTGCACCTAAAAAATATTCGGGAGCGGTATATTGTGCAGTGCCAAGTAAATTGTTTAGCTCCGTAGCGCTGGTCATTTCGATAAGACCTGCCACGCGAGTAGAACCAAAATCGATAATTTTCACCGTGCCCGTGTTGTCAATCATGATATTTTCGGGCCTTAAATCTTGATGTAGCATTTCCATACGATGAAATGCGCGCAAACCTTTAGCGATTTGTTCGACAATGTTACGCACGACTTCCAAATCAGGTTTTGGGTGATCTATCATCCACTGAGTTAAAGTTTGACCTTCTATATATTCAGTAACAACGTATAAATAATTGCGACTTCGGGTTTGAAGGCACGGCTTTAGTACATGAGCGCTATTAATACGCCGCGCAATCCACTCTTCCATTAAAAATCGTTCCAGATAAGCGGCATCCTCCCTGAGATCAATGGATGGGGTTTTTATGATGACCTGCGTGTTAGTTTCCTTGTCCACGGCTAGGTAAACATGACTCCTGCTGCTGTCATGTACCGATCTAACGATGGTATAACCATCAAAAGTCATCCTTGCTTCCAGTGTTGGCGGGAAAGGTAACTTGGTTAATTGTTGATAAAGAGTACTGGCATCTTGGTTAGGCAATCCATCAATTCTAATAATTTGTGTAGTCAGATTATCTGTACTGCCTAGTTTGTACGCTTCTTGTACAATTGCTTGCGCCGCCTTATCCAAGTCGTCTTTATGCTTACTAATGGCTGTAGCGATAAAATGATCGTTAGCGTATTCATAAACGCCATCAGTCGCTAACAAGAAAATATCGCCTTTTTCTATAGGCAGTGTTTGATAATCAATTTCAAGATGTGAATCAATACCTAAAGCCCGGCTAAGATAACTTTTATCGGGTGCAACCCACAAGCGATGATCATGAGTTAATTGCTCTAAAGTGTGACCATGTAAACGATAAATACGGGCATCGCCTACATGAAAAATATGTGCTGTTGTGGATTTAATGACCATTGCACTAAAAGTGCAGACATAGCCCTTGTCTTTATCGAATCGGTGCTGACTTTGACGGCTCTGGGCATGTAACCAAGAGTTAGTTGCGAGCAATACCCGTTGTGCCGACTTCTTTACTGACCAAGTTTCTGAAGTGCAAAAATAGTCCTCTAAAAACCCAGAAATAGCCGCTTGACTGGCAATTTGGCTGACATCACTACTACTGATGCCATCGGCAAGTGCAAGCGCAATGCCTTTGGAACTGAGTAATGGCTCTTGCGGGATGCAAATGCCATGAAAATCTTGGTTAATTTCTTTACGGCCTTTATCGGAGTGGTGACCGGTGGCTATTTTTAATTGGTTGGACATAATAAAAGACTCAGCTCTTCACGAGCTGAGTTTCTGTTTCTCAAGAAAGCAAACTTTCATTTATAAACTACGTTGTGGGCTAGTTTTTACATGTGTGTAATACAGTGGTAAACCGACAAATACAAAACCGCCAGCCAAATTACCCAATACAGTTGGAAGCTCATTCCAGATTAAATAATCCATGATAGTAAAGCCACCGCCCATAATCATTGAGAATGGGAATAAAAACATATTTACAATTGAATGCTCAAAGCCCATAAAGAAGAAAAGCATAATTGGCATCCACATAGCCATCATTTTTCCTGTTGCTGAAGTAGAAATCATCGCGCCGACAACGCCCATAGAAACCATCCAGTTACACAGCATGCCACGAATAAAAATCGTGAACCAACCGCCAACACCATGTACCTTGTAACCTAAGGTTCTAGCTTCACCAATTTTTCCTACTTTTGCGGCGATAGCACCGCCATCGGTGTTGTACCCAACCGTTAAAATAAAGGACATTAGAAAGGCAACCGTTAAAGCACCTGCGAAGTTACCTAAAAACACTAAGCCCCAGTTGCGTAATACTTGGTTCGTCGTGACGCCCGGCCTTTTATCGAGAAGAGCAAGTGGTACAAGCATAAAGACACCCGTTAACAAATCAAACTTCATCAGGTACAACATAATGAAGCCAACGGGGAAAAGTACAGCGCCTAATAGCGGTGACCCTGTTTTCACTGCAACGGTAATCGCAAAGACAGCCGCAAGCGCTAAAGTGGCTCCAGCCATAAAGGCACGAATCAGCGTATCTTTAGTCGACATGTAAACCTTTGATTCACCTGCATCGACCATTTTGGTAACAAACTCAGTTGGTTCTAAATAAGACATTATTTCTCTCACTAAAGTTAATCGGAGGGATCATCCATAATCATTGGACATGCTTTTACATATCTTAATATTATTAAAGCAATTAATACGCCAAAACAAGAGTGCCCTGTCTATTCGCTACTGTTCTTTATTGTTTATTTGCCTTTAAATGTTTTACGCCCCTTAATTGTGCACTCTAGAACCAATATGGTGCAGCTGATAAGGAATGCGGACTTAATAATATCCGAAAGTTTACGTTCTAATGTAGCCTGTATGGAGTTTACGGAATACAGGAAGCGCAGTGCATTCAACTTCCCGTATTCCACAAGCTTCATACGAGCTACACAAAGTTTCGGGTTTTATTTAAATCTCGTTCCTAAGTGTGAATTACTTTTGGTAAGGTATGAGGATTAAATAAACTAACCTTAGTAAACCGCGTAGCACACTTCGGCGTATTGGCCACTGATTTTCATTCAGCTTTGAAAACATTTTTAATAAGCCACGCCCTACCGACAATAAACTTTAAGCGTTTCGTTTTTATATTCATGAGTATGGGTGGCTCCTGTACATAAAATAACTTTATCATTCACAACTACAGACTAATCCAGCGCCTCCAGCCAAGCGCATTGATACGGATACAGTTTCAATGAGCGCGTCCCTTTGCCTAATGCGGTACGTTCAATGAGATCTCGCCAAACGCCAGAACCTTCAGTAATGGGATGCTCGGGTAAAGTTAATATCTGTATCTCCGGTGAGATATTATTAATGCAGAGTATCTGTTGTTGCTGATCAAGACTGGTGCGCCAGAAAGCAAAAAGATTGTCGCCTAAGGAAAGGGTTTCTTGTAAAGCACTCGGATGAAATGCGGGATGTTTGCGTCGTATTTGCAACTGCCGCTTTAGTTCATGAAACACGGTGCCATGTGCGGCAGTCGGGTTATTTAATAGATCCAGTAATTCATCATATTGCCATTTTCGCCGATTAATTGAGCGCGTGCGCCCGGTTTGTTCAACGCCTTGATGGTCGCTTGTTGTCGCGATGAGGCTGTGTATATACAGGGCTGGAATACCTTGCAAGGCAATCATAATGGTATGTGCGGCAATAAAACGCGGCACTTGATAGTCATCAAGCCCTAGATGCGTGCCTTTCAGAGCATCAAACAAAGCGATATTAATTTCGTAAGGGGATTCTTTGCCAAATGTATCAGTACGCATGCTGACATAACCTTTATATTCATGCATGGCATCAACCAAAGCCTGTACTTCTTGATCAGGCAAAATGCCTTCTGCCGGGCGCAGGCCGATACCATCATGTGAGGCGATAAAGTTTAAATAAGTGCAGTTTTTGGGTGGGCGCGGCATATCTTTTGCCCACTGGCTTAGATAATGGCTATTGCCATGATACAAAGCATGTAGCAATAGAGGAGGCAAAGTAAATTGATAGACCATGTGCGCTTCATCGCTATTGCCGAAATAACTTAGATTTTCCCCATTAGGCACATTGGTTTCGGTAATTAAAACGGTGCCTGGTGCAACTACATCAAGAATGTCGCGTAATAATTTCACCACTTCATGTGTTTCACGTAGATTGATACAGCGTGTCCCAGCTTTTTTCCATAAAAATGCGATAGCATCTAAGCGAATGAATCGCGAGCCCTTAGCCACATAGAGCAATAAAATATCAATAAATTCAAACAGCACATCGGGGTTGGCAAAATTGGCATCAATTTGATCCTCACCGAAAGTGGCCCAAACATAGCGAATACCATCATGTGTATGTACTGGTGTAAGAACTGGCGTACTGCGTGGGCGAACAACCTGAGAAGTGTCTGTGTCCTGCGGCATTTCGATAAAATAGTCACTGCCGGGCTGCTGCTTGCTTAAATACTCAATAAACCATAAGTTTTCGCGCGAAACATGGTTAATAACCAAGTCAGTCATTAAATAAAAATCTTTATTGATGCGCTCTATATCACTCCAGTCACCCAATGAAGGGTTAACCGTTTTATAGTCTATGACCGAAAAACCATCATCGGAACTATAAGGAAAATAAGGCAGTATATGCACGCAATTAATACTGCCTTTAAGGTGTAAAGACAGAAATTCATGCAAGGTTTGCAATGGCACTTCATCGGGTTGCTGAATACTATCGCCATAAGTAATGAGGATAATATCCTGCTCACTCCAATGTGATTCGCTAGCGCTTATTTCAGATTTAATTGACTCCTGTTGCAACCGGTTAATTAAGCGTTCCATCAACAGGTTTACTCGCTCCGAGCCATAAAGAAGAGTGAGGCGAGCTTCTGCATTTTGTGTAAACCAATGCGCTAATTCAGTCGTATCGGACATAAATAAACCTCTTATGTAATCAATATAGAAGCAATATTAGGCACCTTTCATATTACCCCTAAAGTAATTTACACTTTTCTATTTTTGAAGTACTGGGAGCGCGGGCAGCCTGCCCGCTTTTATTAAGCATACGCAGGCGAGCCGTCCGCGCTCCCAAGTCAAAAAGCATAAAAGTATCAATTGGGAAGTGAAGGATGCCGAATATTAAGCGTTATCTTTTTCTACCGCTTCATGCAAACGCTCTAAAATATCGGGGACGGCGCTAACAACACGATTCCAACTCGGTATAAACGGTGTTTCGCTCGGATTTTCTAGGAAACTATCGCCTGCCTGTAAGATACAACTCGCAAATAACTCCACCGTTTTTTCTTCCTGATGTCGGTCGTAGCTTAAACCGTTGATACAAGCATCACTGTAATAGGACTCAACGGCATCCAGTGCTTCGCGGTAATAAGTGGCTTTTAGCGTTCTAAATGTCTCTTTACTCAGGATTTCTCCCTCAGTCGCTAATTTACGGAAAATTGCTTGAGCAATATCAATACTCATTTTAGATAATCCCGCCTCAACATTGTCTGGAGATAAATCTTGATGCTTATGATCATAAGCATCAGCAATCTCTACCTGACAAATATGTTTACGCGACTGGTTGCGATACATTTCAGATAACACACCAATCTCTAATCCCCAGTCACTGGGAATACGAATTTCCTTAATCGTATCCAAGCGGGTTGCAAACTCACCCGAAAGCGCATAACGAAAACTATCTAAATACTCCAAATACTCTATCGGCCCTAAAAGTTTTTTAAGCGCTCTTAATAAAGGTGTAACGAGCAAACGACATACGCGGCCATTAATTTTCTGATCGGCCATGCGGTAATAATAGCCCTTACAAAACTCAAAGTTAAACGCAGGGTTAGCTACTGGATAAAACAAACTAGCGAGTAAGGCACGATCATAAGTCAAAATATCACAGTCATGTAAGGCAACCGCCTCAGAGCGACCTGAGGCAATGGCATAACCATAGCAATACCAAACATTACGCCCTTTACCTAACTCTTTAGGCGCAATTCCTTTATCAACTAATAACCCGTGTAAGGCTTGTAACCTAGGCCCTTCATTCCATAAAACCCGATGATGTTGTGGCAGCCCACTGAAAAACTCTTTCGCATAAGCAAACTCATTTGCACTGGCTCTATCAAGTCCGACAATCACTTCATTCAAATAAGGTACTTGAGCAATAACATCAATAATGTCTTTAAGTGCAGGCCCTTCAAGTTCAGAAAATAAAGACGGCAATACTAATCCCATTGGCCGTTGTTTAGCAAATGCCTGTAATTCAGCTTCCATGCCAGAAACACGGTCTTTATTCAATCTATGCAGTGTAGTAATTGTGCCATTCTGAAAAAAATCACTCATTCCCTTCTCCTATATTTAATTGAGTAAATAGCTGATCTATTGCCTCTTGCCACCCCACCGGTGCAGTATATTGCGTATAAATTACCTGATCAGCACTTTTGTTGAGCTGTAGATGACTGCCATCTAATTTACGTATAACAGCCGAATAATCTGCCTGTTCGAGCATATTGTAATCATTCTGGCTATCACCTAAGACTATAGTATGTATGGCTTGTTGTGACTTAAACTTGCTCACAATCCAAGCCATTGCCTGACCTTTATCATTTTGCCCCATAACATGCAAAAAACGCCCTCCTTGAACAAGTTGTAAACTTTGAGTTTTTAACGCCTGTTCAAAAATGAGCAAATTTTCTGGGCCATCCAACCACTTGATGGGTTCGCTGGCTAAGCGTTGTTTTGCCTGCTCTGCCTGCGTTTCAGACAGTCCCGTTTCCTGCATTAACTCAGAAACACTGTAATCAGCAAAGCCTTTGTAACAAAATTTATGTTGTGCACGCAAATGATTAAGGACTTTTAGAATAGTATCGCGCGGTGTACCTAAGATAATTTGCTCCATGGTATTATCGTACCCAGATAAATTACCTTGGGGCAAAAAAACCGCTGCACCATTTTCTACTGCAAACGCCCAGTTATTACGCAATTGTTGGCGCAGATTTTTTATCTCAGCATAGGTTTTACTGGAGTTAATAATCAAAGGTATAGCGAGTTGCCTGATTTTCTCCAGCGCAGGTAAAGCTTGCTCAAAACTGTAAGTATGATGATCGAGCAAGGTATTATCTAGGTCAGTAAAAATCATCCAATTCGTCATATTATGTTCCTTCTATTATGTTGTGCAGTTCGATATTTAACGCTTGATTAGCTCTTAATATAGCTCCCTCTCCTGATGAAGAAGACTGGACTGGTGAGGACAATAAAATCAAAGCTTTATTTATTTCACCTCCACCCTTCTCCCACAGGAAAAGACTTTTCGACTTGTATAGGTTGCCTATACTCTATTAGCGAGAAGAGATAGGCGTTACATCACGCACCGGTGCCCCCTTATAAACCTGTCTTGGACGACCTATTTTCTGTTCTGGATCGGTAATCATTTCATCCCATTGTGCAATCCAGCCGACCGTTCTAGCCATAGCGAAAATCGCTGTAAACATATCAGTTGGAATACCTAGTGCGCGCAGCACAATACCTGAATAAAAATCGACATTAGGGTAGAGTTTTTTAGCTATAAAGTACTCATCTTCTAAGGCAATTTTTTCTAACTGCATGGCCAGTTTAAATAACTTATCATCGTGTAAGCCAAGCTCATTCAGTACTTCATGGCAGGTTTGACGCATCAAAGTCGCTCTTGGATCAAAGTTTTTATACACTCTGTGACCAAAGCCCATCAACTTAAAGGGATCATTTTTATCTTTAGCTTTTTCGATAAAATGCTCGATATTAGCGACATCGCCAATTTCTTCCAGCATAACCAATACGGCTTCATTGGCGCCGCCATGAGCAGAACCCCATAAGCAGGCAATTCCAGCAGCTACACAGGCATAAGGGTTAGCACCACTAGAGCCAGCCAATCTAACCGTGGAGGTTGAGGCATTTTGCTCGTGATCGGCATGTAAAACCAGAATTCTATCTAATGCGCGGGATAAGACGGGATTGGGCAAGTAGTCGTCACAGGGCGTGCCGTGTAGCATGCGCAGAAAGTTATCACTATAGCTCAAGCTATTTTTAGGGTACATAAATGGCATGCCGGTACTGTACTTATGACACATGGTGACAATAGTCGGCATTTTAGCTATCAAACGAATAGCGGATAATTTTCGAAATTCTGGGTCTTTAACATCTAGACTATTATGATAAAAAGCCGACATCGCACCGACTACGCCAACTAAGATCGCCATCGGATGTGCGTCACGACGAAAGCCATTGAAAAAATTAGTGAGTTGATCATGTACCAAGGTGTGATGGGTAATATCATGCACGAATTGGCGCATTTCTTTACCATTAGGTAGCTCGCTATTGAGTAATAAATAACAGGTTTCTAAAAAGTCACACCTTTCTGCTAATTGCTCAATGGGATAACCGCGGTAAAGTAATACACCTTTATCACCATCAATAAAGGTAATTGTTGAGCTACAGCTCGCTGTCGAAGTAAAACCGGGATCATAGGTAAACATGCCGGTCTGTTTGTATAGCGTTCTAATGTCAATGGTATCGGGGCCCAGTGTGCCAGATAGTATCGGCAATTCACAGGCAGTTTCCTTGTTGGCAAAGGATAAAGATATTTTAGAAGGTTCAGTCATGGCTTATTCTTTCCTTTAAAAATAGGATAAATGGATATCGATATTAATATTAGAAAGCAAATAGTAAGCCAGCTCTTTAAATCAGGCTACTTACTGTGTAAAACAAGATAAAATGGGTGGAAGGCTGTATTTTGGTGCAATTAAAGAGGAGTTGCACAGTAATAGGTCGGTTTAAAGTGCGCGTATAGGGTTAATATAACCTCTCATTATTCATCGGTAAATACCTATAAAAATATCGTCATTCCCAAGTGCTTTTATCGGGAATCTACGTTGAGCATAGATTCCCGATAAAAGCACTTGGGAATGACTAACTGAAAAAACTGCCTGCACCCTTTAGTAATGAGAAGTTACGAGATAACTAGTCAACCATTTGTTTTATCTAGCAAATTACCTTAGGAGCCTTCTATATTTTCCAACTCAATATTCAGGGATTGAGTTGAAATCATCAACTCCCACATGGAAATGAGTAAAGACAAAACAATTAAAACCATACCAACAAGAAAGGCATAAGTCGCCATTAATTGCAGGCCAAAAAATACCAAGCCCATCGTAAGTACGCAACAAATAATACCCATCACCGCAAAAAGCTGCATGGCAATAATTAAACGGATTCGTTTGCGTAAACTTTCTACTTGTTTTTTAGCGAAAAAACTTTGGGTCTTATTATAAAGGCTATGTAATTCCCTGGTTCTTTTGGCAATCGCAAGGTAGCGGTTCGCATAAGCCAGAAACAGTACTGAAATAGCAGGGAATAATAGCGCAGGCGTAGTAATTGTCACTTCCATCACTACACTCATAAATAAACTCTCCGTAAGTATGCGTTCAATTATTAATCCTCATTTTTTATATCAATCATTAAAATTCTTTCCTTATCTAAAGATAACGACAAGGTTTTGCATAGCAACCCGCTGTCATAATCTCTATAACTTTCTGAAATGGCCACTTGATTATCTATGCCGCAATTATACAGCGCGATACATTGATAAAAATAAGGGCGCCAAGACCAGTTAAGTCCTCTTTTTTTGGGGTCACTGAACCAGCTGTTGTTTTGAAAATTAAAATCCGAGGAAATTTGAGTGCCTTCTGTATTACACAGATAAAATTTTAGAATACCCTGATCTTCAAACCCCCAAGCCGACAACTCATTCAAATTAAAATCATCTTGTAAAGCTTCTTTCAATTTGTAAGACAACTGCTTGATCGCTTGGAATCTCAGAACTTTCTTCTGTTCTGAGCTAAGTTTTCTGGATAAAAATTTACTTCTTAATGAGCTAATATGTTGCTGATAAGCCTCTGAATTCTGAAATTCTGGCTGCGCCTTCGAAAATAAAAAGCCTTGCATATATTGTGCGCCGCAATCCAAAGCAAATAAAAACTCATCCATCTTCTCTACGCCTTCACAAACAATCCGACACCCTTGGCGCTTGCCAAAACGAGTGAGTAATTGCACTGCATCACTGGCAATACCCCCCTTAAGCGCTAATTGAAACAAGCCCATATCAATTTTAATAATATCAGGGTTAAGCGCAATAACGCGATCTAGCTGCGAATAACCCGAACCATAATCATCAATAGCCACTTTGAGTCCATATTGACGATAGGTTTTTACCACAGCCTTTAATTTTTCAATATTCGCCACGCCTTCGGTAATTTCAATAATGATCCGACTACGATCTATCTGCAATTTGTCCAGCATTTCGAGCGTGGGTAAATCATTAACATTACTTATATAATCAATCCAAGCGGCTGAAATATTAATGGTTAAATAGCAACTTTTATCTTCCAGCTGCGAAAATTTTTGCAACGCTATCCAGCGAACTTCTCGATCAAGCTCTCTAAGTTGCTCAATGGGAGTTTCTTTAGATGAAAAAATAGCCCCCGCAGAAACAACATTTCCTTGATTATCATATTGTCTTGCCAGCGCTTCATAGCCTACAATTTTACCGCTAGCGACACTAATAATCGGTTGAAAATAAGGAAAAATAGACGTGTTTTGCATAATTATTTTTAATGTTCAGTTTAAGGAGTGAGGGTTTAATAATACCCAAAACTTTGTGTAGCTCGTATGAAGTTTGCGGAATACGGGAAGTTGAATGCACTGCGCCTCCTGTACTCCGTAAACTCCATACAGGCTACATTAGAACGTAAACTTTCGGATATTATTAAGTCCGCATTCCTAAGTGCGTTTGTTCTTAAGTAAAAGTACTTCAGCTTTACTACCTAAATAGACATATACACCTAAGGATAATAATAAAATAGCAGAAGCTAACATGACCCAAACGGCATCTAATATATGCTCGCCACCGTGTAATGCTGCTTTAAAAATCATTAATAAAGCCTCAATAGAAACCGCAATAATAATAGCCGCTACAAAGCGAGTGATTGTGCGCCGCGTAGAACTATGGCGCAAAATATCCTTATATAACAAGACCTCTTCCTCTAGCGTGGTTTTAGCCAAATCAAAAATAGCCAACGCTAAGGTTAAATAAATGACTACGCCAAAAGGCATCACCAGTTCATCGGGTTTGACTAATAGCGCTTGTATGACTTTAAGAGACTCGGCCATTGAAGCATACAATAGAATTAATGAAACAATAAATAAGCCCATTACAATCAGGGAGTACATGGCTTTAAAGTAAGGCTCAAAGTGAATACGCCTACTGTCCCCCGTTAAAAAAGACAAAATGGCTGACAAATCAATATCCAAGACAATGATACCGGCAACACCACCGCTTTCATTACTGACTTTAAAACTCGCCGATAAGCACAGTTCACGCTTAATGCTAGAAAGATACGGTTCAGTAACAGCTACCAAATCAGATTTAACGGCCAATAAATAATAAGGTCGTTTACTCCGATCGGTACCACGGCCCGTTTTGGGATGGTCTTTAAAGTTAGCTCCGGGGACATTCATGCATAATTGCTTGCCGTTAGCATCAAGCAGATAGAGCAAGCTAATAAAGGGATAGTAGTTGCATAAGGAATTCAGTAAGTCGGCTAATTCTTTTTGGTTTTTCTCAAACATCTTCTCGTCAGCAAAGCAGCTCAAAATTGATGACAACATATTGTGAATTGCACTGCGATGCTCTTCATATTTCTCAAGTACATTAATATGACTCATTTTGGACATACTGCTTTCCTTATTTATAAATTCTATAAATATAAGCAAGCATATAATATGCCACTCTTTATCTTATTGAAGTTGATTGTTTTTTTCTATCCATCTGCTGCGATTGAATAAAGAAGCACCATAGTAGTGCGCACGCATGGCTCCTTGGTGCGTGTTATATTTTATTCGCAATAATCGCAGCCTAAAGCTAAGTATGTACTTTAAAAGTGTCAACATGGTAAAAATCAAGAAAGTCCACTGAAAACTCATGGAACAGTCTTATTTATCAAATATGACTGGCTTGTAGTCTTTTGAAACACGAACTAAGAAAAAATCTATAACTGTCTTAAGTTAACACCGCTTTATCGGGCGATTATCTAGGTGTTGTATCCTGTCGAACGCTTGGTTATCAGGCTCTTACACGAAGTGGAAGTGAAAGTGAAAGTGAAAGTCTGGCTTCCAGTCACCACTGATAACTTAATACTACGAAGCTAATAGCAAAAAAACAAGCAGCAACCAGACCACCCATACAGTTCTGGCATAAAAAATGCTTAACTTAGGCTATATACTCCAACGGCGGAGCTTAGGGTACCAATACAAATGCACTCAAGCAGAGTTATTTACCTTTACATGAGAGCTAAGATCCTACCCATGCCATTGTGACAAAGACGTCACCACATAAAGCAGAAATGCATTTGTGTGCTGGCGTTTTTTTTGAAAGAACAGTCCATTTTGAAACATGCCATGATAAATAAAAATTACCACCCAAAAGATAAACTTTCCAACGAATCATCTGAGCTTAATCAATTATCACCGCTGACTGATGAGCCTGACACAAGCTTAATGCTAAATGCTTCACTCGCAGAAGTTACTAGCACTAATGATACTATTCGTAGCACCCACGAAAGTAACGCTGTTGTCGCTAATTACAAAAACTATCTCCTTCATTCCGCGTTTCAACCTATTTTCAGTATTGCCCATCGATGCCCCGTGGGCTATGAAGGACTTATCCGCGCTCAAACAGCCGAACTACTGCCCTGCTCTCCATTAGATCTTTTTTCAGAGCCTGAAACGAATAGTGAATACCTTGTATTAGATAGAGTTTGTCGTAGTGTGCATGTTCAAAATTTCTCTCGGCAGCAAACGAATAATGAGTGGTTATTTATTAATCTAAATTCTCAGTGTGTGGCGACTGAAAAACCTAGTCTAGGTTTCATGAGTAATTTACTTTCTAGCTCAGGCATTGCACCAGAGCGTATTGTTATCGAAATTTTAGAGAGTGAAATTAGTGATCGAGTTTATTTACAAGAATTAATTGCACATTTTCGGTCAATGGGCTGCTTAATTGCAATTGATGACTTTGGTGCTGGACACTCTAATTTTGACCGGATATGGGAATTGGAGCCAGATATTGTCAAAATTGATCGCAGTTTAATTCAGCGCGCCGCCCTAAGTACTCGTATAGAAAGAATTTTAACCAGCATGGTTGCCCTTATTCATGAGGCGGGCAGTCTGGTTATTATTGAAGGCATTGAAACTGAAAAAGAAGCGCTCACTGCCATAAAAGCCAATACCGATATGGTGCAGGGTTTTTATTTTGCTAAACCTGACGCCCATATAAGTGAGGACAGCACCCTTGATAAGACTTTTAGCCATTTACTGCAATTACAAAAATATCAGAAAAAATCAAGAATCAGTGATGTGGATTACGATTTCACACAATTTGAAGAACTATTTAAAACGGCAGCAGACGAATTCACACAATCCCAAAGCCTTGATCGTTGTGCTCAAAGAATTTTTAAAGAACAGAATACGGTCAGATGCTTCTTATTAAATGAGGCTGGTTACCAAGTAGGTGAAAATATTAGCTCGCCTGCTTATCAACAGAAGAACGATTGTCATTTTGCACCACTTCTATCGGGTGAAAAAGCCAATTGGGCACATAAACATTATCATTACCGAGCCATTCATCATCTAAATAAAATACAAATCAGCCGCCCTTACCTATCCACTACTGATGCTCAGATGTGTATTACAGTTTCTCAAGCAATTAAAGTGAATAATAAAATTTTTGTTTTTTGTTGCGACTTAGGCTTGCAAGATGATTAACGCTCTTTATAAATCCATTCCTGCTGCTTGGAACGACATAAAACTCCGAGTGTTTAACCTAAGTTTGTTGAAGATATTTTGCCAAACTCCTGCACCAAGCTTATTGCAAATTACGCTCTATTTCCCACGCATTGAATAAAGGCCACTTTTTATGTTTAATTTAGTTCGCTCATTCCTAGAAGGTATCAGTTATACCAAGAAATTTTTGTTAATTAGTTCAAGTGGCTTATCTGCTATTAGTCTATTAATCTTTCATCTGCTACAGACAGTCACCGAAATATCCCCCACTCTTGCTTTGTTTACTGGCCTTTTTACGCTGATATTTTTAGTGTCACTTATTTCAATAGCATCCTTATTAAATAGGATGTTCATACAGCTAGCTGACACAAATAAAGCACTGGCTGCTGGCGACTATACCGCTAGGTTATTATTAAGTGGTAATGATGAGGCAGCGCAAATGGCCCAGCAATTTAATGATGCTGTGCGTATCGTTCAGCGTAATCACATGCAACTTATCGATGCAAATTTCGAAACGCATCATTCCGCCGAGCAACTAAAAGTCAGCGCTAATCGAGTTGCCGAGCAACTGGAAATGCAGCGCGAAAAAACAGAAATGATTGCAGCTGCAATAGAAGAAATGTCCGCAAGCATTGTTGATGTCAGTAAGCAATGCCGAGAAGCTGAAGAGGTGAGTCAATTAACACAACAACTCAGCAGCGAGAGTAAAGCTACCGTCTCAGGTTTTATCAATGACCTACACTTACTTTTGAGAGACGTCGTTTCGGTTTCCACTTTAATGCTCAATCTTGAAGAACACTCCAAACAAATTTCACATATTTCTGAGGTCATCAAAGAAATCTCCGATCAAACTAACTTATTAGCTCTCAATGCTGCCATTGAAGCTGCGAGAGCGGGTGAACACGGCCGTGGTTTTGCTGTTGTTGCTGATGAAGTAAGGTCTCTTGCTCAACGCGTGGGAAATTCCGCCAAAGAAATCACCGGCACTACTGAAACTGTCAGGCAAAACATACACCAGGCAGTTACCGCCATGAACGAAACCCAAAGAAAAACCGAACAAGGCGTGAATAATGCCACAACTGTTGAAGGAGCTTTAAGTGAAATTCAGGCGCAAACGTATCAATCATTTGACCGCATCAGCATGATTGCTTCCAGTGCCGAACAACAAGGGCAAGTTAGTATGGATATTGGTAGAAATATAGAATCAATTGCGGCTAGTGTCGATACCAATACTAAAGCGGCGCTTGAGTCTGCAAAAATCGCATCCCATCTTGCTAAACTGACGCAGTTATAATTATTAAAGGAACAGGATATGATATTTATTCTATGGTGTACTTTTCTACTAATAGTCTTTATTTTTCTCACGGTTTGTATAAAAGCTGCAACTCTTAGAAAAAAACGACAGATACTAAAATCACAATTAGCAGGTTTACAGCTTGGCTCCTTAGTCAAGGGGTTACTGTCTAATATTCAACAGCATAGAGGTATGTTAAATGCGCTTTTAAAAGGCGATAATTCTTTTAAATTTAAAATACTCACCATCCAACAAGAAATTGACCGAAACCTGACCTTATTACAGGCTAAAACAAGCAATGAACTAGAATATAAAAAAACCATCACTATTATTGCTCGCGACTGGAAGAACCTAAAAGGCGAAGCAACGAAGCTAGAGATAGAAATTAGTTTTGCTAAACACTGTACTTTAATTGAGAAAGTATTAGCCGTGCTAACTGATGTTGCAGAACAAAACCAGTTAATCAATGAGAAAAGTTATGCCATTGAATATGTCGATATTATTTGGCGACTATTACCTGTTGCAGCCGAGTCGCTTGGTAAAGCGCGGGCTGTTGGCTGTGGCATTGCTGCTAGTGGTGGGGCGACTGCAGTAGACAAAATTAACCTGAGGTTCTTAATCCATAAAATTGAATCCGCTTTACAGATGGTTAAAGAAAACCTAGCTCAGATTCCAGATAGCAATCAAATAATACAAGGCACTTTTGATAAGATGGATAGTCAAATTCGTGATTTTCTTGCCGTCATAGAAACACAACTGTTATTACCTGAGAAAACATCAATTCAGGCTGGCGCATTTTTTACTGAAGCAAGCCATATGTTAAATGCAGCGTACGGGCTATATGAGCAAGGTGAAAAAATGGCAAAAGACAGTGTAGAAGCAACCATAATCAAATTAGAGAGCACATTAAACCTTTGCTACAGTGGTATCTTTATTTCTGGAATAATCATGCCATTTATTTACTATGCGCTAATGAGCTATTGATATAACGCATATTAAACGTGCATAACTGCGATTAGCTATGCCACTGAATCCATAAATCACACACGGCCCTAGCTATCGAGCCCAAATCAAAAATGCTACCCCTCTGAGAGAATGGGGTAGCAAGCCAATTTTAGAACATAAATGTAACAACCGCCGTTAATATGCCTTTATCAATAACGGGGATAGCAAGCAAAGCACTAATTCCAGCTGGGTCTTGCAATTGACCATTAAAATTACTCTCCACGATTGTCGGCACTCCCGTCAGCCAAACCTTACCGATAATATCCTCTCCCTTGCTAATTGTTTTTGTTTCGAACATTTCCGCCAAACTGTCATTTTTCGATCCATAGGCATCATGACAATATAATTTTTCATGCTGCTCACCAGGTACCCAAACCTGCATCCGTTTAGCAATAGGTGTAGCTTTAGCCGATAAAAACACTAAAGTATGAAATTTCCCTACCCCTCTATTCACTGGAATACCGATACCTGTAGAAATTCCTGCTTGTAGCGCCTCATGAGCACGAATAAATTCAGTTGAATGCCCGATATCATCAATTAATACCGGCCTATTTCTTGCCCAAACCAAGCCAGGCAACCCAGTACCTTTACCTATTTTTGTATCCACTGAAATACCGGCAAAGTGCTTAAGCGTACCGTAATAGCCATTAATTAGCTGTAATTCATCCAAGCTATCTGGTTGATTGCTCCATATTTCAATCGCTCCAGCATGATCTTTATCGTCACCACATAAGAATACAATAACAGCCATTAAAAACTCCCCAGAAAAAACCGGAAAGCCAATAGCACAAGTTAACCCTACCTTATGAGCTTCTCCGCTACGTTCAAAGTAAGTATTTTCAAGGTCTTTTAAAATAATAGGCAGCCCTGATGACCAGACTTTACCCGGCAACCCACTTCGATAAGCAAACTGCTTCTGCTGGCTGATTTTTTTAAAATGCTGATAATCTCCGTAAGTCCCCTCTTTTAGCACCAAGTGAGTATGTTCTTTGTTAGGAACCCAAATTTCGGTTACTTTAATAAATGTTTTCATTACCTTGAGCCTTGTCCAATAGATTGAGTCACTAATTCCTTAATAAGCGACTTTGTGCAAACTAGCATTTAAATAGGAAAAGCAAGATATGCGCCTAAACCTTATTAATAGCAAAGGAAAGAATGTATTAAATATATTTATTCATCAAATGACTTACCAGAGTAACCCGTATGCTGTTAGGTAATGCCATGAATAGCTGTGAGAAAGCCTCGTATTCTGCAATCTCCATAACGAACGACAAAACCCTTGTTAACAACTGCAAGTTAAACGTAATCAGGTACATTTTGACAATAACTAAAGCCCCCCCCCAAAAAAAATCTCCCTTATTGTTAAACCCACTATTCAGTACCTAAGGCCTCCATAATCAAGTGCAATGCACCAAAATAGAGCTATCCATGATCGCCATATAATCATTTAACAAGCTATGCACATGCTTTAAAAGGCAGTTACTTAATATGGTATATATTCTGCTTAAATCATTACAAATGATCCAACCTACAGCACCAAACTATTGAAAGCTAAACTATGAGCCCCTCATACGTATTAATAATAGATGATAAAACGAAAGAAAAGGAACTTGAACCGCTAATATACCCAAACGAAATCAAGGTGCAGAACTTAACACCTGAAAATTATCGTTAATTCTTTCATCTAAAGAGTCGGCAATACTAGGCAATGTCCTATCAAAAAAATGATTTATTTGATGTCGAAACTCC
>Ga0209290_1000506_pt1 | contig 27576 bp, 17 predicted proteins | sample EN1Hudsemesocosm_2_FD_184632 | JGI IMG/M metagenome (GOLD analysis project Ga0209290, IMG submission 184632) | Methane-oxidizing microbial communities from mesocosms in the Hudson Canyon - EN10B Hudson Canyon (SPAdes) (version 2) | ecosystem: Environmental > Aquatic > Marine > Cold seeps... | reverse complement strand
ATCTCTTGGCTTTGGTATTAAAGACGCTAAAGTTGACTATCTCCTTAGTAAGCAAAAATTACGTGTCTTATATATTATAGAGTTTTACATTCGTTCACTTTTTTTGTTTTAAGTTCCTGATATTATTAATAACGATTAAAAAACTCTTAGTTTTCGGAAGCTCGCGCAAATAACCGCGACGAACTATTGTTGTGAACTACTAATAGTTTTGGCTGTGCACTTAGTCACAGCAAAATTGAACGGAAATATATATAGTTACATTCCCTACAAAATTATAAAAATGCTAAGAAGGGTGTTGTTGAAAATATAGAAGGTAAATACGCGTTGCCGAACATAATATTTATGGATTTTGAATAGGTAGTTCCGAAGGTATGGAAAATCGGTTTTTTAAAATATTAGCTGCTAGTAGCTTATGTCTCTATGGCTTCACTGCGAATGCAGAGTTGAAGCCATTAGATGATGAGGAACTGAGTCAGTTTTCTGGTCAAGCTGCAGTTGCATTAGATATCAGCCAGATAGATACGGTTAGTTATACTCGTGTCACATTAGGGCTTGAAGCTGATTTGCAGGCTAATATTAATACGCTTGAATTGGGCAATTATTCTAAGGCAGACGAAACACTTGCTGCAGATTTTGCTGCAAGCAATCTTGGCTTCGGATCTATATCTACTGATGCATCAGCAATTCAGCTTGATGGTTTATCATATGCGGTCAATGACATTATTCCTTTTGAACTAAATGACCCTTACTTTGAAATTGCACAAAATGACTCAGATGAATTAGTAGGCTTTCGTCTTGGCTTTGGTGAAGCTCGTGGACAGTTGAGTGGTGACTTTACCAGTATTTCTGGAAATGTAGGCGTAGAAATTACAGATTTCTTTGGTGATGATTATCAGGCATCTCTGCTGGATGCGAATGGCGACGAAGATAATACTCGCTCCCAGTATTTTGGTGTATCTAACGCGGAATCTAGTGGTGCGACCAATTGTAGTTCCGGTTTCTATTGTTATGATATCGCCGATTATAAAACGCTGGATGTAGGTCAAAGAAATACTACAACGGGTAATGTAGATTACACGAATGACTTTTTTATCTCTTATCAAAAAGAAGATACAGAGTGGAATACGAGTACTGGCAGTATTAATGCTGGAATGGGGGCATTTATAAATATACCTACTTCCTTACATATTGACATGAATACGGGTGTGAATGCCGCTGGTACAGATAGAGTACGTCTTGAGTATATCGACCGTGGTAATGATCTGTTCTAATCTTGTAAATCTTACAAAACTAATTTCATCTAGCTAAGTCTTCGATATTAGGGTGACTTAGCTTCAACTTAGCGCTTCTCTTCGTTTCTGCTTGTACGATCCTCTTAATTTTAAATTGTATATTCAACACTTCCATTTAGCGCCTTTGTACCAAATTGAAGTACAATGCCTCCTTACATTTAGGAGCAGTGATGCAAAGTATATTTTGGCACGACTACGAAACTTTTGGTATTGATACTAAAAGGGACAGACCTTCACAGTTTGCAGGCATCCGTACAGATTTAGATTTAAATATCATAGATGAGCCTATAACACTTTATTGTAAACCGGCTGAAGATTCATTGCCGTCACCCGATGCATGTCTTGTAACCGGCATAACCCCTCAGTTAGCACAAGCAGAAGGTGTATCTGAAGCTGACTTCACAAGAATAATTCATAAAGCGTTTAGTCAAGCTAATACTTGTGTTGCTGGTTACAATAGTATCCGTTTCGATGATGAGGTAAGTAGAAACCTATTTTATCGGAACTTCTATGACCCTTATGAACGAGAATGGAAGGATGGCAACTCACGATGGGATATCATCGATGTCGTACGACTTACCTATGCTCTTCGTCCTGACGGGATTGTGTGGCCACTCGATGACTCAGGAAAGCCTAGTTTTAGACTTGAAAAACTGACGGAAGCAAATAATATTGAGCATGCTTCTGCGCATGATGCTATGTCAGATGTCTATGCAACTATTGGGATAGCGAAACTTATAAAAGAAAAGCAGCCTCAGCTTTTTAACTATATTTTTGAGCACCGGTCTAAGCGCTCACTTCTATACCTTTTTGACACAAAGCAACTTAAACCTGTTTTGCACATATCTTCTAAATACCCTGTAAATTTTGGTTGTAGCGCGCTAGTTGTTCCTTTGTTTAAGCACCCAACTAATACTAACGGTTTCGTTGTCTTTGATTTACGTCAAAACCCTGAAGATATTCAAAAAATGTCTGTAGAAACTATTCGTAATAGGCTTTATACCTCTACAGCGAATTTATTGGATAACGAAATTAGGCCTGCTTTAAAAACTATTCATATTAATAAGTGCCCCATGGTCGTTCCTGCCTCGATGGCTAAAACAATTTCTCCAGATAATCTTAAAAAGTGGCAACTTGATTTAAATAACATTCAAAAGAACCTTGAATGGATAAGGCTGCACCCTGAGTTTTTAGCTAAAATAATGGAAGTGTTTAATACAACTTATGAAGGCGATGTCGTTAATGATCCTGATCTAATGATTTACAGTGGGGGCTTCTTTTCTGCTAACGATAAAACAGTGATGACACAGGTAAGAGAGGCTAGTGAAGTTGAACTTGCTGAAACTGAGTTTCAATTCCAGGATACTCGATTGACTGAAATGCTGTTTCGCTACAAAGCAAGAAATTTTCCTGCAACGTTGACGGATGAAGAGCAAAGTATCTGGGGGCAGCATTGTGCGAATAAACTGCTTGATGATAAGTCTAGCTATCTTACATTCAATCGTTTTTTTGCTCGTTTGAATGAGTTGGCCCAATCAGAAAAGACAAACCCCAAAGATCAGGCCCTTTTACAGGACTTAAGATATTATGCTGAGTCCATAATACCTTACTCCTGAGTATTGTTAATTTTCTGTTGAAATAAACTTGTTCATTTTAACAGTAAGTTCTTTGTTTAATTCCTTACTATTTAGTTCTTCCAGGTTTACTTCCTCTTTATAGGAAAATACCGTGAGGGAGTTTCCCTGGCTATTTATCATATCCTTGTAATAATTATATATGTCTTCAGTGCTGATATTTTTTACAGCTGAGGATATCTGCTCTCTTGTATCAAAGGCAAGATTTCTCGTATCGATTTCTTTCCAGTATTTATTTGATTTCTCATAAAGGGTGTTGTGATTTTTTAGTAGGCGGCTAACCACTGCACTTTGATATCGTTCCACTTCAGTAGCGCTCATTTCTTTCATTGTAGGTAACTGGCCTGACAAGAAGTTTTCGGTCTCATTGATCAATGTTTTTCCATCAGCGTTAGGTGATTGAACTATAAATGCAAGCCCTGGAATTTCCATCAGGCTAAAGTTAGTGGCAAAGACAATATAGCCTAATTGCTTCTGAGTTCTAATTTCTCCGTAATACTCTGTGGATAGTATTTGACTGAGCAACAACATCATTGCTTGTTCTTTATAAGATTTATTTTTGGCTTGAATATAATAAACAAATCCTGTGTCAGGATGTTCTACATGCACGGTGTTGTGCCAGTTAGTTTCCCCTTCAAGCTTTGTAACCTGAGAACGTTCAACTTTTGTCTTTTTTGTTTTTGCCAAAAGCAGGCTTTCAATTTGTTGTGCCATATTTAAAGTGCTAGCGCGACTAGTATTTCCACTACTTAAAACGGCAATATCTAATTCACTCAGGAATGTTGTCCTGAATGCCACTATATCTTTAAGATTAAGATCAGGAACTGATTCTAAGCGTTCAGCTTCGCTCCAGGCGGGGCTTAAAAGTAGGGTTTGAGCTTTGCTGATTGCTTGCCCATAAGGTTTCTTCTGCTTATGGTTTTCAAGCTTTCTTCTAAGGCGCTCTTTAGTGATGTTGAAGCGGTCATGGGAGAAGGAAGAATACATTAATGTATTTAATATCTTATTTAAAAGAATGCTCTGACGATCATTATAACCGCTTATTTTTACAGTAATACCACGAGTATGATTGTATAACTCATAATGCAAGCCAGCTAAATAGGCAGGATAACTAAACTCATTTAAATTATCTTTTAATAAGGAAACCATTAGTTCAAGTTGGTTTAAACTGCTAGCCGATTCCATCGCGGCAGGTGAGCGTAAAGTAAGAAAAAGGTTTGCTTTTGGTGTGCCAAAGGATTCGTCGCTTGCATACCAAACTTCAATGCCTTCATTTTGTTTTAGTAGCTCAGGTTTTTTAAGTGTCTTGACTCCACGTAAGGAAATATCTTCAGGAATAAATATGTTTTTTTCTGGCATCTTTAAAGAGTTAATATCTTTTGGCCGAGAAAGTGCCTCAATTATTTTCTTCTCAATAGCTTGTACTCGGTAGGGTGCTTCGTACCAGGTAGAAAGTTTGTCAGTTGTTAGGTTTTTAGCACTGACAGCAATCAACATATTTTGAGGGTTTAATTTTTCCAAATATGATTCATATAATTCAGGGTCATAATCATTAAGGTCGTATCCTTCAGAAAGTATTCTTTTTGCATCACTGTTTTGTAAGCCGCTTGCAAGAGCGCTGACATAATGTATTGGCTCAGACTTTTCTTGATAAGTAAAACTGGTTTTTAGCATCTTGGCTTGTTCATCAAAATAGACCTTTTTGATGCCTTCTTTTTTTAATAGCTCAAGATAGCTAAAGAGTATCTCAAGGATGCGAGTCTGCTGTGTAAGACCCGTTTCTGTTAAAGTAAGGCTTAGTAGCAGCATAGCTTTATCATTTGTATCAAATTGACCGCCTGCTGATAAGGTATCTACCAAATTCTCAGCCTTAAGTGTAGATAATAAGCTTCCTTTACCTTCATGGCCTATTAAATTTGCCAGGTAACTGATCGGTTGAGAGGATCTGTGATCTTGAGCTGAAGGGATAGGGAACGCGATGGTTAGGCTGCGCTTATCCATGATTGATTCAACTTCCAGTTTTGCGGGTAAAAAGTCTGCATCAAAGAAGGGTTGGGTGATATTTTCATGCATTACATTATTATTTGGAATATTTGAAAATTTAGATGAAACCCATTTTTCTAAAGTTGAAATAGATTCTTTGCCTAATACGACCAACCTCATCTGGTTTGCTGAATAGTTCGCATGGTAAAAATCGAGTAAAGCAGTCCTAAGTTTTTTATTATCTAGGTCCTTTAAGGTTTCCAGGTTGCCAACTGAGAACTTGCTGTAAGGGTGTGATGTCGAAAATATAGACTTTATGGCTGAGAAGAATCTACGACCATCGTCCTTTAGTTTCGATGTATATTCAGAATGCACAGCATTTACTTCCCGCTCTACATATTCATTGTTAAATAATGGATTTGTGAATTGTTGAGAGAACCTATCGAGGGCGCCTTCCAAATTATCAGATTGGACATCAAAAAAATAATTAGTGTTTTCAAGAGATGTATATGCATTATGAGATCCTCCATGATTACTGATGAATTTTTGATACTCATCGGCGTCTGGATATTTTGTTGTGCCTAGAAAGAGCATGTGTTCAAGAAAGTGCGCTAAACCCTGAAATGATATTGGGTCATCAGAGCTACCGATATTGACATCGAGAGCGGCAGCAGACTTATCACTACTGGGGTCAGATATAAGTAGAACTTCTAGTTTATTATTCAGCACTAATGAGTGGTATTTTCTTTGATCATTTGGACTTTTAGTGATTTCTAGGTCGCTAAATGTGGATGACGTCTGGCTAATTGAAGCGGATGAAAAGTGGCTAAAAAGTAGTAGTGCAGAAAATAAAATAGGTACCAATCTTGTCACAGTTTGTCTCACAGTTTTAATGGGAAAAATAGAGTATTTATTCAAAGTTTTCTCATTATGTCAGTTAGTTTGAAGAAATACATCGCTCATAGAATAGTTTTTGTGACAGTTCACATCTCAGATGAATTGAATGTTAAAAATTAGAGTAAAACATCTATACAAAATGTAGCAAAAATAGGGGCTCATGGCCGTTTCATATATTGCCCTACCGCAAATTGCCTATATACTTACAGTATCTTTGATGTGGTCGCATTTGACTTCAATCTCTTTTTAACGAGAGTAAGATGATAAATAATAAGTGCAGGGATTATCTACTTAATCCATAAAAGTTGGTCAGCGGATTCTTAGTAAAACGCAATAAATCTAATTATTTTGGGGTAACAAGTAATGAGCTATTTTTTAACCGGTGGAACCGGTTTTATTGGTCGTTTTTTAGTTGAAAAACTATTAGAGCGAAAAGAGAAAATTTACCTTTTGGTACAAGAGTCAAGTCTGCACCGCTATGAGCAGTTACTTGAACGTTTTGGTACTACAAGTGATGATGTTATTGCTATTGTTGGAGATTTAACTAAGCCAAATCTGGGTATCAACGAAGGGCAAATGGCAGAGTTAAAAGGTAATGTATCCCATTTTTATCATCTTGCAGCAATTTATGATTTAAACGCAGGCGCGGAAATACAGCAGGCTGTAAATGTTCAAGGTACTAGATCTGCTATTGAGGCCGCGACCACAATGGGCGCAAAATGCTTCCATCAAATTAGTTCAATTGCGGCAGCTGGTCTATATAAAGGTACCTTCCGCGAAGATATGTTCGAAGAAGCCGAGCACCTTGATGATCCATACCTACAAACCAAGCACGAATCTGAAAAAGTTGTCCGCGAAGAATGTACCATCCCTTGGAGAGTTTACCGCCCCGGTATGGTTGTTGGCCATTCAAAAACAGGTGAAATCGATAAGGTAGATGGTCCATATTACTTCTTCAAACTGCTTCAGAAAGTGCGAAGTACGTTACCTCAATGGATGCCAACTATCGGTATCGAAGGGGGTCGTCTAAACATAGTTCCTGTTGACTTTATTGTTGATGCACTTGATTTCATCTCTCATGCAGAAGGTGAAGATAATAAGTGTTTCCATTTAACAGATTCTGACCCATATAAAGTAGGCGAAGTATTAAATATTTTCGCTAAAGCTGGTCATGCTCCAACAATGACTATGCGTGTTGATTCGCGTATGTTTGGTTTTATTCCTTCAATGGTTCGTAACGGAATCAAAAACCTGCCTCCAGTAAAACGCATCACAGGCGCGCTATTAAATGATATGGGGATTCCCCAATCAGCAATGGGCTTTATTAACTACCCAACTAAATTTGATTCGCGCGAGACTGAACGCGTTTTGAAGGGCTCAGGTATCGAAGTGCCTCGCCTCCCTGATTATGCTCCTGCTATTTGGGATTTCTGGGAACGTAAATTAGATCCAGATTTATACAAAGACCGTACCTTAAGGGGAACGGTTGAAGGAAAAGTGTGTGTTGTTACCGGTGCTACTTCTGGAATTGGTTTAGCAACAGCACATATGCTTGCTGAAGCGGGCGCTATTATTTGTATTGCCGCTCGAACACAAGAAACGCTTGATGAAGTCAAGGCTGAGCTTGATAAGAAATGCGAAACTGTATTTGCCTATCGTTGTGATTTTGCTGACATGGAAAGTAGTGATCAATTTGTTCAGGCAGTTCTGAAAGAGCATGGCCATGTAGACTATTTAGTTAATAATGCTGGCCGTTCAATCCGCCGTGCAATTAGTCACTCTTTTGATCGTTTTCATGACTTTGAAAGAACGATGCAATTGAACTATTTTGGTTCTTTGCGTTTAATTATGGGCTTCTCGCCTTCGATGCTTGAGCGTAAACGTGGGCATATTGTTAATATTTCATCTATTGGTGTTTTAACCAATGCGCCTAGATTCTCAGCTTATGTTTCTTCTAAAGCGGCGCTAGATGCATTTTCTCGATGTGCTGCTGCTGAGTTTTCTGATAGTAATGTGACTTTCACAACAATCAATATGCCTTTGGTTCGAACACCAATGATCGGTCCAACAAAAATTTATGACTCTGTGCCTACTTTGTCACCTGAAGAGGCCGCAGACCTAATTGCTGAAGCTATTATTCACAAGCCTAAGCGTATAGCGACCAGAATTGGTACATTTGCATCGGTACTTCATGCTCTTACACCAAAACTTGGTGAAATTGTGATGAATACAGGCTTCAAGATGTTCCCTGATTCGGATGCTGCTCAAGGCAAGGATAAAGCTGAAAAGCCAAAAGTATCTACTGAGCAGGTTGCTTTTGCTGCGATTATGCGCGGAATACATTGGTAATAGATTGGCACATTGATTGTTAGTAAAAAAAGGAGCCCTTGTCGGCTCCTTTTTTGTTAAGCCCTGAAAATACAGTTTATTTTCAGGGCTTAATCGTCAGATTGATTGCTCGTTAGTTGAACGATAGTTCTAATAGTTATTGGCTATTACTACCATATAAAAAATCTATTAACTCTTTGTGGGATAAATTGACCGTGCTGTGTAAGATGTTCGAGTAATTTTTAGGATTAAATCAAAAGCATGGTCTATGCTTAAATTTTTAAATCAGTTCTTGAAGGAAGGTTATAAATGAGCGTATTAGTTGGTAAGCAAGCACCCGATTTTACAGTTCCAGCAGTATTAGGTAATGGTGAAATTGTAGATGAATTTACATTGTCAGAAGCAGCAAAAGGTAAGTATGCTCTCGTTTTCTTTTATCCTCTTGATTTCACGTTTGTATGCCCGTCAGAGCTTATTGCCTTAGATCACCGTATGGATGATTTCAAAGCACGTGGCGTTGAAGTAATTGGTGTTTCAATTGATTCACACTTCACTCACAATGCGTGGAGAAATACGCCAATCAATGAAGGCGGTATTGGTCAGGTAGCTTATACCTTAGCGGCTGATATGAATCATGATATTTGTAAAGCATACGATGTTGAATCTGATGGTGGTGTAGCATTTCGTGGTGCTTTCTTAATTGATAAAGAAGGTTTGGTTCGCTCACAGATCGTAAATGACTTACCTTTGGGCCGTAACATGGATGAGCTAATTCGTTTGGTTGATGCACTTCAATTTCATGAAGAGCATGGTGAAGTTTGTCCAGCTGGTTGGAAAAAAGGTGATAAAGGTATGAATGCTTCACCAGATGGTGTTGCAGCATATTTATCTGAGAACTCTGAAGGCTTATAAGCTTTAGATTTTTCACTCATACGATGATATGACGAAAATGAAATATAAAAATGCCGAGCTATAGCTCGGCATTTTTGATTGAATGTTTACACTTTCATGAATGGATATTTTATAAAGAATAGAGGAGATATTAAAGTGAAAGAGGCCAGCCACCATTATGCTGCCATTTATTAACTATTTTGCAGAATAGCTCTGCTGTCTTTTCGGTATCATATTTTGCAGAATGTGCTTCTTTACCGTCGAAAGCTATACCGGCCAGAGCACAGGCCTTAGCAAGCACTGTTTGTCCATACGCTAGCCCGGATAAGGTTGCAGTATCAAAAGAAGAAAAGGGATGAAAAGGGTTACGCTTGATGCCTGTTCTTTCCGCCGCAGCGAAAACAAATCCGTGGTCGAAAGAGGAGTTATGTCCAACCAGTATCGCGCGAGTACAGTTTGTTTCTTTTATTGCCTTACGGATAGGTGTGAATATTTTATCCAGTGCTAATTTCTCAGGTTGGGCATTTCGAAAAGGACTTTTTGGATCAATACCTGTGAACTCCAGTGCAGACTTCTCTAAGTTTGCTCCTCGAAAGGGTTCGACATTGCAATGAACTGTCTCTTTAAGGTAAAGATCGCCGTCAGACTTCATGTCAATAATAACGGCTGCTATTTCTAGAAGTGCATCAGTATTAGAATTGAATCCTGCTGTTTCAACATCGATTACAACTGGTAAATAACCTCTGAATCGATTAGATATGGCGTGAGAATTGCTTTTATTTGAATGGTTGGGCACGGTTTGTCCTTATTAATTCCGCAATCTGCTTGTCGGCTAGCTAAGATCCACAAGTCGCAGTCGAGTATATCAGAGCTGAAGCGAATTACAGTAATAAAATAAGGCAAAGAGTTGCCGTTTAACATAAAACATAATGGGATTAAAATAATTCAGTATGGTTTACATTTCTTGCAGATTAATAAAGTTTGTTTTGCTTACAAGTTTCTTCCTAAGCGCTAATTTGCTTGAAGCAAAAACGTTTAGTGCAAAGTTGGATAGAAGCCAGTGGTATCTATCTGCGTCTATTTTTGAGTGTAGTCTTGTACATGAAATTCCCTATTATGGAAAAGGTATTTTCTATCATGAGGCTGGAGAGTATCTCAAATTTTGGACGACAGCAGTGAGTAACCCTATGAAGCCAGGGAAAGCTGCATTGGTTATTGAAGCATCAGCCTGGAATCCTGGGAATGTCATTCAAGATTTAGGATATGTTGAAGTGGTTGATGGTGCAAAGCCGATAAATGTTGGCCGAATAAAATCAACTGGAATGATGAACGGTTTACTAGAAGGCATGTCACCTACATTCACGCGTAAAGCCTGGTTTAAAGATGAGTCGATACGCATTGCAATCAACAGTATAAACTTTTTATCAGTCTACAATAGTTACCTTGATTGCGTGTCAGGCTTACTTCCGGTTAATTTTAAACAGGTAGAAAAAACAAGTATCCATTTTGAGTCGGATAAAGCTGAATTAACGATATTGGATATGAAAGCCATAGACCGCGCTATTTTGTATGTGAATGCCGATTCTAGTGTTACTGCAATTAATGTGGATGGCCACACAGATAACACCGGTCGTCGAATTTATAACAGGCGTTTATCCAAAGCGCGTGCTGAAGCTGTTCGAGACTATATGGCGGCACGGGGCATTTCTGCTGATATGATTCGTACTCGTTATCACGGTGAAAGGTATCCTATAGCGAAGAATAATAATCGAAAAAACAAACTTTTAAATAGACGTACCACTGTTCGTTTGCTTAGAGGAGATGACGATAATATAGATGGTGAATAAAAAAAACTCATGTTTTGTCATCTAAATTTGTATTTGGTAGCTAGGTGCAAGTAAAATGACGGCCTTTTCTATGTCGCATCTGTATAAATACAAATTGTGCGCCTTGGTATTTGAAATACGACGGTTTGGAGTCTCTATATGTCAAAAATAAACAAAGTTGTCTTAGCTTATTCTGGTGGGCTAGATACCTCTGTCATCGTTAAATGGTTACAGGAAACGTATAACTGTGAAGTTGTGACGTATACAGCTGATTTAGGTCAGGGTGAAGAGGTTGAGCCAGCGCGTGCTAAAGCCGAGGCACTCGGTGTTAAAGAAATCTATATTGAAGACGTGAGAGAAGAGTTTGTTCGAGACTATGTTTATCCTATGTTTCGCGCTAATACTATTTATGAGGGTGAGTATCTTCTTGGTACTTCTATTGCGCGTCCTTTAATTGCTAAACGAATGATTGAAATTGCAAATGAAACCGGTGCTGATGCAATCTCTCATGGCGCTACAGGTAAAGGTAATGATCAGATTCGTTTTGAATTAGGTGCTTATGCACTTAAGCCAGGCGTTCAAGTGATTGCTCCTTGGAGAGAGTGGGATCTTAGTTCGCGTACTAGCCTACTTGAATACTGTGATAAACATGGTATTGAAGTTGAGAAGAAAAAAGGTAAATCACCTTACTCAATGGATGCAAATTTACTTCATATTTCATATGAAGGTGATATTTTGGAAGATCCTTGGCAGGAGCCTGAAGAAGATATGTGGCGCTGGTCTGTGTCTCCTGAAAATGCGCCAGACGAGCCGACTTATATTGAAGTTACTTATGAAAAAGGCGACATTGTCGCGATTAATGGTGAGTCACTCAGTCCTGCAACCGTACTAGCAAATTTAAATAAAGTTGGCGGCGATAATGGCATTGGTCGTTTAGATATCGTTGAAAACCGTTATATCGGCATGAAGTCGCGTGGTTGTTATGAAACACCGGGTGGCACGATTATGATGAAAGCGCATAGAGCGATTGAGTCGATCACACTAGATAAAGAATCAGCACACTTGAAAGATAGCATTATGTCAAAATATGCAGAGCTGATTTATAACGGTTATTGGTGGTCACCTGAGCGTAAAGCGCTTCAGGCATTAATTGATAATACTCAAAACTATGTTAATGGTGTTGTCCGCCTTAAGCTATATAAAGGAAATGTTTCAGTTGTTGGTCGAAAATCTGACGATACTTTGTTTGATGAAAGTATCGCGACTTTTGAAGATGATGGTGGTTCATATGATCAAAAAGATGCAGAAGGTTTTATAAAACTTAACTCGCTTCGTTTGCAAATTGCAGCGGGTAAGGGTCGTGATCAAGGTTAATATAGTGCTTTGAAAAATAAAAACCCAGCTTAGGCTGGGTTTTTATTTGGGCTTGTTCTGTTATAGGAAGGTACTTTTATGGACTAGTACTGCTAATTAAATGTCGCTCTAATAAGTAGCACTAACCAACCAGTGCTTCAGCTTCTTCCTCGTGTTCACCTTCAGTTTCAATATCAACAAAGTCAGATAGGTGGTCCCATACAATTCTTCTATGTAAATTTGAGCTGGGAATAGCTTCTAGCCCACCTAAAAGTTTCATTAGGTCGCTACCTGTTTTTGAAAATGACTGCATATAAAAGCCGACACTTTGACCGACTTGAGTAAAATCATGGCTGATGCAATGTTTTTTCTTATCGTAAAAAAATTCAAAGCCAACAAGTAGATCAGTAGGTGAAGTTGAAATCATGCCTGCATTCACGCAGTGCGAAAGCAGTCTGCTCTCAGAGAAGATATCATCCTGCTCAGAGGTGTTGTTAGAAGCTCTAAAAATAAATGGATGGCCATTACTGCCTATAAAGGCGTAATTAGCAACTTTCTTAAATGCTGTGATTTCCCAAGTGTCACAGTGATAAAGAAAACTTAAACTACGTTTTGATATAGAGCTTGGGTGTTTTAGCTCGCAGAGCATGGCGCGCGCCCATAAACTCTGCATGGCTTTGTTGCTGACATTTTGGGCATGATTAAAAAAGATATTTGACCAATCAGTATCAACAGATTGGATGCCGACCTTTTCGCCCATTAAGCTAGATACAGTTGATAATATAGCTTCAATATTTTCCTGACGTTGGGTTTCTTGATGACGAATGCGAGCATGAGTACGCTCAGTGATACTGGCAAATTCAACGTCAGTTTCGACAAAAATGGCCTCGTCGTCATCATTAGTATTACCGGCTGCAATATTTCTTACAATCGTACCGTTTGAGCGATAATATCCACCCATGGTTTTGGTGCATAATGCAACGAGTTTTGACCAAGTGCCAATTTTCTTTTTCTTCTTCCCATTTGAATTATACAAGCTACTTTTTCCCCACATCCTGTTTTGAGCATTGTTTTTTGTTTTTATTACACGGCACTAAATATATTAGCGATTGAAATATATGTAATTCGAAAGATGAAGACAAGCAGAGCTTTTAGTTGGCGTTTTAAATGTGAGCGTGTTCAAATAAAGCGCTAATAATAAGCAAAAGTACATGCAAGGTCTGGAATAATTTGATAGTAAAAGGCTAATGATATCAATGGATAAGCAATATTCAGACGAAGTCTTAAGAGCTTACTTTAAGTAAGCTGCCTAAGTCGATGAGACATTAACAAGAATGATTTAACTCAAACAACTGAAAACCTCTATGATAAAACTGTACGCCTCAAACAAAACAGAACATCTATCTCTTGTGATATCCGAATTGATGAAATCCAAACCTTTAGCAGACCCTTTTGCAAAAGAGATGATTCTGATACAAAGTCATGGCATGGGGACGTGGTTACAGCACGAAATCTCTGAACATTTGGGTATTGCGGCGATGATTGATTGCTCTATGCCTGCTTCTTTTATTTGGACTTTAGCCCAAAGGCTTATGCCAAATGATCAGCATATCCCGATATTTGAAAAAAATAATCTCCGCTGGCAAATATTCAGTTGTCTAGCCAATAAGACTTCTGAAAAATTATCTAACCCAGATTATCGTGCTTTATCTACATATATTGAAGGGCTTTCTAATAGTAAAACGGCTAGCTCAGATAATGAAAACCCTGCCGAGCAAGTGCTCTTTGAATTAAGTGATGTGCTAGCAGACTTATTCGATGCTTATCAAAATTATCGTTTTGAATGGATTGATGCTTGGGAAAAGAACAACTCGTATTTTGCATCTAATCAGCAAGAAAAGCATGAAGGTCTAATGGATCTAGAGCGCTGGCAGGCAGATTTGTGGCGTAGTGTTTATTCTAATATCCCTTTAAAACAGCGTAATCATCGTGCCATTTTGTTAGAGAAATTATTAGCGCGATTGCAAAGTGGAGGGGATGATATCAAAGCATTACTTCCTGAAAGATTATTTGTTTTTGGTTTATCGGCTTTGCCGCCTCAGTGGTTACCTATTATTTCAGCATTAAGCCGTTATACGGAAGTACATTTTTTAATTCAAAATCCTTGTCAGTATTATTGGGGTGATGTGTTATCTGATACCCAAAGATTAAAACTGGCACATGCTCTGGTGCAAAAAGGCGTCAGTTCAGAAACCGCAGCGGAGACCTTTCTAGAGAGTAATAGCCTCTTAGCCTCATGGGGACGCTTAGGGAGAGATTATTTATCGTTGCTTTTGGATCATGATGCGATTAAAGAAATGCCCATCAACCTTTATGATGATATTGAATTAGATCACCAGCATGCTTTAGCCTGTTTGCAATCTGATATTTTGAATTTGCAAGTAAATCAACGCGCAGTTAATGAAGATGACAAGTCCATTCGATTTGCCAGCTGTCACAGCCATTTACGAGAAGTCGAAGCTTTACACGACTTTCTATTTGAGCTTTTGGATCAGAGCGATGAATTAAGCCCTAAAGATGTCATCGTGATGATGCCTGATGTACAACATTTTTCCGCTTTGGTGGATGCTGTCTTTTCAAAGCCTGCTTATGACCAATATGGAAAAGCGAGGTATTTGTCATACGGTATCTCTGACCAGATCCTGGCCTTGGATCAACCTATGGTTGATGTGTTTGGCAGTCTTCTTACATTGAGTACGCTTCGAATTACGGCAACTGAAGTATTGGATTGGCTCGATATCGAGGCCATACGCGAAAGTTTTAGTATTTCTGAAGAAGACTTAGAGCAGGTGCATGCCTGGGTGAATGGCTTGGCTATTCGTTGGGGCTTATCTGAAAAACATCGCGATAAGCAGCTTGGTTTAGAAGGCTCGGGTGCCGGAAATACATGGATGAATGCTTTTAAACGTTTATTAGCAGGCTATATCTATGGTGTAGATAGCGTGGTGCAGCAGCCTGGCGATAATGTTTTTGCTCAAACTCAATCTAGTCGTGATATGCAACTCCTAGCCGGTCGATTAATGCACTTTATCGATGTCATTGAATTCACGATAACAGGGCAGAGCGGGTTAAATAAAGTGGATGAATGGCTAGCATTTGCCTCAGAAATTTGGGAGCTTTGGTTTGATAACCAAATGCTGAGTGAAGACGTTATTCGTTTGATGGACCAATCCATTAGCAGTGTTTCTGAGCAGATTAACTATGCAGAGTTTAAGCAGGAGGTGAGTTTTTCTACTGTCGCAAAGGTGTTATTAGCATCATTTGAGAAAGAGCGTGTTAGTCAGCGTTTCTTGGCTGGTAGAATTAATTTTTGTACTTTAATGCCGATGCGTAGTATTCCTTTCAAAGTTGTTTGCATGCTGGGTATGAATGAAGGGCAGTATCCACGGCCAGAGCAGAAGATGAGTTTTGACTTACTCTCTATTACGCCGAGTAAAATTGGAGATCGTTCCAGAAGAGAAGATGATCGCTATCTATTTTTGGAGGCAATTTGTAGTGCGCGTAGGCATTTGTATTTAAGCTACTGTGGACATGATATTAAAGATAACTCTGAACGTTACCCTTCTTTATTGGTCAGTGAGCTACAAGATTACTGTGAGCAAAACTTTTATCTTGAAGGGCAAGATAGCGCTTCAAATAATATTCTTGATCACTGGCTTATAAAACATCGTTTGCAGCCCTTTCATGCAGCTTATTATCAGCACTCGAGCAAAAAAACAGGTTTTCCTCAAAGTTATAATACAGAGTGGTTAGCTTTGTTAGGGCAAAATAGTTCCGGCTCAGGGTCTTTAGTAACAGATAAACTCGACTCTTCCTCAGGACGTTTAAATGTCTCAGAAGATGAGCGTCCTCAGTTTGACTTGTTCAGTGCACCTGAACAGAAATGCCGTGTTTATGATTTGTCACAGCTTAGTTTAATGGCTAATCACCCCTTACGATTCTTCTATCAAAATACGCTAGGCATCTCTTATGGCAACATGGAAAGTGAGTTAGAAGACAGTGAACCTTTTGCTTTATCCCACCTTGATATTTATCAGTTAAAAAGTGAAATGAGTCATTCATGGTATGAAAATCAATTTCAAACAGATGACTCAAACAAGATATATGAGCAATGGTCTTTATCAGATAAATTACCTCGAGCTCCAGTAGATAAATTCCTTATAGATGATGCGCAGTCATCTCTTTCAAATCTTAAAAACTTCATAGCTAGTTTTTACGAACGTCAGCAAGCGCCGTCTATAGTGAGTCTTGATCTGGAGTTTGATAGTGACCGTTTATCTGGAGAATTACTCGTCTCAAATGAAGGTTTAATTGAGCTGAGTATTGGTAAAAGTATTGCGGGTCGTTTTTTTGGCTTTTGGGTAAAGCATGTTTTTTGGAATGTTCATTGTCATCGCGCAAAGAAAAGACCGAAGGCTTCAATGCTTAATGCCCAAAGCCTATATGTTTGTGTTGATAAAGTGTGGACGCTTCCTGCATTAGATATTGAACATGCTGAACAGTATGCACGAGATATCTTAGCGTTTTATCTATCTGCTGAAAAACAGCCGGAGCCATTCCTTGCAAGAACAAGCTTCGCATCCATCTTTGAAAAAGAGACCAATGTGAAGTCTGCGTTCAATGGTTTGAATATTGGAAATGGGCGGATCAACGGCGAGTCAGAAGATCCATATTGGCAACGTTTTTGTCTTTATCGACAAAACGCTTCATGCAGCCAAAGCGAGAAAAACGCGGAGCTTAAAGAAACAAGCTATGCCCTTGATAAAATGCCTGAACTTAGTCAAAGCATACTTTACCAGCAGGTGAGAGAAAGTGCTGAGCTCATTCAAATAGAAGTATTAGAAGAGGTGCTTGCGGCACGAACAGATTTAATGATGGGGGGCGGGCTGTCATGAAAGCTTTAAACTTATTAGCGTTCCCATTAGATAGTCTTTCATTAATCGAAGCGAGTGCAGGGACAGGAAAGACCTACGCCTTAGCAAATCTGTATTTACGCTACCTACTGGAGCGAAAGTGCAGCGTAGAAGAAATTCTAGTTGTCACCTTCACAGAAGCGGCGACACAAGAATTGAAAGACCGTATTCGTATTCGAATTCAAGAGCTAGGGGCGGTGTTTGATGGTCAGGAATCAAACGATGAAGTACTAAATTATTTATATAAAGCATCTAGCTCACCTGAATCCGATAGGCTGTTATTAAAGCTCTCTGAAAGACAAATAGACCAAGCAGAAATTCATACCATTCATGGCTTTTGTCAGCAAGTCTTGCGCCGATATGCCTTGGACTCAAATGTTCCTCTTCAGCAGACCTTACTGGAAGACCAGAGAAGCTTACTAAAGCAAATCGTTGAAGACTTTTGGCGCCAGCAAGTATTGACTTTGGCTACTGATGAAGTTGCTTTCATTTGTTCAAACTGGGCAGGTCCGGAGGACTTACTTAACGCTATTTTTCCGCTGCTTAATCGTTCACCTGAACGTGTCATGCCAGCACCGCTTGAAAACGGCATAAGTGCCTGGAAACAACAATATCAGTCTTCACTTAAGTGGCTTTCCGAGCTAAAAGAAAGAACCCTAAAAGATATTGCAGAAGTGGATCAACTTATCGCAAAATCTAGTTTGAAGCGTTTAAAAGATAAGCAAAATTGGCTGAAAAAAATCCGCTATTGGAGTGAAGCGACTGAGCTTGATTTTAATGTTCCGAAGTCAAGCAAGGGCAGTAGTCTGTTTAGTGAATTTATCCCTGCGAAATTAGCTGAGCAGACCAAAGCGAAAGGTATTACTCCCGAGCATAGCTACTTTAATTTTCTTGAAAATCATTTGTTGTTGCAACCTGAATCTTTGGAAGCACAATTTATTGTTCAGGCTTATCAACTAATTGAAACCACGCTAAAAAGGACTAAACAAGAGCAAAGGGTGTTTAGTTTTGATGACTTAATTACGAGTGTTTCTAATGCCCTGAAATCGGCTAATACTAGTTCAGCAAATACTAGTTCAGCAAATACTACGAATCAAACGAATGTCTTAGCTGAGGCGGTTAGAGCGCGTTATCAAGTAGCGTTAATTGATGAGTTTCAAGATACGGACCCGGTGCAATATCATATATTTAGTACTTTGTTTGGGCCGGCAGCGAGTGTAACTTCACAATCCAGACCTACTGGGACTAACACGTCAAAAACAAAACCTTCGCGCTTAGTATTGATAGGTGATCCTAAGCAAGCTATATATGCCTTCCGTGGCGGGGATATCTCTACTTACTTAAAAGCTAAAAAAGATATTGCCGCACACCCAAATGGCCATGTATTTACTATGGACACAAATTGGCGCTCATCCCCTCAGATGGTTGCGGCTGTGAATGCTTTATTTACAAACTTGGAAAACCCGTTTCGAGCCGATGAAATTCCATTTCAAGCCGTCAAGGCAGCTAAAGAAAAACCCGAACATTTACCTTCTCATGCGCTATGTATCTCGCAACTTGCATCTGCAGACTTAGGTAAGGCCCAGATGTCTTCATTGTTGGCAGATCATTGTGTACAGCAAATCATGACATTAATTGATGGTGCAGGTTCTTCAGAAGTAAGTTCAGCAATGAAACATTCTGATATCGCGATATTAGTACGCTCTGGCGCTGAGGCTGAGTTGATAAAGCAGCGTTTGTCAGAGGTGGGTTTAAGTGCGAGCTTTGAAGGAAAATCGAGTATTTATGATACGACAGAGGCTAAGGCCATTTATTTTTTACTCGAAGCGGTTGCAGAACCAAAAAATGAGTATGCAATTCGTCGATGTTTAGCAGAAATGTTTTTCGCGGTAGATGATGAGCGGTTCCATGAAATCAATGAACAGGCGAGTGTTTTTTCAGAGTATTTGAATATTTTTGAAGGCCTTCAAAAACTTTGGTTACGGGCGGGTGTTTTGGCGATGGTAAGAGATGCTTTGATACAGCTTAAGGTTTATGACGCCTGGCATGAGTTTGCTGCAAACTCTTTAAAATCAACAGAGTCTCCAGAAAAAATGGCACATTCACAGACGACAGGCTGGGAAAGAAGTCTGTCAAATATTAATCAGCTGGCAGAATTATTACAGCACCAGTCTCGAGTGTATCGCGGGCACTTTGCTCTGATACGCTGGCTTCGTGACAATATTTCGGGTGCCGATACAGCTGATGATGCCAGCAAACTCCGATTGGAAAGTGACGAGCAGTTAATACGTATCGTGACCATTCATAAAAGTAAGGGTTTAGAGTATCCCTTTGTTTTTGTGCCTTTTTTGTTTAGTGGCCGGGGTGCGGATGAAGCTTGGTTTTATGACCCATCAGGCCGCTTGAGTTTGGACCTGCTTAAAGATGAAAAAAATCTAGATCAGGCAGATAGTGAGCGCTTAGCCGAAGATATACGTTTGCTATATGTAGCGCTAACGCGTGCTAAATATCAATGTTTTGTGGGTACTGTTGCTTACCATAAACGTACATCGAAGATCTCGCTGGCGACGGCTAAAACTGCCTGGGCCTATCTAGTCTGTCAGGGGAGTCCTCCCAAACCCCTAGATCATCAAGCTTTGATGGATTCTTTGAGTGACTTCCAAGCACGACATGCTGATATTATTTTACTCAAACATATCAATGAGGCAGATATACTTGCCGCCAATACAGCGCTTGCCCCAGAGCTACAGCTTAAACCAGTCGCTGTTACGGAAACAGATATATCAGAGTGTTCTTCAAAGTTGAATGGAAGTGTTCAAGTAAATTTTTTGCACACAGAGATACGTGATGATTGGCGAGTACATAGCTTTACCGGCTTAATGAACGAAAATCAACGACTACAGCCTCATTCTCTATTAAATCATTCAGTTAGCCCCGCGTTAAGTGAAGCCACTACTATCTTTGGCTTTCCGAAAGGGAGTCGCGCGGGTACTTTTTTACATACATTGTTTGAAAGTATTGTGTTTGAAACGGCTGAACCCATTTCTCCATTATCAAGTCAATTTAGTAATTTGGAAGAATTGATTCACTCGAAATTAAAACTGAGTAAATTAGTGGAAGAAGAACTTATCACTCAGTGGGCAAGTTATCTTCAAAACTGGATTAAATCTGTACTAGCGTATTCCCTGCAGACTGGCATTAAACTGCGTGACTTAAAAGAAAATGATTATATATCAGAAATGTCATTTTACTACTCTATCGAGCAGTTAAATTCTAAGCGTTTTAATGCTCTACTTGAACGTCATGGTTACGCTGCATCAAATATTGAATTTGGATCTTTTAAAGGGCATATGAAAGGCGCTATTGATTTGATATTTAAAGCAAATAGTCAGTATTTTATATTGGACTATAAATCTAATTATCTTGGGAATGTGAAAGAAGATTATCACATTAGTGCGCTCGAGAGTGTGATGGATGAACACCGGTATGACGTGCAATATCTACTTTATACCCTCGCCACGCATCGCTACCTTAAGCACCGTTTAGGTGGCGCCTATAATTATGAACGCGACTTTGGCGGGGTGTATTACTTGTTTTTAAGGGGTCTGTCTATCGATGAAGAGTATACACAAGAGTATGACGAGGAGGCTTTGATAGAGCGTGACGATAGTTTTGAAAGTACTTTAAAAGAGGGTGAAGGTGCTTTGATAGAGCGTAACGATAGTTTTGACGGTGCTTTGATCGAGGGTGAAGGTGCTTTGAAAGAGAATGCATCTTTAGATAATCAAGTAGGAACAGCAGACAATGCTACGGGTGTCGTCTTTATTAAACCGTCTATGGCTATTATTGACGCCTTGGATAATGAGATTTCAAATTCATGAGTTTACTAAAATATCCATTATTGTTGGGACTCGCTAAAAGTATTACGCGTGGTTTGAGCCCTTTACGTTGGATCGACTTATATTCGGCTCAATATATTGCAGATGGTCATCTTTCACTTACTGATAATAAAGATGGAAATGATCAAGTTGTCGCTTTAGGTGTACTAGTTTCTTTTGTTAGTGGGAAAGGGGAAACCTATCTGGACTTAGAAAATTTACCCAAAGAAGTTCAAATTAGTCGAGGTTACTTTCGAAATAGTCAGAGTCATATCGATCAATGGTTAAGCAAATTAGCTCAGTCTCCTGCTATTTGTAATATTGCTGACTCTAGTGAAGTAAGTTCGGATACTGTCGGCGCTAATGATGTTAGCTATTACTCTGAAGTTTTTCCATTAGGTGAACATGTCGGGCTTCAGGAACCACTTATTTTATGGCGGAAACGTTTGTATTTGGCTCGGTATTGGTACTTGCATCAAGGTGTTGAACGTTGGATATATGAGCAGTCAAAAGCGGTCAGAGCATTGGATAAAGGTCACGTTGATGAGTTAGCAAAAAGCTTAAAGCAGGTGTTTCAGCTGCCTACAAAATCAACTGAAGAAAGTAAGGCGGAGACTTCTGATGCTAGGGTAGAGAGCAGTGATAGCTGTGTTGACTGGCAAGCAATTGCTGCTGCCCATACTCTGCTACAAAATTTTAGCGTGATTACCGGCGGCCCAGGAACAGGTAAAACAACCACCGCAGCTAGTTTGTTATTTCTTTTAATGAAGCGGCATCATCTTGTTGCGCAAACAACTTCCGGTGATAGCGCCGTGGTAGAAAATGTAAGCCCACAACAACGTTTGTCTGTTCGTTTACTTGCGCCTACAGGCAAAGCTGCTGTGAAGTTGGCTGACTCAATTCGCCACCACTTAGTGTCAATAGAAACACGTTTATCAGGTGCCGACCTAACATCTATAAGAATGAGTGATTGTTTACCTGAAAGCGGTGAAACGATACATCGGTTTTTATATCAACATGGCGCTTTGAGAGAGTCCTTGAATCAAACCCAGCGCTTCACGAGTGATGAAGTAATATTAGGGAAGAAGGATAGCCGACAAGCTCAGGTTGATATTGTCGTGATTGATGAGGCCTCCATGATTGACTTGGCTCTGATGGTAGAGCTGATTAAGGTTATACCTTCGAAAGCGCAAGTCATATTACTTGGTGACCATTGCCAACTCCCGGCGGTTGAACCAGGGCAGGTGTTTTCAGATCTAGTCACTCGGTACAAATCGACTTCATATAGTCCGCATTTTGCAACGAGCTTATCAAGACTAAGTGGGTATCATGTTGATGATCTACTTGAACAAACTGAAACAAGGATTAGGGCAGATTTTCAACCTTTGTGTGAGTTAAGGAAAACCTACCGCTTTGGCGGTGATCTTAAGATGGCGGCAAACCAGATCAAAGCAGGGCAGAGCAAAGCCTTCAAAACTCAGTTCAAGCTCGATTCAAGCTGCGAATCCAAAGCGGTAAGGTGGCATACGCTTGATCAACAGGTTTTTGATGGGCGTAAAGAAGAAGCGCATAGATCGCCTGAAGGAGTTATGCTGAAGCCTTACTTGAAGTATTTTGAATGCGTTTCTTCAGGTGGCTCTTTAAAGGAGCTAAGTGCTGCTTTTGAGGCCTATCAATTGCTCTGTTCTACTCATGATGGCCCCTTGGGTGTGACCAATATGAATGAACTCATTGAGGCTGAGTTTGTCTATCCACACAGAAAAATAAGAATATTTGCATCAGGTTTATATCATGGGAAAGCCATTCTGGTCACCCGGAACCATCCTCACTTGGGGGTATATAATGGTGATATCGGTTTTGCGATCGCCAACCAAGAAGGTCAGGCTAATGTAGAGATCCATTTTCCGCAACAAAATGACCAAGCGATCATTGTTGCGCCAGGAAGGATAAAAGAGTGGCAGCCCGCCTATGCCATGACGGTGCATAAGAGCCAAGGCTCTGAATACGAGCATGTAGGTATTGTTTTGGCGGGTTACGCTAAGGAGCTTCTTTCCAGAGCCTTGTTATATACCGCTCTGACTCGTAGCAAATTATGCTGTGATATCTGGGCACAATCTAGTGCTTTAGATCAGGCTTTTGAGGAAAATTGAGTATTACCTCAGTTTTGGTGTAATTAAAGCAAATCGGTGTATCCGAGAATACCAGGTTGTTTAAGCTGTTTTTGCCTACCTCATCTGTGGTGAATATTTTGCCTCCCCAAAAAATAAGTCGCTCAGAAGGACCTGTGAATTTGGGTCCTGTGGAAGAGGGAGGCTGGTGAGTAAAACGGATTTACTAGGTTGCTCAGTACTGAGAATGATATAGGCACCGGCAAACTTATAAAACTCATTGAGTTCTGTGTTATTTAGTGTTTGTAAGTCTGCTAAATGCATGGGCATTTTATCTAAAGCATGTAATGTCGATACCAGCAATACTAATTGGAATAGCCGGGCGCAGATTGTTGTCGTTCATTTATTTCTCATTTTTGTTCTTGTTGGTGAACAAGTTTTGTAAGTGAAATAAAAGTTGCTTAAGTAGGCAGTAGTATAAATATGCCTTTAACTAAGGACTTGTATGCATGAATTCTCAATTAAAATTTAAGCGCTGGATTATGAAAATGGTTAATAAATTAACCGTTTTTAGGTTGACAGGTTTTAGATAGTGGACTATTTATTTAGAGTCAGGGATGTGCTTGTTGAGACTGTTTGCTCGTTGACTTTTTTGTACCTCCCGCTCCGGTTTTAGCTCGAAGCCATATTAAAATTTTAACATTTCGAGTGAGTATTTATTGGCTAAGCATAGAAAATTAATTTTGGATGCTCTCCAGTATCCATCGCCTCAAAAAATAACAAAGAGAGATGTTAATGTCTAAAACCATTCTAGTTGTTGATGATTCTGCCTCAGTACGTAGTGTTGTGGGTAAAGCCTTAACTGATGAAGGTTTTACCGTGATTGAAGCGTGCGATGGCGTGGATGGCCTTAGTAAACTAAATGGTCAGAAAGTTCATTTGATTGTCAGTGATGTCAATATGCCCAATATGAATGGCTTTACCTTTGTTAAAGAAGTGAAAAAACTTGACCGGTATAAGTTTACCCCTGTGGTGATGTTGACCACCGAAGCAGGTCAAACTGAAAAAAATGCGGGCAAAGCTGCTGGTGCTAAAGCATGGATGATAAAACCCTTTAAACCAGCCCAGTTATTAGAGGCAATCTCAAAACTCGTTCCTTAATTTATACTTGTCACTGCATATTCTGTGGTTTCGTTGAGGATTTTGATATGTCATTTAGAGTAGAGCAAGACACGAACTCCCCTGTAAATACTTGCAATATAGTGATAGACGAAGAGATGTCTATTTATACTATCGGGGCCTTAAAGCGTGAACTGTCCGAGGTGCTTAATATCTATGATGCCTTCCAGTTTGATTTAGCGGGCATTGAAGATTTTGATTCAACAGGCATTCAATTAATACTTTCCTTGAAACAGGAAATTATTCGCCTGAATAAACAATTCACGGTAAGTTCAGTCAGCGAGGCTGTTTCAAAAGTACTCACTCTCTACGGTCTTAAAGATAACTTTAGTGGTGTTGGTGAAGGTATAGGTGAAGTATGAGTGATGATCATTTACAAGTATTCTCAGAAGAAACAGAAGACTTACTTGGTTTAGCGGAACAGGCCTTACTGAGTCTAGATGACCTTGAAAATGAAGCTGACACGCTTGATTGTGTGAATGACTTATTCAGGACATTTCATACGATTAAGGGGGCCGCTGGACTGTTCGGTTTGGACCCGATTGTCGATTTTACCCATATTGTAGAAAGCGTCTTAGTCAAAATTCGCGAAGGTGAATTTGGTGTAGATGACGATTTGGTGTCTTTGTTTTTGCTCAGCCGAGATCATTTGGAAAAATTAGTTGAACACGCTTTAAATGGAGAAGAAAGTTTAACGACTGAACTAGAAGCTAAGAATCTGGAATTGGTCACTAAACTCAGTATTTATTTAGGTGAGTCGTCGGAAAGTATTGCTTCTCAAAGAGCTGGTATTGTCACTGGAGAGCTTCATTTAACCGAAGACGATGACACACTTGGCGTCCTAAATGAAAATTGGCATATCTCTTTAAGGTTTGGTCCCAGTGTACTTAAAAATGGTATGGACCCTATTTCATTTATTACCTATCTCTCAAAAATAGGTGAGTTGCAAAGTGTGGTCTTGATTGACGATGCTTTACCTTCTTGGGATCAATTGGACCCAGAGACTTGTTACCTCGGATTTGAAATTAAATTGATTGCCACGGATGCGGATACAAGTAAAGAAACGATTGAAGATGTCTTTGAATTTGTTCAAGACGATTGCATTATTAACATATTACCACCGCATAGCCACATCTCTGACTATATTAAAATGATCGACTCCCTACCTGAAGAAGATATGCGAATTGGCGATATACTAGTCGCTTGTGGCGCTTTGACTTCGCATGAAAAAGAGAACGCATTGAATGCTCAGGATAAAATTACAGATGATGTTATTGCTGCAGGAACAGCGCAAAAGGCGCCACCATTAGGCAAAATTGCAGTTGAACAACAAACCGTTCAGCAAGAAGTTGTGGATGCAGCATTAAGAAAACAAAGTAAGCTAAAACAGCAGAAGGCTAATTCCCAGCAATCAATTCGAGTAAATGCCTTAAAATTAGAGAGTTTGGTTAACTTGGTGGGAGAGCTGGTAATAGGTTCAGCTAACTCTGAATTGAATGCACGAAGGTTAGGTGACGCTAATCTCAATGAAGCGATGGAAAACCTATTGCGCTTAGTCGAAGAAGTACGGGATACGGCGCTTGGTTTACGTATGGTGCAAATTGGTGAAACATTTAATCGCTTTAAACGGGTGGTGCGAGAAGTCAGCCTGGATACTGGTAAGGACATTGATCTGCAAATTAGTGGTGCAGAAACCGAGCTTGATAAAACCCTGATTGAGAAAATTGGTGATCCTTTAATGCATTTGGTTCGGAATGCAATTGATCATGGTATTGAGTCGCCCATCGATAGAGAAGCAGCAGGTAAACCCTTAAAAGGCACGGTCAAGCTTGGTGCTTTCCATGACTCTGGCAGCGTCGTAATACAAATTACGGATGATGGCGGTGGTTTATCCAAAGAAAAAATCCTAAATAAAGCGCTTGAAAAAGGGCTAATCCATGAGAATCAAATTCTAAGTGATCAGGAGATTTACCGCCTAATTTTTCAGGCCGGTTTTTCAACCGCAGACACAGTGAGCAATATTTCAGGACGAGGTGTGGGGATGGATGTCGTCCGTAAAAACATTGAAGCATTACGTGGCCATGTAGAGCTTGAAAGTGAAGTTGGCGTAGGGAGTACCATTTCAATACGTTTACCTCTCACCTTAGCTATTATTGATGGTTTTCAAGTTAGAGTTGGAGACGCGCATTATATTATTCCACTTGAAATGGTGGATGAGTGCATTGAATTAAATGACACTTTGCGTGGCGATGATGATAAGGCGAACTACGTTAACTTACGAGGTGAAATATTACCCTTCATGCATTTAAAGGATATGTTTGGAGACAACTCTTTATCAGAAAATACTGAACAGGGCGATGCAACAGAGAAATATAGAGACAATATTATCGTTGTTAGATTCGCGGGTAAAAAAGCTGGTTTTATGGTTGATGAGTTGCTTGGCGAGCATCAAACGGTGATTAAACCACTTGGGGAAGTATTTCAGAATCTTAGAGGTATTAGCGGGACAACTATACTCGGAAGTGGCGAAGTCGCGATGATTATAGATATTCCAGAAATGGTCAATCGAGTGGTAAATTCTGACAAGCAAAATTATGTACCTTCAAAATCAATCCATTAAAACGGGTACGTCTAGTTTATATAATAGATGTATTTCATGAAATAATAAGTGAAAAACAAAGGAGCAATCGATGCAAGAGATAGATATTGATACAGAAGGCTTAAGTGTCTCTTCAGGTGACAGCGCTCAATATCTTACTTTTATATTAGGCAGTAAAGTGTATGGGCTTGAGATCCTAAACATAAAAGAAATTATTGAATATGGGGATGTCACCGACGTGCCGATGATGCCTGATTTTATTTCGGGTGTGATCAACTTAAGAGGCAGCGTGGTGCCCGTGATTGATCTAAGTAAGCGCTTTACGGGTAAAAGTACGCCGCATACCAAACGAACGAGCATTATTATTCTAGAGGTCACCAATGAAGATTTAAGAATTGAAGTGGGTGTCACGGTCGATATGGTGAATGAAGTACTCGATATCCATGAGAATGATATTGAGCCATCACCCGATTTAGGTTCCCAAATCCAAACCAGTTTTATCTGTGGAATGGCAAAGGTTGAAGGTAAGTTGTTGATCCTGTTGGATATAAAAAATGTGCTATCTGTTGATGAGTTATCCCAGGTAGGCGGGGTGCAAAGTATGGTGACCTAATTTCTAGCTTAAGTAATGTACC
>Ga0209290_1000503_pt1 | contig 27639 bp, 20 predicted proteins | sample EN1Hudsemesocosm_2_FD_184632 | JGI IMG/M metagenome (GOLD analysis project Ga0209290, IMG submission 184632) | Methane-oxidizing microbial communities from mesocosms in the Hudson Canyon - EN10B Hudson Canyon (SPAdes) (version 2) | ecosystem: Environmental > Aquatic > Marine > Cold seeps... | reverse complement strand
CAAACATCACGACTTAAAATTTGACGTCCGTTTAGAAGTTATTACGACACCTGACTTTTGGCGAGAGCACTTTTGTGTCCTTTAAAACACAGTTGGAGCGCTCTATGCACCCTCTTAATTTATCCCCTCTAGAACTCGATACCTACGGCAATATTTTCTCTTATATGGGATTGCCCCTATCACGAGATTTAACCAATCCCAATATTGATGCCTTTATCATGGGCATTCCCTTTGATCTGGCCACCACCGGGCGAAGCGGTACCCGTTATGGGCCCAATGCGGTGCGCCAGGCAAGCGCGCAATTGCGTTGGGAAGCGCAACGCTGGCCCTGGCAGTTCACCTTAAGTGATCAATACCAAGCCGCCGACTATGGTGACTTGGTGTGGGAGCTATCCAGTGGTCACGACATGTTTGATGTGGTGCAAAAGAATGCCGAACAGATTATAGAAAGCGGCAAAACTGTCGTCAGTATTGGTGGTGACCATGTGGTGGCTTTGCCCCTGTTACGTGCCCATGCTAAGAAATATGGGGCGCTTGCGCTCATTCATTTTGATGCCCACACCGATAACGAACAAGACGATAACGAGCTTAATCACGGGTCCATGTTTTTTCACGCCGAAAACGAAGGCATTATCGATCCGGCCCATTCCATTCAGGTGGGCATTCGCACCGAGTACACCCGCGCAACTCACAACCTTAAGGTATTGGATGCCGACTATGTGAATAATCACGGGGTAGAAAAAGTCATTGCGGATATAAAAGAGCGGGTGGGTGATCAGCCCGCCTATTTAAGTTTTGATATCGATTGTCTGGACCCGGCTTTTGCACCGGGTACCGGCACGCCGGTGGCCGGAGGTTTAAGTTCTAATCAAGCGTTGCAAATTATTCGTGGTTTGCAGGGAATTAATATTGTGGGGTTGGATCTGGTGGAGGTGGCACCGTCTTATGATCATGCAGAGGTCACGTCTTTGGCGGCGGCCACATTACTGTTAGATATGTTGCATGTATTGGCGGCCAATAAAGCCTCGGCCGCTTCTTAACTCTTACCCTTCACGTTATAAGTGAGCGTCTTGCGGGTTATATAAACCCGCAACACGTTTTTTAGTCGGTAAGAATAGTAATACGGTCGTTCACCGTGAACGACTTTAATAACAAACCATCCCCTTCAATACTCTGTGCCGTTATCGCTGCCAATGTGTCTTTAAGATCCAGCAAGTCATCATGCTTAAGGGCCGGCAACCGGTTTGATAATGGAGAGCCGTGGGCCGATAACAAAGTGGTGGTGGGGTTAATTAAGCTCAACAGTTTTTGTGTGCTTTTAAAATATTCCTCAACGCTTGAGCCGGGTAAAAAAGCATATAATTCCGCCTCGTAAATAAAATCCCCCACAAACAGTTGATTGCGCTTTTTATCAAATAACATTTTTGAATTCCCAGTGTGCCCAGGTGTGTGCAATACGGTTAGACTTCTGTTACCAAGGTTAATATCTTGCCCGTCAACCAGCCACTCATTTACGTTAAACTCAGGCCTTTTAATGTCTTCAATTAAACCCAGGTGTTGTGCGTGGGTGGGGGAGAATGTATCCCCCTGCATTTGCTGGCGGATTTTTGGTGTATCCAGCAGCGCCACGTTTTCAAACTTGTCGTGGTTGCCAATATGATCGTAATGAAGGTGAGAGGCGATCACGGTAATGGGCAGACTGGTTAACGATTTTACCAATGGGCGAATGTTGCGCACCCCAGGCCCAGTATCAAACAGTATGGCCTTGTTTTCTCCCAAAATAAGATAGTTGTAATTTTGTTGGTAATACCTGGGTTCACCGATGGCGATGGTGTTGGCATCCAGATATTCAATGGTGAAGTAGTCGTCATACCATATGGCATTTTTTGAAATCTTTACCTGTGAGTCCAGGGGAATATTTGATAGTTGCCAATAGCCAAGGCCGGCAAGGGTAGCCAGCACGGCGAGACCTGAGATCAACATACGCATGAAATAGTGCCTTTAATGACGGGTTTAGGGTTAGTTCTTTGTTGTGAGTAAATACTCGCAATAAAGCATACGAGGCGCCTGCTTCCGAGTCAAGTTAGGCCCTAGAAGAAGTAAGCTGGCTGCCAGCCAGTGGCCTTTGTGGCCAGCGATAAATGCACACCTAGACGGCTTTGTTTGATCCCTTGTATACTGCCAGCTCGTTTTGGCCAGCTTTCAAGAGTAAAAGATTAAGACACTATGACCTCCAGCACCGCCACCAAGCGTAAAATTACGGTACGCAAACAACCCACTCAAGAGCGCGCCAAAGCCAAGGTGGAACACATACTGGCCAGCACCAAAACTCTGCTGATTAAAGATGGCCTGGATAAACTCACCACCAACCATATTGCCAAGGCCGCGGGCATGTCGGTGGGCTCCCTGTATCAATATTTTCCCAACAAACAATCTGTGATCAACGAGCTATTTAGTCGTTGGTTGGCCGAGGTAGTGAGCTTGGTGCAAGAACTCTTTGTGCTGGATATGACTGACCTTACCCTCGAAGCGTTTGCTGATGTGGTTATGGCGCAAGTCTACAGCGTGGAAGACAGTGGGCAGATGCAGTATGAAATTGAGCTGGGCAAAGCCATGCTGCTGTACCCTGAATTGCACGAGGTTGAGCGCCTGCATGGTGAGAAGATTGCACAGATGACCGCCGATCTGTTGAAAAAAATGAAGATCAAAGCCCCAAGAGCCACCCTGGTTAAGTTGGGTTATTACATCTATGGGTTAAACGATTTATCCGAGCAGCTTGCCTGGAGCGATAAGTGTGACCGAAAGCAGTCTCTGCAATGGCAAAGAGAGGCCATGCTATCTCTGCTGCGGATGTATCCTTCCTAAACGGTTCCAACGGTTCCAACGGCTCATTGGCATAGCTGCTTAATACTCGAAAAATAAAAGCCCCATTATGCGAGTAAGGGGTTTTTACCCTGATCCACTGCCTTCATATTCTCTGTATAAAACCCCGTTTTCTAAGACCAATATACCTAAATAGACTTATTTTCTTTTATGCGAGTATAAATTCGTATATATTGCGAGTATAAGCTCACATATTGCTTTACTTTAACTCGGAGAATAATAATGAAACCCGTCCTCATCAGCGCCTTGGCGCTTTCCATTAGCCTAGTGACAGGCTGTGCCAATGGCCCCGAAACACAGGCCACCCAGGCACAGGCGGCCGACACCATATTTGTGGATGCCATGGTATATACCGTAAATGAGCAGCAGCCGTGGGCGCAGGCGGTGGCAGTGAAAGCGGGCAAAATTGTCTATGTGGGCAGCAACGAAGGGGCCAATGCATTAATTGGCCAAGATACTCAGGTGACCGACCTGGATGGCAAGATGTTATTGCCCGGTTTCATTGATACCCATGCTCACCCAACTATGGCGGCCATGTTGAGCGATAGCCTGGAGTTAAATTTTAACGATGATGAAGCCGCTTTGTTGAAGCAAATTAAAGAGTACGTGGACGATAACCCGGATAAGCCTGGCTACACAGGCATGGGCTTTTATGCCGCTAACTTTAAAAATGGCCTGCCCCACAAACAGCAGTTGGACGCCATTGAATCCAACAAACCCATTGTGCTGCTGGATTCTGGTGGGCACACGGCTTGGGTAAACAGCAAGGCGCTGGAACTGGCGGGCATTAATAAAAATACCCCCGACCCTATTCCCGGCAGCCACTTTTACCAGCGTGACAAACAAGGCAACCCCACGGGTTATTGTCTGGAAAGCCAATCGTTTTTGCCCATGCTGGCACCGTTTGCCAAGGTGGATGAAATTATTAAATCCGCCCCCGAGGTTTTATGGTTAATGAACAGCGCAGGCATCACCACCGTATTTGATGCCGGCATGGCCGGGTTTGAGCAGCAGGGTTATAGCGCCTACCAAACGCTAGAAAAAAAGGGCGAGTTGCCACTGCGTTTAGTGGGTTCGTACATGGTGCAAAACCCCAATGTGGTGCCTATGGCCATTAGCGAGATTAAGCGACTAAATAAAGAATTTGGCTCGGACTTAATTTCCCCCAGTGTCATTAAGATTCATAACGATGGCACCAAGGAAGCACTGACGGCGGCCATGAGTGAAGACTACAGCAACGATAAAGGCAACAAGGGCGCCACATTATTAGGCCCCAAAGCATTAACCAAGTTTGTAAAAGACATTAACCAGGCAGGTATTGATATTCATATCCATGCCATTGGCGACTTAGCCATTAGTGAGGCGCTGGATGCATTTGAGGCGGCTCGTTTAGAGGCACCTAACCAGGGCAATCGTTTTTCAATTGCTCATAATGAATTCATGGAAGACCGCGACCTTAAACGGTTTGCTGAGCTTGATGTGGTGGCACAAACCACGCCCATTTGGTTTGCCTCGGGCGCTGATGAGATGGTACAAAAAATAATGGGCAATACCCGAGCCGACAAATTAAACCGCTTTAAAAGCGTAGAAGCCGCCGGCGGAACCTTAAGTTTTGGCAGCGACTTTCCCACAGAATCTTTAGCGGGGGTATTTCCCACTTACAACATAGAAGTGGGTATGACCCGTCAATATGTAGGTGAGCCAAACTCCAAGATAGCCCAACCCGAGGCCGAGCGTCTGTCCCTTAAAAGCATGATTAAAGGTTACACATTAAACGCGGCCTATCAGTTGAATATGGAAACCGAAATTGGCAGCATTGAAGTGGGTAAAAAAGCCGACCTGGTGGTGTTGCAAGACAATTTGTTTGAGGTGGATGTGTATGATATTCACGGCGTACGGGTGGATTCAAGCTACGTGAATGGCAAACAAGTGTATGAGCGTAATTGGCAAAGCTGGTTGGCGGAATTGGTGTTGGATATTTAAATTAATATTGCCAGGTGATTTCGGCCTGTAGGGTGGCGGGGTCCGTTTTTGACTGCAGAAGGTCCGCCCTGGATCTGGTTGCCCACCCTCATAATGATCACACTAACCCTAGTCCGTGAATTGGGCCTTAGGGCTTTCACGCCTCATGGCTAAGTAGGTTAAACCCTTACCCAATATCAATAATAAAAACTGGAGTACTCACATGTCTGCTTGTCAATTTGTCTCTAACAAAGCCATTCTTGCCGGGTGTTTATTGTCGGCCGCCGGTGCCTTGGTTTTTAACGCCTTTCCGCAAATATTAACCGCCATCGCCATTGAGTTTCAGCTAGGTGAGGCCCAAGTGGGGTCGCTCATCAGTGCCTACATGGGGGGCTGCGCGTTGCTTGCCTTGTTTGCTCCTGTGTGGATGAAAGCATTGCCCTGGAAAGCCACCGCCATGGCTGCTTATTGTGTGTTCACCGCTGGCGCCATTTTGTTGGTGCGCGGCGGCAGTGAGATGCTCACCAGTGCCATGTTTATTATGGGCTTGGGTTCTATTGTGTTGTTTTCCATTAGTGTTGGGGTAATAGCCGCGGCGCGAGACCCTGATCGTGGTTTTGGTTTAAAGCTCAGCGCCGAGATGATTTTAGGGGCGGTGATGATTTTTGTGGTGGCAAAATTTGTGGCCAGTGCGTTTGGTTTTAGCGGTTTTGTGTACGGTATGTTGCTGGTGTACCTGGCCACCGCCTGCGGCATTTTATGGTTACCCAATAAAAGCATGCTGGCGCAATCTCAAGCTAATCAGGATCGCCATTCCCAAGGTACTAAATGGCATGCACCGGTGGCGGCGGTGGCGTTATTTCTATTTTTTGGTGCCTACACAGCGGTGTGGAGTTTTGCTGGCATCGCGGGACTGGCGCACGGTTTAATTGAAACTCAAATTAGTACCGCCTTAACCCTGGCTTTGCTGGCGGGTTTAGGTGGTGCGTTGTTATGTGCCTGGTTGGGGCAAAGTCAGGGTCACCTTAAACCAATGATGGTCGGCATGACACTGATGGCACTGAGTTTTTTAACCCTAACTTTCAGTGAAGGCTTCCTGTTGTTTGTGGTGGCCATTTGTTTTGTTAATGGCTTGTTACAATTTGTGGTGGCGTATCAGATGGGGTTGCTGGCCATGGTGGATGTTAGTGGGCGTTTTACTGCGCTCATTGCCTTTATTCTGGCCTCTAGTGCGGCGTTAAGTGGCGATTTAATGGGCTCGTTAATAGAGGGTTTTGGTTTACCTCGCGCCATCTTGATTGCCACCTGCGTTGTGATGGTGGCCATGGGGCTTACAGTATTAGTGCTGGTTAGCAGAAAACGCCCGCAACAGGAAAACCGTAATAATATGGCGGCCAATTTAAGTTAATTAGGTGAGCGCTGCCAACTAATACTGCCAGTTAATGCCGGTGAGTATTTCTCGTCCGCGATTGCTAACCCCTTCGTTTAACGCCGCGCCAAAGGCCGGCGTTCGATAATCGTCATTCAGTGCATTTTTAATTTGCACAAATCCCTCAAGGCCTTTATTAAAGGTGTAAGTCATCTTGCCAGTAACCAACCAATAATCCTCCAGGGTAATGAGGTTGCTTTCATCGCCTGCCACTGGCATTTGCCGTTCACCTTGCCAGCTACTGATTAAATTGGCATTCCATTTGGCCTGTTGATAATTAAGTGCAAGCGAAGCCAGTTGTTCACTCTCACGAAACGACAAGTTGGGTTGTTCGCTAATATGGGTGTAACTTGCACGCAGTAGCCAGTCTTCATGCCATTGCAATGAGTATTCAAATTCAGCGCCCTTAATGGGGGCTTGTTTTGAATTTTTAAACTGATAACTGCCCGCTACTAATTCAGATTGTAAGATTGAGTTTTTAAAGTGGTTCTCAAAATAGCCCAGGGAAAATCCGGAATATTGCCATTGTCCCACCCAGATTACCTCTGAGGTTTGTACAGTTTCAGGTTTTAACTGGGTGTTGCCCATAATCAAAATACTGTTTTTATTTAGGTTGAGCTCTTCTTCGGTGGGAGCGCGAAACGCCTGGCCGTAAAGAAGTTTAAGGCTGTGGTTTCTGGTGAGTTCATGCACTAACCCTAAGCGGGGGCTTAGCTGTGAGCCAATGGCGCTAAAGTGGTCAAAGCGTAAACCTAACGTTAGGTGAGTGAATTCACGTAACTGTTGTTGATATTGGCTATACAGCCCGACGATGGTTCGGGTGGACTTATTTAAAAAAGTGGTGCTGTTTTCCAGGTCGCCGTAATAACGAATGGTGGCTAGGCCATCGGCCAGGTCTGCAATGTCAAAGTTATTGTTAACGGTAAATGACGGGGTATCAATGTACGCCTGCTCTAAGCCAAACTGTAGGTTGCGAGTATCGTCTATCTCCCATTGATTGTGCCATAACAAACGGGTTTCACTGGCGTTTGAAAAATGGGTTTTGGTGAAAAGCGGGTCATTGCTGGTGGGGGTGCTAACGGTTGAGAAATATCCGGAGGGGGTAAGTTGAGCGTTAATGGTGAGTTTGGTTTTATGGTAACCCAAGCGAAAGCTGGACTTTATTTTTTTCCAGTTGAAACTGTGATTTATCCATAACGAATTAAACTCACCGTTATTGGCATTGAAGTTATTGGAGATGCCATCGAATTGATAAAAGTGCCTGGCCTTATATTGATAATGAAAAATATTAAATTGCGTATCTTGCCATTGAAACTTCACATTTAATTGCCCAATGTTTTTTGGGTCATCGGTATTGATATGGTTGGCAGAAAAGGTGTCCAGTAACCGATAGTCTTCTCCGTCGTCGGCTTCCAGGTAGGCTGACATATGAATGTTGATTTGCGCGCTTTGTTGGGAACTTTGCAGATAAGTGCGACGCCGGTTTAAACTACCATAAGCCACTTCAATCTCGTTAATTGAGCTACGAGAAATAATATTAATTACCCCCAACATGGCCCCCGAGCCATAAATGGCAGCACCCGGGCCCCGAATAAATTCCACCCGCTCAATAATATTTAAAGGCAACTTTGGAATAATAAACACACTGCCACTGTTGTTTGGCTCATTTAGGCGTTGCCCATCCAGTAGCAGAAGTATTTCAGAAGAGGTACCGCCAATGCGCCGTGAACGGGCGGAATAAGTGTGCGACAGGGCGGTCTCTGAGGTGCGATAAGATTGAAACCCAGGCACCAATTGCATCAATTCATCCAGGGTATCGACGCCCATGCGGGAAATTTCTTCATGGGTAAATATGGTCACCGCAGAGGGGACTTTTTTTAAGGATTGTGGGGTGAGGGTGGAACCCACCACTTTTACTTTTAGTAAATCCTCAAGGGACATTTTAAATAAATAGTCAAGCTGCCCTTGGCCGTGCCCAAGGCTGCTAACGAGTACCGAGAGAAAAAATAACAGAAAAACAAACACTGGCTGTTTCATCATGTTTCCACAAAGATGTGGTGGCAGATTTAACGATTGCTGCCATTAAGCCTAGCATTAAAGGGAAAATTGTCGACATTAAGCAAAGGGGAGAGGGGGCGTGGCAAAAAGTAAAAAGTCCCCCGCAAGTCCGGGGGCAGGCGCAATTATTCTGCGCTAAGGGCGGCATCCAAAATGGCTTGGGCGGTGGCACCATAGGGGGGGAGCACATTCACCAGTAAGGCATCTTTATCAAACTCCACAATGCCGCGAGCATTGGTGAATTCTCTAAAACCTTCAATACCGTTATAACGGCCGTAGCCACTATTACCCGAACCCCCAAAACCCAGGCTGGGCACGGTGGTTTGAAAGGCCGCCCCGTTAATGGTGACGCCCCCTGAATGGGTATGGTTAAGTACCTGGCGTTTAACCTGGTCATCCTGGCTGTACAGGTACAAACCTAACGGCCGCTCGTTTTGATTTATGTAATCTATGGCCTCTTCAATAGAGTCATAAGGGACGACGGGCAAAATGGGGCCAAATATTTCATCCCGCATTAATTCACTGTCCAGGGGCGGGTTTAATACCAGAGACATGGCCATGCGGCGCTCACGACTGTCTTGCGTAAGCTGAATGATTTCAGCTGAGGTGTTTCTGGCGCTGTCTAACATGCCTTGTATACGCTCGAAATGGCGCTGATTGATAATGCCGGTGATGCTGTCGCCGGCCACATAATCACGGCCCTGGGTGTTTACCCATTCACGGGCAATATCGGCAAAGGCCAGCAACTGGTCGCGGGGCACTAATGCATAATCTGGGGAGACACACATCTGCCCGTTTTTCACCATTTTCACACGCAGCAAATTACTGATGGCGGTTTCGTTAATGGCGTCGGGGGCAAAAATGGCCGGCGACTTGCCGCCCAGTTCCAAAGTGAGGGGCACCAGATTTTGCGCCGCCGAGGTGGCGATGGATTTAGCCACTTCCGGGTTGCCTGTGTACAACAGGTGATCCCAGGCAAGGGTAGGAAAATGTTTGGCCACAGGAAGCTCCCCTTGAATCACGGTCATGACGCTTTCATCAAAGTGTTCGCTAATTAATTCGTCCATTACCTGGGACGTGGCCGGGGTTAAATCCGAGGGTTTAATAATCACATGGTTGCCCGCCGCCAACATGTCACAGGCTGGGCCCAGGGCCAACACTATGGGAAAGTTCCAAGGGGCCATGTTGCCTATGACCCCTTTAGGTTGATACTGAATATAGGCTTGGGTATTGCCTTGCATCACAGGGTCGGTGTCGCGGGGGCTGGGTTTCATCCATTCATCTAACATGGACAAGTTGTATTGTGCGCGGCCCACTAGGGCTAAAATTTCCATGAAGTCCGCTTGTAAATCTGGGTGACAAGAGAAGTCTTCTTTAAGGGCTGCCTTTAAGCGATCGCGGCCGGCCATCATCATGCCCATGAAGGCATTAAGTCGGGCTACCCGGTCTTCTTTGCTGGGGTTAGGGTTTTTGGCAAAGGCCGCTTTTTGAATGGCAAATGCTTGCTCTAGCGCTGAGATACCTTGGGGCATGATAGCCTCCTATAACAAAGTGGGAGAGTATCAAGGTGGGGCAGTGCCCACCTTGATAATGGGGCAGGTTAGGCGGCTTCGTCAGCCAAATGCCCTTCGGCGCGCAAAATGTCGGTGACCTCAACAATGGCCTTGCGCAATTTTGCCACCACCTCATCAACTTCGGCCTTGGTAATGATCAGTGGGGGCGACATGATGCTCATGTTGGCCACGGCGCGCACGATCAAGCCGTGGTTTTGCGCGGCATCCCCCACCATGTGCCCCACTGCAAAGTTAATCTCATCTCCCAAGAATTCCATGGTCTTATTGTTTTTAACAATTTCCACACAGGCCATGAGTTTAGAGCCACGCACATCGCCCACAATTTCCAGATCGCGCAAGGTTTGCAGTTGCTCCATGAAATATGGGCCCACCTCATGTACATGCTCCAGCAAGTTCTCACGCTCGATAATCTCAATATTTTTAAGGGCCGCGGCACAGGAAATTGGATGGCCTGAGTAGGTGTAACCCATATTAAAAATACGGCCCTGGTCTGCCTCGGCTAACACATTCCATATTTTGTCAGAAAAAATACAGGCGCCCAGTGGGGCGTAAGCCGAGGTTAAACCCTTGGCCGAAATAATAATGTCCGGGGTGATGCCAAACTCGGCTTCCGAAGCGAAGAAATGTCCCAGGCGACCAAAGCCGGTGACCACTTCATCCGACCAATACAAAATATCGTTGGCCTGGCAGTATTCCCATACACGCTTAAGGTAGTTGGCAGGTGGTGGCACCACACCACCGGCACCAATAATGGGTTCGGCTAAGAAGGCCGCCACTTTATCCGGGCCACCCAGAGCGGCAATTTTATCCACCACTTCTTGATACAGTTTTTCACCAAACTCGGCTTCACTTAAACCGTCACCGTGATGAAAATAGTTAGGGGAGCTTACTTTATGAATGTCTAAAACATTGTTGCCATCGCTGTCCAGGTACCAGCTTTCGTCCCAGTTGGGGGCCGCACGACCACCCAAAGAAGAGGTAAGCAAGGTGGTGCCGTGATAGGCGTCTTCACGGCAAATCAAGGCGCGCTTTTCTGGCTTGCCACGATACACGTTATAAAGCTGCACTAAACGAAAGGCAGCTTCGTTAGCGGTGGAGCCACCACAGGTAAGAAAAACGTGATTTAAATCACCCGGTGCCAGTTCAGCCAGCTTGGCGGCCAAAGCAGTTTGGGCCGTATTGGCGTTATCAACAAACGGATTTGAGTAGTTGCACTTCATCACTTGTTCGGCAATGGCGTCGGCCATTTCCTTTCGGCCGGTGCCAATTTGGGTACACCACATACCGCCCACGGCATCCAGGTAGCCTTTGCCTTCACTGTCGTATACATGCATGCCATGGGCGCGGTCGATGATAAATGGGCCTTCATGGGCCACCATGTCGAACCCGTGAAACGGGTGCATTAAGTTTTTGCTTTGTGCCAGAGCTTGTTTTGTGATGTCGGTGTTCATGGTGAACCTCTTAAATATTATTGTTGTGGCTGCGGTTGTCGGTGTTGGCGGTTAAGCGCACCGACATCTTGTTATGAGCAGCAGTGAGGTTCAGGTTACTCCTGGTAAGGGGTAGAGAATTGACAGCTCAAGACAAATTTCTGACATTTAAAGTCAGTGTTTCAAGGGGGCAGTTACGCCCCATAATTACTAGAAACAAAATATTAAAAATGCCATAAAAAAAGGGGCTTATGCCCCTAACAAGTCCCAATGGTAGAATGTTTAAGCTACTGGGCTAAGGTGGGGCATGGGCATGAGAACGAAGGGCTTTTTGTCGTCATCGCGCATGCGTATGCCAGCGGCCTGAACATGCTGCGCAAAGTGTTTCTCTACCTGGGCCCGTTTCATTTTCATGGTGTGAGTTAACAGGCCGTTCTGCTGGGTCCAGGGAGTGTGGCTGAGAACCAAAGCCCCCATGGCGGCGTGCTTTTCAATGGTGCCATTGATGGCGGCCATATGACTGAGCAGTTCAGCCTCCACCTGCCTTGGTTCGGCCAGTTTTGCTTTTTGCGATAACACCGCGATCATAATGGTTTGTGGTTGGCCGCTGCCGGTGAGGCATACCTGTTCCACAAATGAATGGTCTAAAAACAGGCCTTCAATGGGGGCCGGTGCCACGTACTTGCCTTTACCGGTTTTAAATATTTCTTTAATGCGCCCGGTAATAATCACGTGATGGTCGTCATCAATAAACCCCTTATCGCCGGTGCATACCCACCCTAGTGGCAAGATAGTATTGGCACTTGCTTGTGGCATTTTGTAATAACCCAGGGAGGTGGCTTGTGAGCGTGCTTGAATTTCCCCCTGTTGAGAAATTCTCACTTCCACACCGGGCGCGGCTAAACCAATGGAGTTGGCCTTATGATTATCAATGCGGTTGGCGGTAATGGGCAGCAGTTCCGTTTGCCCATAAGCGTCGTGCAAAGTGAGCCCCAGTTTGTCATACCATTCTTTTAATGGAGTGGCGGTGGCGGCGGTGGAGGTTAAAATGTATTGGCAATGATCCAACCCTAAAAATTCACGGCTGGCTTTTTTTACAGCCGCTGGGTTTGCCTTTAAATTTTTAGTAAGTGTGTCCAAATGCCCTTTTACCGCGCTTTGTAAATTTTCCCAAATACGCGGCACCCCCATAAAAAAAGTAGGCTGGGCTTTGCGCATGTCATTTAAAAAAGTGGTGAGGTTTTCATTAAAATATACACTGACACCAAAGATGGCAGAGGTTACTTCCACCACGTTACGTTCGCCCACATGGGCCAAAGGCAAGTAGGATAATGCGCGGCCCTGTTGATTAGCCTGCATGAGCGTGCCAGAGCTAATGCCACCTGCGCGTAAACTATCAAGAGAATGCATGACACCCTTGGGTTTACCTGTGGTGCCTGAGGTAAAAATAATGGTGGCTAAGTTATCCCCTTTTACTTTTGGTGCGGGAGTCAGGCACGCCCCAATGGCCACAATATCTTGCCATTCATATACGTTGTCGGCTTGTACTTGGGGCGCACCGGGCAGACGAACAATGGCAATGTGTTTGGGGAGGGTGTCGCGTACCTCTTCCCAGTTGGCGGCGGGGCCCAAAAACAAGGTGGAGATATTTGAGAACTCGCTAACGTATTCAAACACCTCAGCCGACATAGTGCTAAATAAGGGCACCGTCACATTGCCCGACCCCATAATGGCCAAGTCACTGAGTACCCAGTGGGCGCAGTTATTGGATAACAATCCCACGCGACTGCCCGGCGTAACATGTTGCGCTAGCCAGGCCGAAGCATGGCTGATGCTTTGCACCCCCTGCTGCCAATTAATTACCTGTTTTCCTTGGCTCCAATCCTCAATTAACCAGGGGTCGTTGGGGGTATAGGTGGCCCAATGTTGAATGTCATCCAGTAGGGTTTGCTGTTTGTTATGATTCATCATTTTATGGTCCTCAGGTTGGTGGGGTAATCCTTGTTTTAATTATTTTTGGGGCACTCTAAAACGGAAGGGATTACCCGCGAGCTTGATCCATATTATTGTTAATTGAGGCTAGGTTAATACGTCCATTGTGGTCTTGTTATGGGCCATTGCGGACAATAATACGCAAGTGAGGCTAGCGGGGAGGGCATTTTAATGGGTGGCCGCATATGCCTGTCACATGGTCCGCTTATGACCTAGCGGGTCGCGCCATTGATCGTGACAATGAAGGAGCAAAAAAAATAATTAGAGCGCCAGGTTAACCAAACCCGGCCCGTGTTTAATGAGATCTTTTTGAGTATAAAACGGATTTAACGGGCAAAGAGACATATCATCTAAACAGGGTCAGCTCATTAAGAGAGTAAATACGATGCCTAACAATGACACCTCAGTCCCCCTTAGTATCCAATCGCCCCAGGCGGGTCATCACTATTCTTTAATGCAAGTGGCCGCCATCGCTGCCGCCTTTGTATTGGCCACCATTGCCTTAAACCTAATGCCACTTATTATCAGTGCCACCATGGCATTTTTATCCCTGGGTGAGGCAAGCGTTGGGGCCATTACCAGTTTGGAATTGTTAATCATGTCAGCCACCACCTTTGTGCTGGCCCCGTGGGCCCCAAGGCTTGTGAGCAAGTATTTGGTGATCATTGCTGTGTGTTTGGTGGTGGTGGCACAAGGGGCTACCTTATTGGCCACCACAGCCCAGAGTTTTTCGTTAATTAGGGTGCTGGCCGGTATTGGTGCGGGTTTGTTGTTATTAGGGGCCAATACTCGAGTGGCCAGTAATCGTGACCCGGTGCGGCTTTATGGGGTGTGCACGGTGGCGGGGGCGTTGGTGTCCATGCTGTTATTCAGTGTATTGCCCTCACTCATGAGTGAATATGGTCATGAGACAATGTTTATTACGCTTGCCTGCTTGGGCTTACTTATCTTGCCGTTGCAGTTCTTTTTTCCGCGCAGCGAACCCATGGACCAAGCAAAATCCAGTGAGGCCCCTAAGCTGCCAATGGCCCTATTTGTTTTAATCATATTTGCTCTGTTTGTCATTCAATTAACCCAGGCCAGTTACTTTGCTTTTGTGGAGCGCATGGCGGTGAGCATTCACCAGCTAAGCCCACAAGCCATTGGCGGCTTATTAGGTGGCGCGTTATTGGCCGCCATGGTGGGCTCGTCTTTGGCCACTTGGTTGGGGCCGCGCTGGGGGCAATTGCTGCCACTTATTTTGGGATTAGGTGGGCATGGGCTGGCGGTTGTGATCACCTGCTTTAGTACGGATGCAACCATGTTTAATGTGGGCATTATCGCCCAGGCCTTGTTTTATTTCTTTTCTATCCCGTATCAGCTGGGCCTGGCTGCCCAGCTGGACCCCAGTGGTCGCTTGGCCAGTTTGGGGGCGGCTGTGTTCTTTTTTGGTATGTCTTGCGGGCCGGTACTGGGTGGCTGGCTGGTGGAAACCTGGAGCTACGCCGCCATTGCCTGGACGGTGGTGTTGGGTTTAGTGGCAGGGCTGGGGGTATTAACCTTTTTAATTAAACGCCACGGCCCTCAAGCATCTGGGATTGAGAATCTGGACAAACCCCGGACTGTGTTTGATACTTAATTGCGAATCCTGCCGTGATTACCTGTATGAACCGCAAAGACAAAGTGGTGCCCAGTATCTACACCAATGACCTGCTGGGGCTGCTGGCCCAGGATGGCATCGCCGCCGAGCGGGCATTGGTGCAAACCGAGCTGAGTGTTAGTGAACTGCAAGACCCTACCTTTCTCATTAGCTACGAAGAACAACTGCAAATTTTTAGCAATGCCGCCACCCTTAGCCCGGATGCCGACCTGGGCAGGCGTTTGGGACAGCTGCACAGGGTGAATCGTTACGGCCTATACGGCTATGCGGTGCAAACCTGCGCTAACTTCGATCAGGCGCTGCAGGTGGCGTGTCGTTACATGAGTCTCACCGGCGTAACCCTGGATTTAGAACTTACCACAGATGAAAAATATTACCGTATTCTGCTCAGTGATAAATTGCCCTTGATGGGGGCCCATCGCTTATTTGTGGATGAACTTATTTTTTCAATTCACACCATTGCCAATGAAATTATTCAGGGCAGTTTTCAGTTCGATCATATCTCTTTAAATTTTTCGGCTACCCCAGCCTCGCAACAGTATTCCACATTACTAAATTGCCCCGTGCATTTTAATAAACCCCAGTCAGAATTAGTGATTCTTCGCACGCAAGGGGATCAACCATTAAGACACTGGGACCCGCTAACCTCTGAAGTGTGCCGCGAGCAATGTGAAAAAATATTACGCCGTCTTGAAGCCGGTGAGAGTATTTCAGGGAAAGTGCGTGAGATGATTATGCAATTGCCCAGTGACCAGCGTAAGGCTGAAATCGTGGCGCAACGCCTGCACTTAAGCACCCGTCATTTAAGGCGAAAATTAAGCAGCGAAAATACCACGTTTCAAAAGGTGCTGGATGAAATTCGTTGTGAATTAGCAAAAGACTATCTAACCCATACGCTCTTGTCTCTGGACGATATTGCCATGCTGTTGGGATTTTCAGAGACCTCTAATTTTCGTCGGGCATTTATTAAATGGATGCAAAAAAGCCCGGCGCAATACCGTGAACAAACCTCTCAACCCGTGCAACCCTAAAACTCCTACCGATTAATGGTTGCAGTCCCGATAGTTAAGCGGGGTGGTGCCGGTCCAGCGTTTAAAGGCGCGGGTGAAGTTGCTTTGGTCACTAAACCCCAGTATGGACGCCACTTCCGACATTTGATGGCGATTATCTAATATTAAATCAATGGATAATTTCTTACGGCAATCATCCAGTAACTTACTGTAAACTGTGCCCTCGGCTTGTAACTTTCGTTGCAGTGCTCGCACGCTCATGGCCAAGATTGAGGCCACCTTGGTTAGATCAACCTCTCCATATAATAGCTGGCTTAATAGAATTTTTTGCACTCGTGTGGACAATAACTTTTCATGGTGGTTGGCCAAGTGTTTTTCTAACCAATCATCCAGTGCACACGCCAGCTGATCTTGTGGAAACGCTTGTAGGGCAAATATCGAGGATTTATCCAGTACAATTTTGTTGCTACAGGCCCCGTAAAAAACCGGGCACTGAAAAAAGTCTTCTAGCCGCTGACGCCCTGCCAGGCTCTGCTCAAAGTGCACCGCTTTAACCTTCAGCTTTCCCACCGAGATATCCGTTAACATTTTATACAAGCAGCACAGAGTGGCTGACATGCCGTAGATATTGCTAAGGGGTTTTGATGCGGGTTTTGAACTCAGTAAAAACGCTACTTCAGTGGGAGTTTCCTGCAAAGACGAAACGTGGGCGTTGCCAATAAAACAGGCGAAACGATTCACCCGTATAAGGGCATCATAAACATGGCGGCTGGCCAGTATGGTCATGCCCAATGCGCCGAAAACCCCGGGTTTGAAACAGTGTGCCACACGAATGGCGATAAACGGGTCGCGGCTACGAGCCACGGCAAGGTGCCAAACCCTGGCCATAATTTGGCACGGAAAGCGGGCGTCCTGTTTTTTAAGTTGGCTAAGGTCGGCACCGGCTTCCTGGAAAATTTTCCGGCTGTCTAATCCATAGCTGTCAATGGCCTGTGCCGCCAGCAAAGCCCAACTTGCCAGATAACTGGGGGGTTGTGAGGGGGTTGAGTCTGTAGAGGCTGCATGGGTCATAACGGGCACCTTACACAAAAAATCACAGCCCTCCGTTACGCTGACGCCAGGTTAACCCTGGCGGTTTAAGCAAAACTATTTGTTATTTAGTTTTCTGGACTCAGCCAAAACATGCATTAAATCAATGGCACAACCGGCGGCGATATTGGCGGTTTGGCCGGTGGGATCGTAAGGGGGAGACACCTCCACCACATCGGCGCCCACCACATTTAGCCCCTTTAAATGCCAAAGAATTTGCCGCTGCTGCATGGAGGTTAGGCCGCCGGGAACCGGGGTGCCTGTGCCTGGGGTAAACGCCGGGTCCATGCCATCAACATCCAGTGATATATAACAAGGGTTATCTCCCACCACCTCGCGAATACGCTGGGCAATTTCGGTGCCCTTCATATCAATGATGTCTTCTCCGGATAACACGTTAAAGTCGTGCTCGGGCAGAGTGTGGCGCACACCAATTTGAATGGAGCGGGTAGGGTCAATGAGGTTTTCTTCACAGGCATACCAAAACATAGAGCCGTGATGCAAAGCCCCCATGTTAGTGTCGTCGGAGTGGGCATCAAAATGAATAAGCGAGAGCGGGCCGTGTTTACGAGCGTGCTCTTTAATGGCCGGATACGTTACCAAATGATCCCCGCCCAACCCTAGGGTATGAGTGCCGGCATCCACCATGCGACCTATGTGCTCATGGGATACACGCAGTAACTCTTCCACGTAACCAAACTCAAAGGCCAGGTCACCATAGTCCACCATTTTCATATGATCGCGCAGGGAGTGTTTGTGAGGGGGGAAGGGATCTGAATACACCCCCAGTAACAAGGATTGTTCACGAATGGCCCTGGGTCCAAAACGGGCACCTGGGCGGTTAGAGGTGGAGATATCCGAGGGGATGCCGTACACGGAAATATCCACCCCTTCTAAATCCCGCTGGTAAGGCAAACGCAAAAAGCTTTGAATGCCTTGAAACGGGGTGAGCATCTCCAGCACGCTGGTATGTTCGGCTTCGTAACCCAGAAATTTTTTGGTCATATCGCCATGCACCATAGTGTCTTGCAGGCTTTTTTTAGTATCAGTCATTACACATCCTCATTACATGACCCCGGGGCGGGATTAGAGATTGGTGAAAACAGCGTTATGAGTCGGCATTGAATTGCATGGTTAACGGACTCGGTTTAAAGCTGTTTTCTGTTAGCGTTAATATACCCCTGTGGTGGCGGCAACCCAGATCCATATGGGACCGCTTTGAGGTCAAATTCGGACAACCTAGTGTGGGGCGTTATAAGTATTTCTTATAATAACAAAGGGTCATATGAGTGAATTTTGGCTCCCGGTTGAGGGGCCCATTTATTGACATCTAAGGACAGCAAATTATCATCAAGGGACGTATAATCTATTTTCTAACGTGCTTTTATAAACACAGGTAATGTATGGAAGAGCAGGGCATGCAAGTTGAGTGGTTGTATAAAGGTTTAACCTCGTTAGGGTTGCCTGAAGAATCCCTTATGCATTATCTGGACTCCCATATTAAGGGCAGCCAAAATCCCTTACCCATGGACGATTATTTAAAACTCATTAACTGGGGAATGACCACTCTACAGGAACCCCACTTGGGCTTAAAAATAGCCACTAAAATTAGCCTGAGTGATTTTGGCTTGTATGGGTTTTTAAGTCAGTATTCGGCCACCGTGAACGATATGTTTATGGCCATAGAACGATACCAAAAAATATTCATGACCAAGATGTTTTACAGTTACAGCAAACATGACGATCTTATAGAAGTGCGCTACCAGGTACTTCACCCCCACGATGAAAATGTTCAACAGGATGTGGAATTTGCCATGGGCTCAGTGGTGGTGTGTTTGCGCGCCATGTTGGGCGAAAACTGGCAACCTGTGTCGGTTAATTTTTCTCACGAAATGACCGGGGCGATTAATGAATACGACGGTGTACTGGGGGTGACGGCACAATTTAATCAGGTGCATAACAGTGTGGTGTTTGCACAGAGTTGGCTTGCTACTCCTATTAGCAACAGCAATCCGCAACTATTGGAATTGCTTTTTCAACAGGCGGATAAAATTCTTAGGGAAATGGACGATAAACAGGATTTTGTTAACCAGGTTCGTTTGCTTATTGCCACTCGCCTGGGGGATGAATCGTATAATATTGAAGTGTTGTCGCAGCAATTAAATATCACCAGCCGTACCTTACACCGCCGATTAAAAAAACATGATTTAACCTATCAGTCTTTAAGAGAAGACATTGTGCTTAACCTGGCCAAGGAGGCCTTAACCAAAACCGATGCCAGCGTGACGGATATCGCGTTGCAACTTGGTTATTCTGAATCCAGTTCGTTTGTGCGGGCGTTTAAACGTTTGTGTGGTGTGAGTCCTTTGCATTACCGCAATGGTTAAACCTGCCAACTTGCAAGTGGATTTGCCGTAACTTACGGTCGCTGTGAATACATCCCTGTAAGCTTGCTTCGGCATCCTTGCCTTATACACCGAAAGTTAAACCAAGCCACTTCCAAGTTCATATTCTTAGGCAGTAGTGATATCTGCGAGGGGAAAAAGACCGGGCCCAGGGAGCCCGGTAAATACTCTAGCGCTTGCCGCTGCGGCGAATGGCCGAAGTGGTAAACTCTTTACGTTTCTTAAATGACCCAAACTTGAAGGCATCACGCTCTTCGTTATTCAGCTCTGCCATGTAACGACCAGACTGCAAATCATAGTTGGTGAGGGCCACATACCAGGGGGCATCCACGTTTACAAATTGCATGGAGTGGCCTTCGGCAACACGCCATAACTGGCCACGGCCATCGTAGTGATCGGCCACGGCAATTTGCCAGGAATCTTCATCCACATAAATATCTCGTTTGGCGTAAACGTGGCGCGCCCCTTCTTTAAGAGTGGCTTCCACGTGCCATACACGGTGTAACTCATAACGGGTGTAGTCCTGGTTAATGTGACCCGGGCCTATCATGTCGGAGTATTTAGCATCTTGATCCATCATCTTGTACGAGTTGTATGGGATGTAAATTTCTTTTTTGCCCACCAGTTTCCAGTTGTAACGATCCGGTGCGCCATTAAACATGTCCACCTGATCTGTGGTGCGCATGCTGCCGGTATCGGGTGCATCGTAAGCCACCTGCGGGGCGCGACGCACACGACGTTGTCCGGCATTGTATACCCAGGCTTTCCTTGGCTCTTCAACCTGGTCAATGGTTTCATGGACCAACAAAATATTACCGGTTAAACGGGCCGGAGATTTGGTTTCAGAGGTGTAATAAAACATAATATTATTGTCTTTTTTTGCGTTGTAGCCATCTAGCAAATATTGCGGCGGGGTAAAGTTGGCGCGAATTTTAATGGGCATAAAAGTCCCATTACGCTCCACCGGTAAAACCGCCGAATTTAATTGTGAACTGCCACCACGAAAACGCGAAGAGTGATTCCAAATCACCTCCACTCCGCTTTTGGGAATGGCAAACGGGAAGGTCTCATCGTACTGCCCCAGGGCATTGCCATTGTTTAATAACACTGCGGTAGTGGCATTCTTTTTGGCTTTATTCTGGATGCTCGCGGGGAACTTCACAGTTCTGTGGGTTGGGTAAATGGGCATCTTGTAAGTATCCGGGTACTTGGCAAACATGGCCAACTGACCCGGTGTTAAATTGGTTTTGTACTGGTCCAGGTTGTTGTGGGTGATCACAAACAAAGGCTTTTCATTGGCATAGATGTCTGCATATGGGTTGCCATTGGTATCTTGCGCTAGTCCCCCTGTGTAGGCCGGAATAGAACCGGATGCATTGGCCGCTTGTTGTGCCCCCACAGCGGTTAATTTTGAACCCAGTTGTTTGGCTTCTTGTGTGCTAACTTTTGCGACTGCTGTGCCTGCCGATAAAGACAGGGCTAACAGGGAGGAGGCAAACGTAAATACTTTCATAAAAAATTACCCTTTAAGTAATTGCCAACCCGCAGGCTGGCTCAATGAATGATTTAAAATAAATTTAAAACTGCATACCTAACGAAACCGACGCGAAGTCTCGGTCGCTTAACAGGTCGTCATCTTCACCGGATATTTGGGTGTAAGAGATGGAGGCGTTATAGGTATTGAGGTAATCGGCATTGAGGGTTAGCCCCAATCGCTTGTTGCCTTCTTTAAAGGCACTGCCTCCCAGGCCAGATACACCGCTTACATCGTGGCTCCAGTACAGCTCTGGAGTGAGTGTGATGCCGGCAAAGACGTCTGTGTATTCGGCGATAAACAAGGCGCGATAGCCCCATGAGTCCTGGGTGGCGGTGTTGGTGAGCGCCAGTGCCGAACCTTCATACTTAGTGACACCGTCTTCGTCAAAATCATTGAAGTGAGTGAAACCGGCTTCACCAATTAAGGCGATGCTGCTGGCCCCTAATACCTGGTCAATTAATTGAATGGCGGTTACCTGTACTTGGGTCACGTCATACAAATCAAAACCGGGTAAATCCTGGCCGTCGTCGCTGGAGGAAATGGTTTTGTAATATTCATCACTTACCGGTGCACCGGTTATGGGGTCTGCGCCAAAAGTATTTTCAAGGGCGCTTTCAAATTCACCCACCACCAGCGCGCCGGTAATCTGGAACGAGTTGTAGTTCATAGGCACATCCACCTGGTGACTCACTTCTCCAGACACGGCCACCCCAGCAACATTGGTGGCAAAACTCAAGCCGTAGATTTGGCTATCTTCCGGGTATTCTATGTAAAAACTTTGGGAGTCGGAGTTAAGGGCCGCCTGGTACACATAAGCTTCGGTCACCGCATCACCGGAAATGGCCGCAGCATCTATGGCCAGTTGCTCATAAAATGCCTGGGTAGGATCGCTTGAAAGTGCGCCCCCTAATACCACCGCATCCAGAAAACCTTGTTCATCTACCTGCCCTTGGCGGCCACCTATGGTAGGTGTGCGGCTATGAATGTTCATGGCGTATAAACCAAATTCGGTATCCAGAGTTTCGGATACAAAGCGGGCAGCCAAACCAAACTGGCCATCGGAGTCCGGGCGACGTACAAAGTCATCGTCCTGACTAATGAACAGAGCAAACTCTTCATCCACCACCACAGGATTACAGCCTTCGGCGGCGTAGTCGTTACTGCTAAAAAAGGTGCCGCAACCATCTAAAACGGTTTCGCGGTATTCCAGTTGATAAAAGGCTTCCACACTTAGGTTTTCGGTGAGGCCCACGTTGGCAAACAACATGTTCACCGGAATCACAGCTTCTTTAATTTTGGCGCCGGGGCGGTTAAAGGCGCTCACATCGTAGGAGTTCACCTGATTAATGCTGCCTAAAATAAAGGTGCTTTCTCCCCAGCTCACCACTTGTTTGCCCAAGCGCACATCGATGGGCATGTCTAAAACTTCAAATTCGCCGTAAACAAAGGCATCAAATACCTCGGCACCTGAATACTTGGCCAGTGCATGGTTGTTGGAGTCATCCAGTGCGTCGTCGTTTTCAAGAGCGGCGTCGTACCAGTATTTAGCGCGCACAAATGCACCGTAGTTTTCGTAACTTAGTTGTAAATCATTGCTGCCTTTAAATACCTGAGAGAAGGCATCATTTTTTTGGTAATTTTTGTTGCCATCATTGCCGTTAGGGTCAACCAATACCCCTTCTTTGGCCGACTCCACACGCCAACTTGAGCCCATGGAGAGCTGCGTATCTAATTTGGCTTCAAAGCCCCCTGAATAAAATTCCAGCCCCTGAGCCTGGGCCGCCATAATGAGCGGGATGACGGCAGCCAGGTATTTTTTTCGGCCCTTAGAGGCGAGGTATTTCTTAGAAAACATAAGTATCTTCCTGTTTTTATTTTAATGCTCGTGGGTGAACCCAAGAGTGAAGTGATTAAGGCACTTTAGGTAAATGACTTTCACCTGCCTTAAATAGTCACATCCCTGTAACCTTGATCTGTGCTGCTTATTGTTCTGAATGGTGAATTGATGCAGATGGCATGTCAGATTTTTAACCTGTGCTATCTATAAAATTTTGTAACTGGTGTCACTAAGTCTAGAGTGCAGAGTCTGGGAGTTATTGACATTCGCGGACTAAAAATTGCCAAAATCAGACGCCCTAAAGTGCTCGCTGTTATTGGTAAAAGTGCATGTCAAAGTCATGATGGAAGGTGTTTTTTAGCCGTGAACATATGGAGGCAAAAAACGGATGGGGCGGTTAGGTTCTGTAGAGTGCGTAAAATAAGGGGCACGACCCTCCTTGCATTTAGATAATGGCAAAGAGGGTTGACGGTTAGCCTAGGGCAGCAGCCTAGGGTTTTTTCCAGTGGGTTTTACGGGTCTTGCCGGTACGGCGAGTTCTGGCTTCTGACAGCAAACAGAGCATTTCAAACATCAAACCAGCCACTAGGTTAGCTGAAATACCATTGGCATCATGGGCTGGGCAAAGCTCGGCAATATCGGCCCCCACCAGGTCCACGTCTTTTAAGCGCCTAATAATATTACGAGTTTGTAAACCGGTTAAACCAAAGGGTTCGGGCAGGGTGGTGCCCGGCATGTAAGTGGAGTCGATGGCATCTGTGTCCACCGAAAGGTAGGCAGGCCCTGAGCCCACAATTTGTAAGGCTTCATCCATGACGGCTTCCACACCCCGGTCGTGCACTTCGTCGGCGGAGAATATGCGCATGCCGGTATCACGAGAAAAATCCCACATGATGGAGGCGCGGCCGCGAATGCCTATTTGCACGGTACGCTTTGGGTCCAGGGTGCCATCCAATACAGCCTTGCGAAAGATGGATACATCATTGCAGTCGTCTCCGCCGATGGGGGTAGCGCCGGTGTCGGCGTGGGCATCCAGGTGAATCAAGCCCAGGGACTGATTACCGCTTAACGCCTTCATGATGGGGTGGCTCATGGTGTGTTCGCCGCCACAAGTAAGGGGCACAATGTTGTGGGCTTTAAAGGTTTTAAAAGCCTCATAAATTTCATCACAGCGTTCTTTGGCCGAATAACTATTAAATTCCATGTCGCCCCAATCGATAACATTGCAGGTTTCAAACGGAATAATACGTTGGTGATTCACCGGGCCATGGATATGTGACCATTTACGTGCTGACTCTGGGCCGTGACGGGTGCCGCCTCGATGCGGGGCCCCCTGATCCATGGGCACACCCAGAATAGCAATGTCTACATCGGTTAGGGTTTTGGTGTGTGGGGCCTGAAAAAAACCATGGTGGGTAAGAAAATTCTCAGCCATCATGGAATAGCCTTCTTCGAAGGCACGGTGCAGAAAGGCACGGGTTTTGTCGTGTTTTACATCCAGCACATGTTCGGTACACATGGCTTTATATTCAGCAATTTTTTCTGGACTCGTTTTGCTCATGGGACACCCGTTTTGGCTTTGTTGTTATGGTGAAACCATTATTGCCACTTGCAGAAACGCCTCCTAGTGCCAATGCGGACCAATAGCAGGCAGGGGTGGCCAAACAATTTTGTAGGCAGAAAATGAGCCTACTTTAATGATTGCCCGCAAGCAGCGCAATTTACTGGCCGCTGAGCGTAGGGCTTGATTCTGCGTCAAACCTAACGGGAAGATCCAGCTCAAACAATATGCCTTCCCCTGGCAAACTGCTGCTGTGTAGGTGCCCTTGCAGGGCATTGGTTACCAGGTTGTACACTATGTGCATGCCCAGTCCTGTGCCGCCGTCGTGACGCTTGGTGGTGTAAAAGGGTTCGTACATTTTCACCAAATTGTCTGCAGACACACCCTTGCCATTGTCCTGGTAAGTTATGAATACTCGATCATCTTGCTGGCGTGCACGAATATTTATAATACCAACCTGTTCAGTCTCAAAGCCATGTATTAATGAATTCATTAACAGGTTGGTGAGTACCTGTGCCAAAGCCCCAGGCAGGGTAAACAGGTTTATTTTGTCATCACATAAATTGTTCACCGTGATGGGGCGTCGTTTAAATTCAGGGCTTAAACTTTGAATGATTCGATCAAAATAGTCTTTAAGGTTAATTTCATGGTAATCAAATGACGTTTGGTCCACGGCAATTTGTTTAAAATTACCAATGATGGTAGCGGATCTTTGGGTGTTGGTGAGTATGATCTGAATGGCTTCGTTGGTACTGGTTAAGTACTGTTTCATCTCACTGAGGGTGAGTTGTTTATTATCAAGTGTGGCCTGCATTTTAACGTTAAGTTCTTCCAGGTAGCTGGCGGCGGTGACCGTGATACCAATGGGGGTGTTTACTTCATGGGCCACCCCGGCAACCAACCTGCCAAGGGCGGCATTTTTTTCAAACTCCACCAACACGGTTTGTGCCTTTTGTAGTTGGCCAAAGGCATTTTCTATTTCGACATTTTTTTGGGCTATTTGCCGGGTACGTTGTTCGGCACGGACCTTTGAATTTCTTAGCTCCTGGCTGTAATCCTCCAATTGCTGGTTACTTTGTTGTAATGCCTGAGTGCGATCCTGAATAATACTTTCCAGGTCTTTTTGATAATGCTTTAAGGCATCTTGCGAGAGCAGTAAGGTATTGTGATTAATTTTAACCTGAGCAATGACATCATCCAGTAAATCAATTTCATTTTTGTGATGGGATATTTGGCTCAGGCTTTGCTCTTTTTCCACAGTTAGAAGGTGCAGCTCAGATACCGATTGATGCAGTTTTTTAGAGAGCAGTGCCGACAGTAAAATACTAACCCCCATAATGGCCAGCAACGCACTAATAATGGCAAAGAAAAACTGGCGGGTGATGGTTTGGCTTTTTGCCCTGTGTTGCTTCAGGCTGCTGCTAATAGTGTCTTCGGTGGATTTGACCAATAGTAGTAAATCTACATTGAGCTGATTAAATATGCCGGTCATCTCCAGCATCTTGTTTTTTGCCAGCTTTAAATCCACGGTGGCCAAAATAATGGAATTGGCGGCACCGTACTTGTAGCTTTTAAATTTTTTAATAAAGGCGTCTGGCTCCACATACACTTGCCCCAGCAATAGCGCATTCACCTCTTTGCCCAGTACCAGGGATTCCAACTCATGAATCTTAAGCAGCAATTTTTTACCGCGATCATAAACCCGCCCCTCATCTGCTTCCTGTTCGGCATATCTTAGTAAGTTAAAAATGCTGGCGTGGTTCACCGCCGACTGATTGGCAATGCGGGTGAATAATTGGGCGGCGTGAATGTCGTGATCCACAATGCCTTCAAGGTCTAGCCCCAACTTATTCACCTGCTGGTAATAGTCGCTGATGAGTAACAGCATCAAGGCCATGCCCAGTAGGGGAGCTATGATGAATCGCCACTTTAAAGACATGCTTGGCACGCTTACGTTTATTCCTTATTTCACCAGAGTATCCCATTGGGAAGGGGGAATGCGCCCCATGTGCTCATAACCCTGGGGAGTGGGTTTAAAGATGTGCATCACCCCTTCGGGTTTTGGCCACACGTTGGTCACTTCTCGTAAATTGGCGGTGTGGCCCACCAGTACCCGGTTGTGTTGTGCCAGGGGCGGAACCTTGAGTTGTTGGGTGAGGTGGCGTTTTAAAGATTCGGTCTCGGCCTGGTTGGTGGCGAAGGTGGCGCGCATGTTCATGTCGATCTCCACCCGATTAAAAGCAAACAGGGCGGTATCTACACAGCGGCAATAAGGGCTGGATATTACCTTGTCTATCTTGATGTTCAGTTCTTTAAAGGCGTGGCCCAATAACCTGGATTCCTGTTTGCCCTGTGTATTTAAGTTGCGTTGTTTGCTGCACTCTCTTAAGTCGCTTAGGTCTTGATCATTCTGGCCGTGATCGGTGGCCCCGTGGCGCAGGTAGATGATGTAGCCCCCCTGTTTGAGCATGGCCACCAATTCTGGCACCGTGGCAGCTTCTTTGGCGTTGGCCTGGGTAACGGTGAAACTCGACGTTACTAAGAACGTGAGCCAATAAACTACAGTGGCAATATGTAATTTAGGAATAAGCATCGTGTTACAGGCCTCTTCAGTGAGTCTGCCCTGCCATTTGCCTTAGACGCCCTATTTGGCGTTAAAAGGTGACGGGGTTGGGGTTTCAGTTGTGATGAACAGTATGGCGTTAACTATAGTCTAGAGCAGGATTACCTCACGCACACATAGCCACCCATAAGCCTTACATTTCTCTACACAGGGTAACGGCGCCCCACCCAGTTGCTGACTAAAGTTATTTTAAACACAGGCAGTCAGGTGCTCTTATGAAAAACTTTTTTGTTATTTTAGTGTTAGTAAGCTTAAGTGGTTTAGTGCAGGCCCAGGGCGATAAACACTGCGAAGACTCGGAGTATAAGTTACTGGAAAACCAATTCTCCGACCTGGACAGCGTGGATAAAGAATGGTTTTTTGAACTGGATAAAAAGTGCATGTTGGAGCTGGGTTTGGGCAGTGAGGATATTGATGCGCGCCGTACCATCTTTTTAATGGGGGCCATGAATTATGTGGATTATTCCGAGCTGGACTAGAGGGCAGCCACTGGCAAGCCAATAGCCTTGACCTATACTGAAGCGATTAGTCTTTTGTAGTGATGTAGTGCATATGAAGATGCCTTTGGTGTTTTTCATGTTATTGCTGGTAGGCTTACTTTCTCCAAGCT
>Ga0209290_1000502_pt1 | contig 27660 bp, 24 predicted proteins | sample EN1Hudsemesocosm_2_FD_184632 | JGI IMG/M metagenome (GOLD analysis project Ga0209290, IMG submission 184632) | Methane-oxidizing microbial communities from mesocosms in the Hudson Canyon - EN10B Hudson Canyon (SPAdes) (version 2) | ecosystem: Environmental > Aquatic > Marine > Cold seeps... | reverse complement strand
GAACCGAAGTTCTCGCTACATTCTCACCGCATTCCCCTGACGGGAAACGCAGATGCATCATGTAAGCTATTGATAACAATATCTGTAATGCAATTGTGTTTAATTGTTACGGTTTGTTATTGATTTTTTAATCGTTCAAATTAACAACAATTATTTAGATCACTCGCGCCAAATTGGTTTTATTGAGCCAACCTTTCACAAAGTTTGATGACTCTTGGGCCACAACAAACTCATTTTGGCGCCACCCCAACGACTCTCTCCCACTAAGGCGGTACCGCCATGCCAGAAAATAATACGGCGCACGATGGACAACCCCAAACCATAACCCCCTGAAGAACGGGTGCGACTGTCATCTAAACGGGTGAAGGGTGAAAATACTCGGTCCCAATCTTTTTCTGGAATGCCTTCTCCGTCGTCTTCCACATCGATACGACAAATATCGTTATCAACACTAAATTCTAAAAACACTTTTCCACGGGCATAGCGGCAGGCGTTACCCACTAAATTTTGAATGGCACGGTGCATATAGCGATATTCAATGTCGCTGAATATATGCTCCACATCGGTGGTTTGACTGTGCCATTGAATGTCCACTTTATCGGTGCGCCTGCGCGTTTCCAGCACAACCTGATCCACCAAGTCCAACAAGTTGGCGGTCTTAAATTCCAAGATGGGCCCACCCTCTTCCAGGCGCGCGTAGGTAAGAATTTCATCCACCAATTCGTCCAGCTCTTGCAGATCTTGATCCATGTCTTGCACTTGTTTTTTTAAGTACGCATCTTCGGTGGTGTCTTCCATCATCTGCACCCCAAACCGCATTCTGGCCACCGGCGTGCGTAATTCATGACTCACTGCCCGAATCATTTCTTTTTGCACCCCCATAAGGCGATGAATTTGTTCAGCCATGCGATTAAAGGCCACCCCTAAGCGGCCAAACGCATCGGTACTGGTGACTTTTACCCGGGAGTGCAGGTGACCCGATGCAATACGGGTGGTGGCTCGCTCTAGGTGTTGTAGGTTTAACTCAAAGCGATGCACCAACCAATACACGGCAATGCCGGCTAAAATAATCGACAAGCCAATGACCACCAGCAGGGATTGCAATGATAAGCCCTGATGAAACGCATAAGGGCCTAGCTCGATATACGCCTGAACTTCTGGCAGGTAACTGTAAAACTCTTCCTGGTTTCCACCTATGGTAATGCGCGACTCATACATAGGGGCGGTCATTTGATGTTTTTGCAATCCTAATGCGGCCACTTCGCCATCATTTAATATCCTCACAGGTAAACTTTCTGGGCCTGGATAATCAGCCAAAATTTTCGCCAACGAATTGGGATTGCGCTGCAGCATCTTTTGCATTAACGCCAACACACCCCGTATGTGGTGACTGCGAATGTCATCAAACTGCCCAACCAAAACATGTTCAACATTTTCAATAACCAGCCTTAAACCAATATGCAAAACACCGTGTCCATCAACATCTTGCAACAAAGCACCATAGCGCAATCTTTCTTTTTCAATACGGCCCAGGTCAGCAAGATGAAATGGCGTTAAAACCAGAGGGATCGACAACAATGCTCGGGTAGGTTCAATATTTCCGCTATCAGCCTCAATTTGATTAGCCGCCAAAAGCAACATGCCACCCATAAGAGTGTGCCGCTGTTGCTTTTGGTTGATGTGCGCCACCAACCCAAATGACCCTACACTGGCCACAATCACCATTAGCAAGATTGCCAACACCCCAAGATACACACGAGAAAAGATAGTCCATCTCCTTAAAGCATTTGATTATTTGGGTTAGAGAGCAGGAAAACATGAAAGCCCGAGTTTATTAAAAGCGGGCTTATCGTGGAAATACAGGCGGTTAAATTTCTTTGACGAACAAATAGCCTTTGCTGCGTACGGTTTTAATACGCTTGGGCTGTAATGGGTCATCCCCTATTTTGGGACGAATACGGCTCACACGTACATCAATAGAACGATCTTGGCCGTCGTATTCTATGCCTCGTAGGGCGGTAAATATTTCTTCACGGCTCAGTACTCGCCCGGCATTACTGCTCAGCAGCCATAACAGATCAAATTCTGCACTGGTGAGGTCAATGGACTCTTCATTTAACCAGGCCTCGCGCATGCTGTTATCAACCACTAGGTTGGCAAAGGTCACACGATTGAGCTCATCAGAATCTTGCTGGTCGGGGGACAGTGGTGCTGAGATATCTTTTAATCGGCGTAACAGGGCATGAATGCGTGCCAGCAGCACACGGGGACGCACCGGCTTAGACAGGTAATCGTCTGCCCCCATCTCCAACCCCAATACCTGGTCTAGATCGTCGTCGCGAGCGGTTAACATGATAATGGGGCCACTATAATAAGGGCGCACTAATCGGCAAACCGACAGACCATCTTCCCCTGGCAGCATTAAATCCAGAATCACTAGATCTGGCTGTTCAGATTTTATACGCTCAACTGCCGCCGCCCCATCCCCTTCCACGGTTACTTGTAACCCGTTGGATTGAAGATACTCACGGGTCAGCTCAGCCAATCGCTCATCGTCTTCGACGATTAATATTTTCCAGCTTTCGTCTGAGTGAGAAGCCTGTTCCATATGTATTCCTAGAATTATTTAATAACCAGATATTTTAAATTTAGACCCATGTGGGCCAACTGCCCAGCCCAAGGCATTTTCTGGTCAGACTGGCAACGCCAATTTATTTTTTTTTGTTTTAACCAGTCTAATCCTAGTGCATATTGGTGTGAGTTTCAGCTTCTTATTGCTCCTGCTTATAACGACAAGTTAGCCGCCACTAACACAGCCGCTTTACCCACTCTTTACGCACACTTTATCCACAAGCCTTTAGAACTAAAACACTACATATGGGGTTGATTACATCACCAAACCGCATTATCTTGTGTCTTGTCGGATGCATAGCCGTATTACCTGTTCACTTTTCAGCCATTAAAATCTTATAATAAAAATAAGGTGGTGACGTGACAGGCAAATTATTTTCCGCCAATTTCCTGTTATTTTAAGTTTTACTGCCGCCCTTGCGGGGCTGCTACGTTTTTATGGGGCAAAAGTCAGCAATGAACAGCACACTACATGTGACAAAACGAGACGGAAATCGTGCACCACTGGATTTAGATAAGATCCATAAGGTGCTGACATGGGCAGCAGAAGGTTTGGATAACGTATCGGTATCCGAAGTTGAACTGCGCGCACAGATCCAGCTAATGGAAGGCATCACCACTTCCGATATCCACGAAACGCTCATTAAATCGGCCGCCGATTTGATTTCAGAGCAAACTCCGGATTACCAGTTCATGGCCGCACGCCTGAACATCTTCCACCTGCGTAAAAAAGCCTTTGGCCAGTTTGAGCCGCCTAAGCTATATGACCACGTGGCCCGTTTGGTGGATACCGATCGATATGACCGTCATTTGCTTGAAGATTACACTCAGGCAGAATTCGATGAGATGGATGCCTTCATCGACCACAGCCGCGATTTGAACTTTGCCTACGCCGCCGTTAAGCAGCTAGAAGGTAAATACCTGGTACAAAACCGTGTGAGCGGCGAGATTTTCGAAAGCCCACAGATTTTGTACATCCTGATTGGTGCCTGCTTATTTTCCAAGTACCCTAAAAATACCCGTTTAGACTATGTACGTCGTTTTTACGATGCGGTTTCCAGCTTTAAGCTTTCCCTGCCTACCCCCATTATGGCCGGTGTGCGCACCCCCACTCGCCAATTCAGTTCATGTGTATTAATTGAAACTGGCGACTCTTTGGATTCCATCAATGCCACCTCCAGTGCCATTGTTAAATACGTGAGCCAGCGTGCCGGCATTGGCATCAACGCCGGCCGCATTCGTGCATTGGGCAGCCCTATTCGTGGCGGCGAAGCCTTTCACACCGGTTGTATTCCGTTTTACAAGCATTTCCAAACCGCGGTTAAAAGCTGCTCTCAGGGCGGTGTACGAGGCGGCGCAGCCACTTTGTTCTACCCTATGTGGCACCTGGAAGTTGAATCGTTACTGGTTCTTAAGAACAACCGCGGTGTAGAAGAAAACCGCGTACGCCATTTAGACTACGGCGTTCAGCTTAACAAGCTTATGTACACCCGCTTGTTAAAAGGCGGCAACATCACCTTGTTTAGCCCATCGGATGTACCAGGCCTTTACGATGCCTTCTTCGAAGATCAGGACAAGTTTGAAGAGCTGTACGTTAAATATGAAAATGACGACAGCATCGACAAAAAAACCATCAAGGCCATGGAGCTGTTCTCTATTTTAATGCAGGAGCGTGCCAGCACTGGCCGTATCTACATTCAGAATGTAGATCACTGCAATACCCACAGCCCATTCGACTCTAAAGTGGCCCCTATTCGTCAATCCAACTTGTGTTTGGAAATTGCGCTACCCACTAAACCGCTTCAGGAAATCAATGATGAAGAGGGTGAGATTGCCCTGTGTACTCTGGCTGCCTTTAACCTGGGCACCTTGAGCAATCTGGATGAGCTGGAAGAACTGTCTGACCTTATCGTACGTGCGTTAGATAGCCTATTGAGCTATCAGGACTACCCTATCATCGCGGCAAAAAATGCCAGCATGAATCGCCGTACGCTTGGCGTGGGCGTGATTAACTACGCGTATTACCTGGCTAAAAACGGCGTAAAATACTCTGACGGTTCAGCCCTGGGTTTGACCCACCAAACGTTCGAAGCCATTCAATATTATTTGCTTAAGGCATCTAACAATTTGTCTAAAGAGTTTGGCCCGTGTGAGAAGTTTGACGAGACCACTTACGCCCAAGGCATCTTGCCCATCGATACCTACAAGAAAGAACTGGACGATGTGTGCAACACCGAACTGCAATACGATTGGGAGACCTTGCGTACCGATATTAAAACCAATGGTTTAAGAAACTCAACTCTGACTGCCTTAATGCCATCTGAGACCTCTTCACAAATCAGCAACGCCACCAACGGCATCGAGCCACCTCGTGGTTACATCAGTGTTAAGGCTTCTAAAGACGGTATCTTAAAGCAGGTAGTGCCTGAGTTTGAAGCCTTGCGCGACAACTATGAGTTGTTATGGCAGCACCCTAACAACGACGGTTATTTGCAGCTGGTAGGTGTGATGCAAAAATTTGTGGACCAGGCTATCTCCGCCAATACCAACTACGACCCCACGAAGTTTGAAGGGGGTAAAGTGCCCATGAAGCAATTACTCAAAGACTTATTGTCTTCGTACAAACTAGGCCTTAAGACGCTGTATTACCACAATACCCGCGACGGCGCCGATGATGCGCAAGAAGACCTAGACGACGGCTGTGCCGGTGGCGCTTGTAAAATTTAAACTTTAAGCCGCCTGCTGTGTTTATCCATGGCAGGCGCGCAATTAAGTTTAAGCGTTTTACAAACAATTAATTTACCTCTTTGATATACAGACCATGGCCTACACAACATTCAACCGTAATAAATTCGAAGCCTTAAAACAGCCCATGTTTTTTGGTGAAAACGTCAACGTATCCCGTTACGACGTGCAAAAGCACCCGGCTTTTGAAAACCTAATAGAGAAACAACTTTCTTTTTTCTGGCGCCCAGAAGAAGTGGACGTGTCTAAAGACCGTGCAGATTGGCAAAAGCTGTCTGAGTCTGAAAAACACATTTTTATCTCAAACTTAAAATACCAAACCCTATTAGATTCCATGGCAGCACGCAGCGTGAACGCGGTGTTTTTACCTTTGGTATCTTTGCCTGAAGTGGAAACCTGGGTGGAAACCTGGGCCTTTAGTGAAACCATTCACTCTCGCTCTTATACCCACATTTTGCGTAATTTGTTCACCAATCCTGGCGAAGTCTTTGATGACATCGTGGTGAATCCAGCCATTTTGAAACGTGCTGAAAGCATCGCCCAATACTTTGATGAAGTAATTTTATTAACCCAGCTATTAAACAGCCAGGGTGAAGGCACCTATGAAGTGGACGGCAAGTCCATTGAGGTGACAAAACGTAAATTAAAAGAAAAAACCTACCTGGCGGTTTGCTCGGTCAATGCTTTAGAAGCCATTCGTTTCTATGTGAGCTTTGCTTGCAGCTTTGCCTTTGCCGAACGCAGCCTACTGGAAGGCAATGCCAAGATCATTAAGATGATCGCGCGCGATGAAGCTTTGCACTTAACCGGCACCCAGCATATTTTAAATATCTGGCGATCCGGTGCCGACGACCCAGAAATGGAAGAGATTTGCCGTGAACTGCACGACCAAGGTCAACAGATCTTCCTGGACGTGGTGGCACAAGAAAAAGAATGGGCCGAATACCTGTTTAAAGATGGCTCTATGATTGGCATGAACAAAGAAATCATTTGCCAGTACATAGAATACATCGCCAACCAGCGCCTAAACGCCATTGGTTTCGACTCGGCTTTCGATATTTCCCGCAACCCACTGCCTTGGATGAATGCCTGGTTGGTGAGCGATAATGTACAGGTAGCCCCGCAAGAAGCCGAAATCAGTTCTTATTTGGTGGGCGCCATCGACAGCGAAGTGTCTCTGGAAGACTTCAGCGACATAGAGCTGTAAGCTCTAAGGCGACGTTAACTTACATGCTGGCAATGAAAGATAAAGAGCAAGCGAAAGAGCAGGCATTTCAATTGGATAACCAGCCCGACAACGGGCCGGAATTCCACTTGGAAAACCTTGTGCCTCAAGCCATTGCCAGCGAAGCGGTGCAAACGGAGTTGTTTTTACCGCTCACCAATCCGGAGGCCCCGGAGGACGAGCAGCAGCTTGAATTAAAGGGCCTGGAAAAACCCATCTATGCCATGAGCGTGGAAGGGATGGATAAACCCTTACAATTCCATTACGCCAACAACCTGCTGGAAAGCCTGGAAGCGCAAAACGTGCAAGTGCACTATGAATGTCGCGATGGCTATTGTGGCGCCTGTCGCACCGACCTAGTGGAAGGTGAAGTGGCGTATCTACAGGAACCCATGGCCTGGATTAACCCAGGAGAAATTCTGCCCTGCTGTTGCGTGCCCAAAACTCCCCTCAAACTTAAACTCAAAGGCTGAAAGCCGAAAATGGTCATAGCGCCATTTATTTCAACCCTCTCCATTCAAGGAATAAGAAACCCCATGATTCGTCCCGATATTGGCAAGGTCGCTCCTCATTTCACCACCCTGGATGACCAAGGTAAAACCGTTTCTTTAAAAGACTACCGCGGTCAAATTGTGCTGCTCTATTTTTACCCAAAAGCCATGACCCCGGGCTGCACCACCCAGGCCTGCGCCCTGCGTGATAGTAAAAAAGAACTGAAGAAACTTAACGTGGTGGCCCTGGGCATCAGCCCGGACAAACATGAACGCCTAAAACGTTTCAAAGACCGTGACCAGTTAAATTTCACCCTATTGAGTGACGAAGACCATGCCATTGCTGACTTATACGGCGTATGGGGCCTTAAAAAGTTCATGGGGCGTGAATACGACGGCATTCACCGCACTAGCTTCATCATCAATGAAAAAGGCAAATTGGTGCACATCATGGATAAGTTCAAAACCAAGACACACCATGAAGATGCGCTTGCCTACATTGAGCAAGAGCTCAGCTAATAGCCGCTAATTTTTTATACTGCGCTACCTCTATGAGCCACTGGGTCTATACTTGTGAATACAATTATTAGACGCAGTGGCTTTTTGGTAACAGCACACTGCCTCCTGGAGGCACCATGGCTAAGCAGACTCAAACCTATGACTTTGACCGCTGGGCAGAATACCTCACTGTGACGCTGGCCGAGAACACCTCTCGCTGTGATTTAGGTCATAACCGGGTCAAAAAAATCCAGCTAAATTTCAGCGCGCAATCCCTTAACCCCATTAGTTTTAAAGTGACCCTAGATAATGAGCTTATCGCCCGCTACAACCGCCACAAAAAAAGCAATGACGATGCCAGCTACCCCATAGATTATGCTTACCAAAGCCCCAGCAGCATCGCCCTACACGGCAACATGCAGGACAGCACCGCTAAAACCTTCATCAAACAAGCCACTGGATTAGACAGCACCTTTTACGGGGCTGGCTGGGCGCTACAGCTGCCTGGCAGTATTCCCAATATTCTCATGCAACTGGCTTTGCGCAGCACCGCGTTGCTGCTGCCCAGGCAGTTAAGCCATCAGGGTGTGGAGTTAAGCGACGAATTTTATGTGCAGTTTTTTAATGGCCGAGATTTCATGAGCTTCTTCTATGAGCCGTTAATACAGGAGCTGAGCGCTCAGGCGAGCTTGTATTTGGCAGACAAGCGCATAAAGACGCTGGCCAGTGGGGTGTGTTTTAAACACATGGAGAACAGGAAGTGGTTTATGGGGCTTTAGAGCTTTCTTGGGCATACCTTGGTTTTTGTTCCGTACAAATCCAAGATACAGCCCATCCTTGGGCATACCACTAGAAATTGCTCCTGCATTTCTAGGATACAGCCCATCCTTGGGCATAAAAAAACAGCAAGTACCTTAGGGTAAATGCTGTTTATGATGACTATTGATAGCTAAGTGATTATTTGACTATATTTTTCACTTTAGTAATCAAACCTTCTATGAGGCCTTTGGCTTCTTGCCAAGCTTCTTCGCTAAGCTCAACCAAGGTTTCGGCTCGTAAGCTTTCCTGGCCAATTAATACTTCCAGCTCTTCGATTACTTTATGCTGGGCCTTTAGGACTTTTTTATCCTTCTTCTTTTCAAGGGCCGCCAGAGTTTTCTGAGCTTCTTTGACCTGCTTTTGCAGTTCTTTTATACGTTTCTTACCCATAGTGTCTCTCCCTACCCTAAGGCCGACATGGCAAATACACACAAACCGGGAATCAAAAAGAATACGGTCAATACATACAGTGCTGCTAACGAATGACGTTCGGTGGCGATATCTGCCAGTTTATGAGCCGCCGTTAACGGCATCTCACGCAGGAATGGCAACCCGTAAACCACTAGCACCCCAGCTATATTATACATCAAATGCACTAAGGCAATTTGCAAACCCACAATGGCACCAGCACCGGATAAAGCTGTGGCAGCTAACAGACCTGTAATAGTGGTACCAATATTGGCCCCCAAGGTAAACGGGTATATATCTCTAGGTTTAAACACACCCGAACCCACCAGCGGCACCATCAAGCTAGTGGTGGTAGAAGAAGACTGCACCAATACCGTTACCACGGCACCACTGGCGATACCACTTATTGGGCCACGGCCTATGGCGCCGTGCAAAATCTTCTTAGCACGCCCTACCATCAAGCCACGCAACACCCGGCCAATAATGGTAATAGATGCAAAGATCGCCAAAATACCCAATCCCACTAGGGTAATAGCACCAGCCATATCAGGTAAGAAATCCAGGAAGTGTTTAATTTCAGAAATAACGGGTTTGGTAAGTGGCTTAATAAAATTAAAGCCCTTCATGCTCATTGAATCACCGTCTACCATCACGCCGGCTAACCAGGCACTGGCCTTTTCGAAGATATTGAAGAAAATTTCAATTGGCAGGAAGATAATGACGCACATGAGGTTAAAGAAGTCATGTACGGTGGCGGCAGCAAAGGCACGGCGGAATTCAGATTTTTTACGCACATGACCAAGACTTACTAGGGTATTGGTCACAGTGGTACCAATATTCGCCCCCATCACCATGGGAATAGCCGCCTCTATGGGCAAGCCGCCAGCGACTAAGCCTACGATCACTGAGGTTACCGTACTGGAGCTTTGTACTAGGGCGGTGGCAAGAATACCAATCAGCAAGGCTAGGAATGGGTTAGTGGCAAAAGCAAACAGCTCTTTAGCCCCTGCAGAGCCACCTGAAGCCTCTTTGAAGCCGGAACCTACCATGCCTACGGACAACAAGATGGCGTAAACACCCGCCAGCAATATCAGCCAACTTAAAATACTTTTTTGAGTTGAGTTAGTCTGCTGCTCAGTCATTTGAGTCATGCATAAAACCTTTCGATTAATTTTCGCGAAGTTTAAACACAGACATTTAATTAGTACAGAGCAAAAAGCCATAAAAACTAAGAAAAAAGGCTATTTTTTTAGGGGGCTATGTGTTGGCAGTGAATTTTTACACATGCTCAATTACAACGCCGCGTTATGGGGCGTTAAAGTGGCTTATTTGCGACAGTTACCATGCCTGTGAGCCACACATAAAAAAAGCGCCCACTGGGCGCTAAATAAAATACACAAAAAGAGTGTCACATGATCGGCTGACTACTGTTTAAGCCAATAGCCACAATATAGCGATTAATGTATAGACCATTCGTTTATTTATTAAGCGCTTGTGTAAAAACATGTAAAGCAGCTCTGCATTCACTGAGCTAACGGCCGATAACCACTCAATGAACTCAATTTCAGCCTATTTTGCCCTATTCACTATTTTACTAGGCTGCCTGCCCTGCCTGGCTGGCAACTTGGCAATCTCCAGTGGTTATCAAACAAGTGAACACCAGTATTTGGAAGACACCTCTACTCACAAGGGTGTCTTATTTGGCGCAGCCTTAGACTTTCATCACTGGCGCCGAAAAGAGACTGGCTGGTTTGCTCGTGGGCCCGGTCTTAAGGTATCTCAGGCCCCCGGTATGCTGGCCTTCAGTGGCCAGCTCCCTTTGTACCAATGGCACAAACATCAAGGCAGTTGGCTAGAGATTGAGTGGCGCAGCCAGGATTTGCAAACCCAACTGTCCGAACCTCAGATTTTTTTAGGTAACAATGGTGTGCCGGTGTCACTGACCCAAGACAGCCTTATTGGCACCACCCGTCAATTTCAACGACTGCAAATCTATTGGCATGAAAGTACCCGCCACGAGAACATCATCAACCTGGCCGGCTTCACCTACAGCCAAGAATCAAGCCCTGCCATTAGCGCTCTAAGCAGCACCAATGCCAGTATTTTTGAGGGGAGGTTTGAAGGCAGCGGCGTAATGCTGGGCAGAATGAAAAACGATCGAGGTTTGAATTTTCAGTGGCGCCTCAATGTGGCTAGCCTGAATAGCCATTTCAGTAATGATGCCACTGGGCACCGGCTGCTGGCTAAACAGGAAAGCTCGGTTTATAAAGTGGCCGTTACCTTAAGCTGGCATTATCGCTACTATCTTAGCCCCTACTGGTATCTGGTCCCACAAGTGCAATATCGCGCCAGCTATCTGACTCAGAGTGAGCTGGAGCCGGTGGATGTTGAGCACTCAAGTTTTTTATATACCCATACACAAAGCACAATTAGCTTACGGCGTCACTTTTAGCGCTTACGCCCCTTCAAAATTAAACATTACTTGGCCACCTGGCTGTTCCATGACAATGCAATTACGCCCACTATTTTTGGCCTGGTAAAGTAATTTGTCGGCACGCTCCAATAACTGATCCACAGATTCCGGTACATTAAATTCGGCGATGCCCCCTGACAAGGTTAACGGCGGTATTTGCACTGCGCTAAAGGATTGTTCGGCCCATTTTTCTTGAATACGCTGGCACACGCCATAGGCGGCATTTAGATCGGTGTCGGTTAGAATTAATACAAACTCCTCTCCCCCCATGCGAGCGCCAATGTCCACTTCCCGTAAGGATGCATCAATAAGCCTGGCAAAGGCGGTTAATACCCTATCCCCAAAGGGATGGCCAAATTGATCGTTCACTTTTTTAAAATGGTCCAAATCCAGGTAACACACCACAAACCGGTATTGACTGCGATTGGCCAAAGCGCGCTGCTGGGCCAACATTTCCAACAGGTGGCGACGGTTATATAAACCGGTGAGTTCATCTGTAATGGCCAGGTCGCTGATGCGGGCCAGCGCCCCTTTTAATTCGCGATGACGCTCCCCCAGGTTATTCCTTAAAAAATTAAACTCCATGGCCATGAATACAAACCCAATGAGCACAAATACAAAACCACAAAAAATAAAAAATTCTTGGGTAACCTGAATGTCCACCGGCCGTTGTGAATAGATGACGTACAAGCTGGCCAGGTAACACAAAAGCGTGAAGCCGGTGACGGCATAAATTTCTTTTAGGCCCAGCCTAAAGGTGCCAAACAATATCACCAACAAATAAGCCATGAGCACCAGTGAACGAATATCCTGCATGACTGACATGAGTATGGATAAACCAACGATAACCCATAACATCTGGGCCAGGGTAAGACTGGCATCTTGAAAAGAGATGTTCTTAGAGAAATAAATGACCAGTACCAGGCACAGGTGCCCCAGCCACATGCCCGTCACTAAGATAAACACCCACAAAGAATCAACGACAAAATAGCCTAGCTGAGCGGCCAATAAACACAGGAAAACATTCAGGAATAAACCCAGGTTGGCTAATATGGCCCGACGTAATCTTAGCGCCTGCTTCTGCAACTGCTGCATGGTCACCAGTCCTTGATAACAGCAACCCAAGGATGGCCAACAGTAAATTAGCGACACCCTTTGAGTTATATTTTTATTTTACTGCGCTTTATCCTACTCCCTTGTTTTGAAACTGGATAGCCAGATTAGGTATAATTAATCACTGGTCCTAACTCTTTGCACACTGTCCTGCCAGCCAAGATAAAGTTTATCTCTTTGCCCATCTGGCATTTGTGGCTCAAAGGCGTGTTCTTGCTCCCATAACTCACTGAGCTGCTGCAGGTCACTGAAGGTACCCGCCGTCAAGCCGGCCAGGTAGGCAGCGCCCAATGCGGTGGTCTCGGTAATGGCCGGACGCTGAATAGGCAAATTTAAAATATCCGCTAAAAACTGCACCAGCCAATCATTTACCACCATGCCCCCATCCACCCGCAATCGTGATGGCACTACCTGGTCACGGGCCATGGCCTCCAGCAAATCACGGCTTTGATAACATACCGACTGTAAACCCGCGGTGACGATCTCGGCGATGCCGGTATCTCGGGTTAAGCCCATGATGGCACCACGGGCATTGGGGTCCCAATAAGGCGCACCAAGGCCGGTGAAGGCTGGCACTAAGTACACTGGGTTATCAGAGCCCACCGACTGGGCCATGGCCACGCTTTCACTGGCATTTTGAATGAGCTTTAGCCCATCCCGAATCCATTGAATCGTGGCCCCGGCCATAAAGATACTGCCCTCTAGCGCATAATGGGTCACATCCCCCACTTGATAGGCCACCGTCGTCAGCAGCTTGTGCTGACTCTTTTGTGGCTGACTGCCGGTGTTTAGCATCATAAAACAGCCGGTTCCATAGGTGCTCTTGGCCATGCCCTCACTGAAACAGGCCTGACCTATGAGGGCCGCCTGCTGATCACCGGCCATGCCGCCGATCATAATGGGGGCACCAAATAAGGCGCCATGGGTTAATCCAAATTCATGGCTGTTGGCTTGAATACTGGGCAGCATGGCCTTAGGGATATCAAACAAGGCCAGCAGGCCTGCATCCCATTGCAGATCATGGATATTACACAGCAGAGTGCGGGAGGCATTGGTGACGTCGGTTTTATGCTGCCCGGTTAACTTCCATAACAAGAAGCTGTCGATGGTGCCAAACAGTAATTGGCCAGCGTTTGCTTTTTCACGGGCACCGGCCACATTATCTAAAATCCACTTTAACTTGGTGGCGGAAAAATACGGGTCCAGCAGCAAACCGGTTTTGTCACTCACCCCTTCTTCAAGGCCCTGCTCTTTAAGCTCACTGCAATAATCGGCGGTGCGCCGGTCTTGCCACACTATGGCTTTATAAATGGCCTGGCCCGTATCCTTGTCCCACACCACCGTGGTCTCGCGCTGATTAGTGATGCCAATGGAGGTAATGTCTGAGGCGCTTAACTTGGCTTTGGCCAGTGCTTCACGACACACCTGTAATACGGATTGATAGATTTCTTCCGGGTCGTGTTCCACCCAGCCATCCTGCGGAAAAAACTGCTCAAACTCCTGCTGAGCTTGTACCTGAATTTGGCCTTTATGATTAAAGATGATGGCACGGGTACTGGTGGTGCCTTGATCGATTGCCATTAGGTAGTGAGTCATGAAGCGCCTTATTATTATAAATTTTTCGCCAGTAAAGCAGATGGGGTAACGGGCCACAAGTGCAACGGAGATGGCAGTAGGCAATAATTGTTCTAGGCTAAAAAGTGAGCACCAAATTAGCGCCAGGATGCGTATTATGAAAAAGAACTTACCAGTTACGCAAAATGAAGCCACTTTTCCCAACCATAAGCGGCTAATTTCCAGTACCGATTTAAAGGGTGCCATCACCCACGCCAATCAGGACTTTATTGATCTCAGCGGTTTTAGCTCGGACGAACTGCTGCACAAGAATCACAATGTGGTGCGCCACCCCGACATGCCTCCTGCCGCCTTCAAACTACTATGGGATTGTTTAAAGGCTGGTAAACAATGGAAAGGTATCGTTAAAAATCGTTGTAAAAATGGTGACCACTACTGGGTAGACGCATTTGTGACCCCAGTGAAAGAAAATGGCCAGGTGGTGGCCTACGAATCGGTGCGTAATAAACCCAAAAAAGAAGACGTTAATCGGGCTCAACAGTCCTATCGAAGCATTAATAATGGCAAGCCCGCCCTCCCTAAGTCTGCACGCTTGGGCGCCCTGCCTTGGGGGCTAATAAGCAATTTAGGCCTTGGGGTAATGGCTGTTTTTATTAGTACCTATTTCAACCCCTGGCTGGGACTAATTCCGGTTGCCGCCTTGGCAGGTGTTCATCACTTTGAAAAAGGCAAGCTCAAGCAGGTACTTAAAAAAGCACATTCCATCACCACCGACCCGCTGGCGGCCTACATATACTCGGGGCGCTGTGATGAGTCAGGGCAAGTTTTACTGGCGTTTGAGCACTTACAGAGCTTAATCATTACCCTACGTGAGCGCATGGCGGACTCTACCCAGCCCATTAAAAAAGCCAGCGACACGAGCCACCAAGCCGCTCAAGACAGCCTTAAAAAACTCACCGAGCAGCTGGATGCGGCCACTATGTTTGCCGCGGCCTTTGAACAGGTGACCACCCAGTTTGATTCCATCTCGGGTTCGGTGTCCCAAACCGCGGAAAAAGTGCAGCAAGCTCGTACAGATACTCAATCCAGTGAGCAAAACATGCTCAAGACCAAGTCATCCTTAGATAACATGACCACCACTATGGATCAGGCCAGTTCAAAAGTTCAGGAGTTGGCCAACCATGCCGAGTCTATTCACAGCTTTTTGGAGGTGATTCAAAGCATTGCCGAACAAACTAATTTACTGGCATTAAACGCCGCCATCGAAGCGGCCCGAGCCGGAGAACAAGGGCGTGGGTTTGCGGTAGTAGCCGACGAGGTGCGCAGCCTGGCCAATAGAACCCAGGAATCCACCGAAGAAATACGCCGCATCGTAGGAGAGTTACGCCAAGGGGCGCAAGAGGCCACGGCGGTCATGAATCAAAGCCGAGAGCAAGCCTCAGACAACGCCACACAAGTGCAAGAAAACCATAGCGTGTTGCAACAGGTAAGCCAAAGCGTGCAAGAAATTAACGACCAAATGGCCAGCATCAACCAGGCGGTACAAGAACAAAGACTGGGCTCAAGCGAAATTAATCGTCACATGGAAACCATTCGCCAAAATGCTCAGGACAATACAGAAACTGCCCAACTGAGTCGTCAGGCCGCCATTGATGTATCAGGTTTAGTGGATGAACAGCGCAGCATCATTGAGCGCTTTCGCTAAAATAGTTTTCCCTTTTACGGGCTATTATCAACTGCGACACTGGGCTATGATTTGAAAAGTGCAAAAATAATAACGAGGTAAGCCAGTGTCATCATTTTTTATCATTAGTATCATGGCAGACGACCGTCCCGGTTTAGTGGAAACCCTTTCCAGTATCATTAGTGAACACCAGGGTAATTGGCTGGAGAGTCGGCTCAGTCATTTAGCAGGTAAGTTTGCCGGCATCGTACATTTGCAAGTGAGCAACAGTCATGTGGATGCTCTGCGACAGGCTCTGGAAGCGTTGCAACAACAAGGCTGGGTTATTAATATTGAGCAAAGCCAAGTGCAAGAAATTGCCACTAACAACCCGACTCAGATGCAATTAAATATCGTGGGCAACGACCGCCCAGGCATAGTAAAAGAAATTTCTCAGGTGCTCAGCACCTTGCAAGTAAACGTATTGGATTTAGCCACTCATTTTGAAAGCGCCGCCATGAGCGCCGAAGCATTATTCAAAACCCAGGCCCGAGTTCAACTCCCCAAACAGCTAGATGAAGATGAATTACGAGATAAATTGGAAAACTTAAGTAACGACCTGATGGTGGAAGTTAAACTATTGGCGGACGACTAATCTAAAAAACTTTGCGTTTGAGCGAAATAAAATCTAACGCCTCTAATCATCAATAAGGCCAGCCGGCCTTATTGATGATTCTGGTTGAGACAAGACAGTTTTTATTGAATGGGGTAAAGCACTTTATCCTGAAACCCGGTTATAATTTCAATATGACCGGCTAAATCACGATCTAATTCCATGTCTCCGGTGTCCACCAATAATGGGCGCCCAGCTAGATCTGTCAATTTAGACTTAGTACATAAAATCATTATATTTTCACGTCCCACTTTTTTAATCACGTCACCGCTAAGCTGCTGATTACCTCGACCAAACACATGTCCCTGGCCACCAATCACGCTGACTATGATTTTGCTGCGATCATGCACCGCTAACAATTTTAAAATTTGTTGTTCGCTTAAATCGCAAGCCACCAGCTGACCGTTTAACACCGCATCCACACCCAACAGGGTGTTGTCCAGTTGCAGGTAATCCATTAAAAACAAAGTGGTTTTACCCGAACCCACTAGATACAAAACATCGTCTTCCATTTCGGCACTTAGATAGGCGGCCATGTCTTCTAAAACCAGATCTTCCAGTTCCATCCCCCCTTGTTTAACCGACTGCACAAAATGCCCCGCCTCAGGCACCAACATCTCGCCAAATAACTTGGCTCGTACCTGGTTATTTCGAAACGCATCTTCGTCTATGTCTTTGACATCCTGGGCCTTTAAATCCACCAGCTCGCCACTCACTAACATGCGCACCACCTCCCCCGCCGCTTGCGGAGTGACGCCGTACACACCACTGTGAATTTTAACCCCGGCCGGAATGCCCAGTACCGGAAAGGCGTCTTCCACCACACTGCAAATGTCGCGCGCGGTGCCGTCACCTCCGGCAAATAACAGCAGGTCTACCCCCAGCTGCTTTAGCTTAAGGGCCGCTACCTTTGTGTCCTGGGCACAGCTGACACTTATGCTGGCATCCTGGTTTAAGCCCTCGATGAGCTCATATGGCCAACCTATGGCCTGCATCACGCTTTGCCCCATGTCTCCGGGGCAGGTTACCACTTGTATTTGATCTTTTAGACCCTGCAAGACACTAAAGGCATTTTGGGTACGTAAGCCGGCCTTGGCTACCGCCCCTTTCTCAAGAGCAAGCACGGCCACCCCGTCACTGCCTTTTAAGGCCACGGAGCCTCCCAGGCCGGCTAAGGGGTTCACAATTAGACCTAATCGAAACATACCAATACTCACTACTGTCTTCAGGGCCACATGATACGCAAAGCAAAGGCAGGCCGCACCTGGCTCTAAGCCCTATTCCGCCACAAACTTACAAAAAGTTACAATTCTCAGGGTAATTTTATACCCCCAGAGGTGTATGGTTTACAGCGTAAATCATAATAAAAATAAGGGCATAAGATGGGCAACGAACACAAGAAAGCACTCATTTTCATTTTTTCGCTGATATTTACCCTGTTAATTGTGGGTACCGTATTCATCGCCGTAGAGTTACAGCATGTGGGCATTGCCAGTATATTACTGATGGCAGGCATCATCCTGGCCATGGACATTCATTGGGTTTCCCGCAACAAACATAATCAAGGCTCACAGCTGAGCCAACCTAAAGTCTAAACCCATTAACACTAAGGGCCATTACATGGCCCGCTTATCTCCCGTTTTTGTTGAGGGTCGGCCCTTTCAACCTTAAGGTATTTTAAATACGCCACCGCTTGTTTTATCCTGCCGCCAATGGCACTGGCATTAATAAAAGCCTGCTTGGCCGCGTGCAAATTCCCCAGCTTTAACTCACTGATGCCCAATAACAAATTAGCGCGACTCAGCTGTTTATTTTGCAAAGGATTTTCACACCCCAGTTTCACAGTTTCATTCATGGCGAGCCAATCTTGCTGCTGATAATACAGCTCCGCCAAATCCAGGTAGCGAGCAATATCCTGATTTAGGGTTAATGATTGTTTAAGCGCGGCCGTAGCAGCCGTTAACTCCTGCGCCAGATACCAGTAACGAAACAACTTGTCATAATTTTCCAGGGTATGGTCCACACTAAACTGCTCAAAAAATTGCTGCAGTAGCCTGGCCCCCACAAACGGATTACCGGATTTAACCAGTAACTCACACATCAGTAATAAATCGGCCTGGTCTTGCACTAAGCCCTTTTGCGTCACCAATAACAGGGTATCGGCGGCCTTTTGTGGGCTATTATTTTTAAGGTACAACTTACTTAAGCGCAGCCAGTGTTCATAGTTATAGCTGTCTAATTCGATAATGGATTTTTGCAGTTGTATACTGTTTAAAAGATCGTTTAAGTTATAAAAAATAAAGAGCAGCTGATTAAGATCCTGTAAATTAAGTACCATATTGCCATTTAGGTGCCCATTAAATAACGCACCCGCCAACTCCAGCGCCGTTTGTTTGTGATGCAAATAATAATGCGCCAGCGCTTGTTGAATCATTAATTCTGATTTTAGCTGGCCGCCAAATTCCAGATAATGCTCAACGCTTTGTAAAAATGCCTGATAGCGCTCGTTAACATATAATAATGCAGCCAGTTCTAACGCGGTGGCTTGCCTTGCATACACAGACAAGCCATCACCATTGATGGCTTTTTCATAATACTCAATGGATTTTTTAAGGTTGTCATCGCCGCTTTTTTGCGCGTAATAACGGGCCAGGTAACGGGCGGTGCTGTCTTTGGCGTAGGCATCCGTTAAGCTATTGAGGTCTGCCTCCAATTCGCTAATGGATTTAACGGTGCTACTGGACATGCCCTTGGCTTCCAGCAATTCATTGCTTTGATATTGATCACTCACCGCCTCAGATGCGCCACATACCCAACACATTAACAGTAAAAACATTCGCCCTATTGATTGATTCATATGGTTAATTTAATCCCAGTTGTAGGGATAGTTTTCCCAGAAAAACTCAATTTTTTGCGACACATAACGCGCTTGTTCCATGTGGGCGTAACGCCATTGCTTGGCCGCTAACACCGCATACTCTTCAAACACCCCGCGCGGCGACGCATCCAAGATACGTATATCGGTTACCAATCCAGCCTCGGTTACGGTAAAGGACAACAACACCCAGCCATTAATTTTATTATCCCAGGCCACCTTAGGAATCTGCGGCATGCGAGTACTCACCGGCGTGATCTTGCGGATGCTTTTAGGGGCACTTTTAAATTGATCATCCAGCCCCTCACTGCCCGCTTGGCTGGACAACTGGCTAGGCTGCACCCAGTTTTTTTGCAAAACCGGAAAGGCTTGCAGGTTTAACAAATCACTCTCAATAGTGAGATCCAATGAAACATCCACAACCGGTACGGTCAAATCCATCTGTTCAGATAACTGAGTATTTAGCTCTGGCGCTGCCTGTTCTGGCATCTGCATTTTTTTAGCTTTATGGGCCTTTTTTTGCTCTTGCCCCTGATCTATTTTCTCGATATTTACCAGTACTTCTGGCTCCACATCAAACACCGGCAATGCATCACGGCGAATAAACCCCATCATTAAAAAAAACAGTACGAGAGTCACCAACACAGCACTGAGCAATGAAATTAGAATGCGCATCAGTTTTTCTTGGCCGCCAAGGCGATGTTTTTAACGCCGGCCAAACGCACTTGATCCATCACATTCATAAGCTGATCAGCAGACACGGTTTTATCCGCCTGAATCACTACGGCCCCTTCCGGGTTATTGGTATGCAAGCGAGCAATAATGGCGCGTACCGTGGCGATATCCACCTGGCGTTTATCAATCCACACATCTCCTTCATTATTAATAGCCACAAAGATGGCCGCTTTATCCTGAGAAACCGCACTGCTGGCAGATGGGGTATTCACCGTGATGCCTGCTTCTTTCACAAAGGAGGTGGTAACGATAAAAAAGATCAACATAATAAATACGATATCCAGCATGGGCGTGATATCCAGATCACTTTCATCCTGCTGAACCTGGTGGCGGCGTACGCTCATTTAATTCTCCCACTCATTCAGTTTCACCGTTAGATTCACTGGCACGGGTAAATATCTTTAACTGATCAGCCAAGCTACTGCTATTAAGCCGAGCTTGCTGCTGCAGAGCATGACTAAAATACAAAGCCGATAACGCCAGAAACAATCCCACCATAGTGGGGATAGTGGCTTTATAAATGCCCGCCCCCATGGCCTTGGCATCACTGCTGCCAGTTAAAGAGATAATTTCAAATACCCCCAACATGCCGGTGACGGTCCCCAACAAACCAAGTAACGGGCACACCGCAATTAACACCTTAATAGTGGACAACCATTTTTGTAACGAATGATCGCATTCAGAAATGAGCTGCTCTCGAATTCGGTGGGCATTCCAGGAATACTTATCTTGGCGCTTATCCCAAAATGCTAATTGTTTGCCTTGCAAGGCGGGGTACTCAAGTTTAAAAAAGTAATAGCGCTCGATAATTAAAAACCACAAGGCGAAGCCCACCAGCAGTAGCACAGAGATCACCGGGCCGCCGTTTTCAAAAAATTGCTGCCACTGAAGAATATGGTTATTGCCCCACATCACTAATCGCGGCCCTTGGTTAACAACAATTTATCCTGTTCTCGATCGCGAGCCAGGATGCCGGCACTTTGTTCGTCCAGAATTTGCAGCAATACCTTACTAAACGACACTAACATGTTGTGGCTTAATAATAGGGGTATGGCCACCACTAGCCCCAACACTGTGGTCACCAGTGCCTGGGAAATACCACCGGCCATGAGCTTAGCGTCACCGCTGCCAAACAGACTGATACTTTGAAAGGTGGCAATCATACCGATGACTGTGCCCAGTAAACCTAGCAAGGGCGCGATGGCGGAAAACAGTTTAATGAGACTGTGGCCATGCTCCAGTTTGGGCAATTCTTTTAAAATGGCTTCATCCAGAGTGAGCTGAAGGCTCTCTTCATCTTGCTGGCTGGCTCGATCGAGTTTTTGCACCTGCAAATACACCCGTCCCAATGGATTGTTGTTTTTAATATGGCCCAAATTGTTCAGCTGCTGCTTAGTATGATGCCAGGTATAGGTGAGATAGATGAGACGATACAGAATAATAAGCAACCCCAGTACACCTAATAGAATAATCACAAAACCCACTTCACGGCCCTGCAACATGCGTTCATACAAGCTGGGGGTTTGCCCTAAAAAAGCTAATAAATCACCCCGACTGGGATCGATAATACTGGCATGTAATGGCACGTTTTCTAATTGTGCGTCATTGAAGTCCACCATCACACTTTGCTCGGAAGGCTGTTGACTGATGGCCAGTAATTCTTGATTTTGCGGAATGTAGCGCAAAAACTGACCGCTGGAAAACGCGGTAAAGGTGCCCAAGCGAATTACCGTTTGCTGCTGGCTTTTTCCTTGAGGGTCAATGACGCTGGCCTCAAATTGAGTATTTTTTCCAGCCTCGGTCATCTCCTGCATCAACAACAACCACACATCACGCATATCTTGCATGCTGGCTAATTGTTGTTTTTGCTGCAAGGCAGTCAATTGCCCATCACGTTGAGGGTACTGGGCGTGTACTAATGAATCTTTCATGCGCGCAATAAAATCACCGCTAAATTGGCGATAGATACTATGAATGTCTCCCAGCTCTTCGCTATGGCCGTTCAATTCTTGCTGTAATTTTTTAAGCGTTTGTTGCTGTTGCTGTGTTGCCGTTAACAGAGGGTTTGCCAGTTGCTGCTGGGCTAAAAATTCTCCCTTGGCAGCATCCACCAATGCCTGCTGTTGATTTTTATCTTCAAGGAAAGCCGCTTCACGGGACTCATAAATAGCCTGCTCTTTTAAGTGCAGGGACTGGGTGCGCTCTAACAAGGTGGATAGATCAATGACTTGCTGGGTGTCGAACACCTGAGTGACGGGAACGCCTTCTTCTGCCAATACTTGAGTTGATGATTGGCACACCAATAAAAATACAACAAACGCAATAATAGGTGATTTCATCATGGCTACTCCTTAATGCCCGTTACAGCGTCGTTGTGGGCACCCCGCTGTAAGTCGGTGACGTAGGGTAAATTCAGTAGCTCTGGGGCTGACTTTTTAGCGGCCACTCGCATGGCCTTGCGAATGTTCAACTGGTATTGCTCGTCCAACAGCTGCCAGTTTTGTTGCTGACGGTTCCACATGGCGCTTTTATTGCCATCCATGGTTTGCATATACAGGTTACTGCGGCCAATGCGTAGAATTTGCACCGACAACGTATCCCCTGCCAGTGAAATATTTTCGCGATAAACCTCAAGATCGTAGTTGTAATCGTTTTCGGTTTGGTATAACTCCATCACCCGACGATATTTTTCAGAGATAGTAGTTTGGCTACTGCTTAATAAGCGCTTCAACTTATCAATACTGGTGAGCCGTTGCTGCAACTTAAAAGGCAAGTCAAGACGTACAAACTGCTCCAGTGTGGCCACCATCTCACGCAATAACGGCAGCAGCTGTTGCTTGGTGAGTTTAACATCAGCGATTTGCTGCTTTAACAACGCAATCTCTTGGGTTTGTTCTTTTTTTAGAATGGTGAGTTCTTGATTGTAGGATTTTTGATATTCAGACTTTTTTAATAAAGCTTGATACTCGGCCAATAGCTGCTGCTGTTGGCTGGCCAGTTGATCGATTTTCTGTTGACTTTTCACTCCCATGAGACGAGTTGTCTCGGTATTATCCATGCTCTGCTGGAAATGACTTTTATCTTTCTGCCCATCATCAACCGTGGCTGCCGCAGTGGCGCCACTAAAAAACAGGGTGACCATAAAAAGTCGGATCGTCATGAATTCATCCTATGCAGTCGGCACTAAACATTTTTAAACGGGTAAATATTATTGGTGAATATGTCTTTTTATTATTGCTAGCAACTAAGGATATTAGGCCAAGCGACACATTCACTGGCTTAAAGTGTCTACCATCAATTATCTAGAAGCAACATATTACCCTTTTTTTAAGCCGCCCTTCAATTAAATCCCCCACCAAGGCCAACCTACACACCCCATATTGTGCCGACACATCCGCGTGGGCATAGTGTGTTATGGTGCGACAATAATATTTTATGAGGTGACCCGGCTTATGTTAAAGCTACTTCGCTATATGGCCCTGTCGGTATTAATGACCTGCAGTTTTCAAATATGGGCTGAACAGACTGGCCAGGCAAGTTTAAGGGTATTAACTTGGAGCGGCGGTGAAAGTTATTTGCCCCGTGCCGGTTTCCCTCTGGATTTAGAGTTGCAATATTTACAACGCTTTTGCCAGAAAAACGACCTAAAACTTCAACAGGTCAGTGTGCGTGACTTTGATCAACTCATCCCTAAGTTATTGGCAGGTGAAGGGGATGTAATATCGGCCAACCTCACCATTACCCATGAACGCAAACAAAAACTGGCCTTCACCGACTCCTTTTTGCAGACCCGTGAATACTTGTTAATGGGGAAAAACAATACGGCATTAAAAAGTGGAAAAGATCTTAATGGCCGCGAAGTGGTCATACAAAAAGGCAAAAGCTACCTTAAGACCGCCCAGGGCCTTAAGAAAGCCTACCCAGGGCTAAAAATACGAATTATTCCCAATCACCTGTCCACCGAAAACATTTATGACAAACTGGCCAAGGGCGAATATGACCTGGCCATTCAGGATAAAAACTTGCTGAGTTCCGCCCTTAAGTATCGAGATGATATTAAGATCAGCTTGCAAGCCAGCGGCCAGCGCAATATTGCCTGGGCGATAGCACCATCCAGCACCAAACTACTAAAACAATTAAACGGGTTTTTAGCACAGCAAACCGCCCAGCAGGCACCCAAAAAAGCCTCCTCCAATCAATGGCAACAAATCAAACAGAAAAACACCGTGCGCTTTGTATTGCGCAACAATCTGTCCTCTTATTATATTTGGCGCGGAGAGTTGTTGGGCTTTAACTACGAGCTGGCCAAACAATTCGCCAAGGAACACAAGATACGCTTTGAGATTGTGGTGGCCCCGGACAACGCCTCCATGATGGACTACCTAATAGAGGACAAGGCCGATATAGCACTTGGCTACCTAACTCCCACCGAACAAAGACGCCAACAAGGCATCGCTTTCTCACGCCCTTACCACTATGCCTCGGAACTGGTAATTGGTCAGAGCGACGAAGATGACATAACCAGCATCAGTGATTTATCCGGCCATACCATACATGCTCGAGCCTCCAGCTCGTATTGGGCAACCGCGCAATCATTACAAAAAAGTGTAAAAGACCTAACCCTTAAAGCGGTGGCTGAAACTCAGGAAACCGAAACCATCATCGAAAATATTGCCAGCGGCAAATACGACCTCACCATCGCAGATAACCACATCGTTGATATGGAACTGACCTTTCGTGACGACATACAATCCTTCATGTCACTGGGCGAACCCAAGCCGCAAAGTTGGGCCATTAAAAATGGCCACGATCAATTGATGGTAAAGGCCAACCAGTTTATTAAGAAGCATTATCGTGGGCTATTTTATAACGTCATCTATAACAAATATTTTAAGAATCAACGGCGCCTGGACAAACATTACAGTGACTATAGCGAGCAAAAAAATACCGGCACCCTGTCGCCTTACGATAAAACCGTTAAAAAATACGCTGCCAAATATCAATTTGACTGGCGTTTAATGATTGCGCAAATGCATCAAGAGAGTCGTTTTAACCCCAAAGCCAAATCCATGGCTGGCGCCAAGGGACTGTTTCAGGTGATGCCCAGAACCGCCAAAGAACTGGGCATTGAAGATTTAACCAACCCCACATCGGGCATTCGTGCCGGTATTCGTTACATGGATTGGGTTCGCCAACGCATGCAACATCACAACCTACAAGACGATCAATTGATATGGTTTACGCTGGCCAGTTACAACGCAGGAGCAGGGCATGTGCGCGATGCCATTCGCCTGGCCAAGCAAAAAGGCTGGCGAACTGACGTATGGTTTAATAATGTAGAGAGGGCCATGCTGCTACTGTCTCAGCGCAAATATGCCGCCAAGGCCAGATACGGATATGTGCGCGGCCAAGAGCCGGTTCATTATGTGCGAGAAATTAAACGCAGATTTGAAACCTATGAACATGTGGTAACCGACATTTAGCCGCTATTTTAGCAATGAAAAAATCTTGTTATAGCGCTTTCGGGTGCGTTTCGGCAGCACCTTGTAATATTCAGATTTTTTTAAGGCATCCTTTGATGGATAGATCACAGTGTTTTCCACAAAGTCCGCAGGCAGCAATTTTTGAGCCTCTGTATTTGGCGTGGCGTAATTAATATATTGCGCCAGCTGCGCCGCATTTTCGGGTTTATTGATGAAACGAATAAATTGCCAAGCCAACTCTTTTTGCTTTGAAGAACTAAGCACACCAATATAATCCACCCAAATATTGCCCCCTTCCCGGGGCAATACAAAAGTAATATTTGGGTTATGCTCTTGCAGCATTAAGGTATCGCCGCTGTACATCATGGCGGCCACTACCTCACCGGTGAGCATGGCCGACCGCTCATCCAGATCGATGTAATGCAGAGTATTAACGCTTGTACGAAATTTCAGCAGCAGCTCATGAACCTGCAACAAATGCGTTTCATTGGTGCTATTAGCCGAGTGCCCTAGGGATTTAAGTGCCATTCCCACCACGTCGCGACTGGAATTAATTAAAGAAATTTTGCCCTTTAGATCTTTGCTCGGATTAAAAAATTGCCGCCAATGGGTAATGGGGTGTGATACTAAATCGTTGCGATAGGCTATGCCCAGGGTGCCCCAAAAATACGGCATCACGTAATCCTTGGCACCGCTAAAGGCATCGGTCCAGTGGCTATTGATGATGGATTCATTCTCCACCAAAGGCTTACGAGCCAGCCAACCCTGCTTAAGGTAAGCCTCCACCATCAAGCCACTCACAATAACCAGGTCCCACCCTTGCCCTTGGTTCTCTCTCATGAGCAGGTCACGGTGATCATCCGATTCATACAAGCTTTGGCTAATGCTCACCCCGTGTTGCTGCTCGAATTCTTTCACCAAAGCCGGGTCTAGGTAGTCATCCCAATTTAAGATCACTAGCTTTTGCTCAGCCATGCCTGCTGGTAAAGGCATTTCTTGAGCCAACAGTAATGAGTTAAATCCGCCCAGTGTGACGAAAATTAACACTGCAACAATCACCTGTTTGGCCAATGGCATCCGGGCACTCTCTCACAAACTGTCACTTAAAGTGTAGCCAAGATTCTTAAGCCATGGCGCTTCAAGCAAGCATCCTCCCTCTTCATTGACGCACCACAAAGGCAACATTTGACACATTTCAGTGCAATACCCGGTCACCATCTGCCGAATGGTCGAAAAACCACCACTATAGATTTAGTGAATACCGAATATAAGCCAGATTACCTGCATTTATGGCCATATGGACTAGGCTTAATCTTAATTTATAGGCCCATCTAACCTATAATCCGGCCGTTATTTTTAAGTTAGGCCGTTTTATGACGACCTGGCACCTGATGGCGGAAAGTCACAGGTTAATTTGATATTGAGTGAGAGATTCGTATGAGCTTGTATACAGAATACCTAGCAGAAATTGAGGTTCGTAAGAACGACCTTGGCCTGAACCCAAAACCAATTGATGATGCTGCCCTAGTAGCTGAACTTATTGCTCAAATTAAAGACACAGGTAATGAGTACCGTGAAGGTTCTTTAAACTTCTTCATCTACAACACTCTACCTGGTACAACACCTGCTGCTGTAGTTAAAGCTGCTTTCTTAAAAGAGATCGCTCTTGGTAACGAGACGGTTGCAGAAATCACGGCTGAGTTCGCTCTAGAGCAACTTTCTCACATGAAAGGCGGCCCGTCTGTTGAAGCACTTCTAGACATCGCATTATCGAGCGACACCCAAGCTCAAGCGGCTGGCGAAGTTCTTAAGTCTCAGGTTTTCCTATACGAAGCAGATACAGCCCGTATTAGCGATGCATTCAAAGCAGGTAACGCCATTGCTAAAGGTCTTCTAGAAAGCTACGCAGCTGCAGAGTTCTTCACAAAGCTTCCTGAAATCCCAGCGAAAATCGATGTTGTTACTTACATCGCAGCTGAAGGCGACATCTCTACTGACCTTCTTTCTCCTGGTAACCAGTCTCACTCACGTGCTGACCGTGAACTACACGGCCAGTGCATGATCACACCTGTTGCTCAGCAAGAAATTGTTGCTCTAGGTAAAAAACACCCGAACGCTAAAGTGATGCTGATCGCTGAAAAAGGCACAATGGGTGTTGGTTCTTCTCGTATGTCGGGTGTGAACAACGTAGCACTTTGGGCAGGTCAAAAGACTTCTCCATACATCCCGTTCATCAACAACGCACCTGTTGTT
>Ga0209290_1000499_pt1 | contig 27716 bp, 21 predicted proteins | sample EN1Hudsemesocosm_2_FD_184632 | JGI IMG/M metagenome (GOLD analysis project Ga0209290, IMG submission 184632) | Methane-oxidizing microbial communities from mesocosms in the Hudson Canyon - EN10B Hudson Canyon (SPAdes) (version 2) | ecosystem: Environmental > Aquatic > Marine > Cold seeps... | reverse complement strand
GGGCCGCGGGTGTACAAGCCAACACTGTGGCGCCAATGGCCAAAGTATTTTGTAAGATTTTTTTTCGTATTAACGTCTTAATGTTCATCTTATTTTCCTTTTATTTTTATTTAAGAATGTAGCGAGCACTTTTCATTTTTTGGGGTTGGTGAATTAGTTAAGAGGGGCCCTTTTGGGTACCTCGTTAACGCTTAATGTTAGGTGACGGGTGTTTTTATCTTCACTCACCAGTTGGCCACTCATGTTTGATCCGTCATAGGCCATGACGAATATGGGTTTGGCTGGCAGGTAAAGGGGTTTGAGAAAACGGGCATTTACTTCCATGGCGTCGCTATGAAAATAACTGGTCTCGGCCAGGGCCTTGCCCAGCAGATACATGCCATGGGCAATGACGCCACTGAAGCCGCCCATGCGGGCAGTGAGTTTGCTTAAATGGATAGGGTTAAAATCTTTTGATACCCGCGCATAACGTCTGGCATCACTTGGTGAAACCAGCCAATTAAGACCTTCTTCGTCGGCCCCAAGTACGGCTTGCGGGTTATTCAACTTGGGTTTATTGCTTGATACGGGATTGGCGTTGGCCTTTTTTGGTTTTGCAACCTGGAACAGTGAGCGGCAACGCCATACCAACTCACTGCCCACATATACTTTGGAAATCAGTTCGAAGCGATGGCCGTTTTCAACCTCGGACAAATTGGCTGCGTAAGACTTAAAGTTAAATTTTTCTTTGCTAGACAGTTTTCGATACTGGCGATACTCAATGCTCAGGTGTATCAGGCCAATTAACGGAAATGGGAAGTCGGGTTGCGTAAGAATATTGATGTGCTGATTAAATAACATTAGGTGGGGGTAACAGCTAGGCAGGTAACCGGTGTTGTCAAAGCCGCACACGCTGAGGTATTGCTTTAAGTGTTTGGGATTGACGCTCATGTGGCGGTAGGTTTGCTCAAACGGTTTTATCTCACCACTAAGGGCATCGCTTGTATTCTTCTTGAGAAATAGGGCCTTGGACAAGTTGACCAGATTGATGCCGCTATTTATGGCGCTTTTTGTTGGGTTATGGTTTACGGCTTGCATATGATTCATTGCCCCATTTGGGTATTTGATTACAAATCCCTCCATGGCACTGATAATCGAGCTATTCGGCCTTTCATTAAAAGGCCAGCAGGTGCATCGTGCGCCTGTATTTATAGATCTGTTGAATCATGCTACAGGCCATGAAATTAGAGCGTTATGATGAAAAGGCTACGTGGCTTGTACCTATGGGCTAAGGTGGTGCCACAGGGGGCTGGGGCCCTGATGATGGGGTTGCTACCTAGTGGCCTAATTTGCAAGCACCCACCTGGCCCCAGAGGGGCGCACAACTCGGTGCCCTTATTTATGAGCACTAGGATAAAGGGGCTAAATTTTGGCAATCGAATGGCAGCTGGTTAGTTGTAATTATCGCATTGCAAGGGGCTGCTCTGAAGGTTAGGGGTTGGCTTTGAGATTTCTTATCCTTTATATTTATGGCATAGTAGCCATCGCCTTTTAGGGTTAACTAAATTTTATCAAATACAAAATGATGAGTGTGAAAACAGCTAAAACTTGGTCGAACCGCTTTTTTTCAATCTTACTGGCTACTGCATTTCTTACCCTGCAGTGGGCCCCAGCACATATTCATTTAAGTGCACATCACGATCACAATGGCAGCGCACACCAGCACCAGACTCAAGTGCATGCCCATCATTCAACTCATGAAACCATTGATGTTGCTTCTCCTCGTCAATCCAGCCATTCTAATATTATTGAACTGGATCATGATTGCAGTTCCCCCAAGTATGAACAGCAGGGTCATTCAACCGCTGCGTTAGTTAATACGCTGGCCAACCCTTTACCGCCGGTTTTACTGGTGAGTACCGACATTTCTGGTTTTACAATTTCGAAGTTAAGTTATTTCGAAGTGACCAGAGTCAGTCCGCGAGCTCCTCCCTTACCCTGTTAGTTTTATTGTAACGCTTTGAGTCTGTGTCACTTCAGATTTAGAACTTAAGTTAGCTTGAGGTGATGTTTATCGCCTTAAATAAAATTTAATGAGGAATGTACCTTGTCTGTTATTAAACAATCACGATGGCTGTTTGTCGTCTTTATTACACTGTTTACCAGTATGGCTTTTGGACACGGCATGTCTGAAGCTGAAAAACAAATTATTACCGAAGGGGGGAACCTGAGCTATGTTTGGATTGGTGCCACCCATATGTTATCTGGGTATGACCATCTGGCCTTTGTATTTGGCATTATTTTCTTTTTAACAAAATTTAAAGATATTGTTAAGTACATCAGCGCATTCACACTGGGACACAGCATCACGCTCATCCTGGCCACCTTTAACGGTGTGCAAATTAACTACTTTTTAATTGATGCTGTGATTGCACTCAGTGTTTGTTATATCGCCTTTCAAAATCTTGATGGCTTTAAAAAGCATTTTAATATTAAGGCCCCCAATATGCTGGCGATGATATTTGGCTTGGGTTTGATTCATGGTCTTGGTTTGTCTACGCGTTTGCAGCAGTTACCACTGAACCAAAATGAGCTATTAATGAACATAGTATCATTTAATGTGGGCATCGAGTTTGGTCAAATATCGGCGTTAGCCTTGATGCTGTTAGTGATTGCCGCTTTTCGCAAGAGCCACTTTTTTCCACTTTTTAGTAAAGTGTCAAATTACTTGTTAGTGATGGCAGGTGTTTTGTTGTTCTTGATGCAGATGCACAGCTATGAACACGCCGCTAATGCAAGTGAATACTCCGTTAATAGCAAGACGGCTGTACCCGAAAAATTGGAGCCATCATCACAAATGGTTTGGCAGGATACTATTAAGGTGGTTATTCCGGCTCGTGGTGAAAAAGAATATAAGTTGCAGCTTGAACAGGGCGCAAGCTTTAAGTATTCATGGCAAAGCGATAATGGCCCGTTGTTTTTTGATTTCCATGGAGAACCCAGTGGCAAACCTTCAGGGTATTTTAAAAGTTTTGAAAAAGGCACCAAATCCAATGCGGTCGGTGCTTTAACCACAGTCTTTGCGGGCACTCATGGTTGGTACTGGAAAAATAGTAATCCATTCCCAGTGATGATAACTTTGAAGGTGTCTGGTGACTACCAGCGACTGGACGATATCGCCATCAAGCCTCAAGAAAATACAGTAAAAAATGCGAAAAATATAATTCACGATACCATTGATTAACAGGGCGTTTAGATGAAATTAACAAGTTTACTGTTAGGGCTGATGCTGGTTTTGGCCTATGGATGTTCAGATCATGGGCATAGCCATGAAGATGTTGCCCATGGCAACCCCACTAAACACGATTCAATTAATAAATAACATTTAGGAGAACTTTATGAAAATGATTTTTACCATATTGGCGATATTAACACTGGGTTTTGGAGTGCCCGTGATGGCCGGTTCTGGACATGACCATGGACACAGCCATGCCCATGAACCTGTGAATGAGGCAACCGCGCAACAGAATGCAGGCAAAGTAATTAGCTCACTGGTACAACGGAAAAAAATTGATGAAAGTTGGGCAACAGTTAAAGCACGTTCCGTTGAAAAAAAGATGGTGAATGGCCAGCCGGAATGGTTAATCATTTTCTTCAATGAAAAAATTGCCAACGTTGAAGAGCAAACGCTTTATGTGTTCCTGACCATTGGCGGCGAGTACCTCGCGGTGAACTACTCGGGTAAATAGTTTATTCGAGTATTCTTTAGGTCTTGTGGTGAAAATAATAAGGCCTAAAGTCAGTGGTGAAAATTGTCAGGTTTACTGAACCACTAATTCTTTTCTAATTTATCTCCTTCATCATCCTGTTACAGAGCAAGCAAGGTTCACCATATTTACGAGCGCCGGTTTTGGAAATTCTCCCTTGGGTTAGTATGTGTTTCGCTAAATCAGTGAATATACATCTCTAGGTCCGCAACCCTTACTCTTTATTCCTTAAACTAATAATAGACCCTAATTTATCAATAATTTGTGGGCAATCAAGGCAGTTATGCGAAATACGAACAACTATGTAAAGAGTGGGGACCTATTAGTTATAAGCCTAATTATTATAAACACTATAATTAACAGGGTTTAGTAGGCGACTTTATATGCAAACGTAACCAAGATTGCTCACATTATTCATCTGTTAAAGGCTTAAATTAAAGGTGTTCCGTGGCTAGAAGTTTAGTACTGATTATTGTGCTTAGCGCCGTGACTGTTAGTGCCTTATCAAGAGAACGTTTGGTTTTTTCTTCCTTGCAAGGCATAGATGGGGTGGAGATGGCGGTGATCATGATACAGGAGGTGTATGAACCCCTGAACATTGATATTGACGTTAAATACTATCCACCGGCCAGGTCCATTTACATGGCCGATGCTGGAGAGGTGGATGGGGAGCTTGCCCGCATGGTTAACATGGAAAGGGAGTTTACCAACCTTATACGAGTACCCGTGGCGTTTTTTAGTCTTAATTACCATGCCTATAGTAAAAACGTATCTTTTAGGCCCAAGGGATGGCTGTCGTTAAAACCTTTCCACATTGGTTTCACCACCGGCAATAAAATTATGCACACTAATCTTGCAACGTATAACGTAACCAATGCCTCTAAATTACAGCAACTTTGGAAGCTTTTAGAGTTGGGGCGATTAGATCTGGTGGTGGCCACTCACCTGGAGGGTCTAGCGAAACTTAGCCGGGGCGATAGCCCTAGCATTAACATGCTGGAGCCTGCCATAGCATCCGTACCTTTTTACCATTATGTTCATAAAAAGCACCAGGCTTTAGTACCTGAGTTAGTTAAATCCATTACTAACATGAAACAACGGGGGCGTTTTCGGCAGTTGTACCAGAACTTTATAAGAAAGAATTATTCACCACCTAAATAAAAACGATTTAGGTTTGTTTAAAAATACTCTGGAGAGTGATGTGCGCAACCTTACCGAGCGACTCTCTATCTCCAGCCTCATGGCCTATGCTAGCCCAGCCATTCCCATTGCAGCCATGGGACTGCCCATGGTGGTGTATATGCCCCCGTTTTATGCGCAGGACATGGGCCTGGGTTTAACCCTGGTAGGCATAGTGTTTATGCTGGCGCGCATTTGGGATGTGATCACGGACCCTGTGTTGGGGGTTGTCTCGGATCGCTTTCCCACCCGTTGGGGGCGCAGGCGTCACTGGATTGTTATTTCTGCCCCCATAATGATAGTGGCCACCCTGCAGGTATTTATGCCCAACCCAGAGACGGTATCTGCCACCTATTTGCTGATGTGGATGCTGGTGTTGTACGCCGCCTGGACGTTAATGCAGGTCTCTCACATGGCTTGGGGGGCCGAACTTTCCCCCGATTACCATGAGCGTTCCCGTATACAAGGTACCCGTGAAATTACCTTGTTAGTGGGGGCGATTCTGGTTTTGGCCCTGCCCTCGATTATAGAACAGCTGCAGCCAGAAAAATTAGGCACCACCCGAGTGGCCGCCATGGGGTGGATGGTGATTGTCCTGTTACCGGTCACCGTGTTTTGGGCGGTGAGCCAAGTAGGGGAGAAAAAAGTCCAGGCGGTGTCACACGTATCCTGGTTTGATTCTTTTAGGGTGATTAAACAAAACTCTCCTCTTCGAAGTTTATTGTTTTGTGACCTATTGTTGAGCTTAGGCAACGGCATCACGGCGGCATTGTTTTTATTTTTGGCCGCCGATGTACTGCAAATACAACGTTGGTCCAGTAGTGTGCTGCTGCTGTATTTTATTAGTGGCATATTTTTTGTTCCCTTATTTATTGCCCTCAGTAAAAAGCTGGGTAAACACGGCACGTTAAGTTTTTGTGGGGCCATAAATGTCATTAGTATTAATATTATTTGGTTTATTCCCACAGGTAATGTGATGGCCACTGGGCTTGCGTTGATTCTTCTGGGTATCAATATGGGGGCTCCAGCTTTTTTGCTGCGCTCCATGATGGCCGATGTGGTGGATGAAGATATGGTAAATACCGGTCACTTGCGCACCGGCCTATTTTACGCATTACTGTCCATGACAGAAAAAGTGGGTGGCGCACTGGCCATAGGGGTTACTTATAGCGCGCTGGATTTAATGGGGTTTGTGCCCGGAGGAGATAATAGCAAGGGCGTTATCTTATGGTTTGAAATACTCTTCATTGTGCCCCCCATGCTGCTCAACCTAATCATTGCCATCCGCATCTTGGGTTTCCCCATTGATAAAGACCGCCAAGAACACAATCGCAGAATAATTGAGGGGCAATAAGCTATGGGCGGATATTTTTTTAGGTGTCTAATTTAAGGGGAATAGTACCAGTGCTTTCAGGGGCGTTAGACTTATATTGCTTGATACACTAGCCTTAAAAGATGCTTAAAACTGCTTTATTGGCCCTCATTGCTGCGTTTTATGCCTCCCTCGCGGTGGGAATTGAAATAAGCACGGCCTATCAAGATACCTCACCCAAGTTCATGGTAAATGAACAAGGGGAAGCTAGTGGCATTTGCGTGGATATATTTACCGCTCTATCAGCACAAGACAGTGAATTACATTTTTCCCGACCCAATTACTTTACCCCTCTTAGGCGCATTTTTTACGCCATAGAGCACGGCACTTTAATGGTCTATTGCGGCGCCGGTTTTAATAAAGAAAGGTCCAGGAAGATGCTTTATTCCAAAGTGCCCTTGTATTCTGTGAGCACCTTACTGGCGGCCTCTAAAAAAAATAGCCGAGACTACTCAACTATTAATGATTTAAGAGCCGACTTAAATTTAGGCTTTAACGCCATTAATGATACCTCTACCTATAAACTATTGAAAAAATTAGGGCTCAACATACCTGGGCACTACATAAAAACCGTGGAGCAGGGTTTAGGTTTATCATTAAGGGACAAACATTATGTATTTGCTTATCACAGCCTGGGGCTAAAATACGCGTTAGGTAATAATAAGAAGTGGAATCGGTTGAAGTTGTTACCCATTAGTTTGCGGGATTATGAACATTGGATGGTGTTTAGCAAACAGATAAGTCCAGAGGTTTATTCTGCCGTAAATGCGGCACTAAAAGAAATTAGAGACAAAAAAGTAATAGAAAAAATTTTGTTGAAATACCAGTAGCCTGCATCATTTATTTTAAATAATACAGATACCTACTATCTAGCCGCTACTTTTAATGACGGAGCCGCATCTTCTGAAGTACTAGCAATACCAGGAAGCGACCCACAGTCTCGCTATTCGTTACAAGGCAGAAACATCGGCGTATACCAGATAATCCTTTATTTTCTCTCCCTGCATCTTAAGTATGGTGGCAAAGGGCGCCGAATATTCACTGCCGTCCAGGCGCACGTAGTTCACCTGGCCATGGCAAATTACATTTCCCTGTTGTGACCATACCTGATCGATGCGATGTTGCATGGTGTCTATGCTGGCAAAAAATCCACGGTTGGCCGCTAGAGCCGCTTCTATTCCTTGAATAGCGTCGTTTCTACCAATACGAAAACGCACATTGTCCGCTAGGATATTATGCAAATAATCCAAATCTTTGGCGTCGATACTCTGGTACAATTTTTCAATTAGTTGCTTGGCATTCATGTTTTTCTCCTGATTTAATGGGTAACTTTATTAGTTAAATATTTTTAGGTATTGGGCGCTTTAGCTCGCCATGTTCACCGCCGTACTGATTTTTATCGGCGGCTTTATGCGTGTTGTATTGCATGAATTCAAACTGGAAACCCGCCGGGTCAATAAAATAGGCGGTTTTCCGGTGGGGATGCTTCCGGCCCATAATATCCACCTGGTAGCCTTTGTGAATAAGCCGATCCATGAGGGGGGCTAACTCATCCACCACAAAACCCAGATGGGCAAGGCCTGGGGCAGCGCCCGCCAAATCGCGTATCTCGCCCTGGCCGTTATCATTAAGGGTTAAATAATAATCATCGTCTCCCACATGCAACCAATTACGTTGGGCATTGCCCCAAACCCCTTGACCTTCGCCGCGAATGCGCCAGGATGGAAAAGCGGTTAATAAAAAATCCAGAGTGGGTTGAATCTCTGTTACCACTAGATTGACGTGTTCAAGTCTTACCATGTTTGTCCCCTTACGGTTTAGCTGTTTATAGGTGTTGTGGTTGTTATGAGAGTGAGGCAAACATCTCAGGCGTGTGTGGAATGATGCCGTTGGGGTTGAGTTGTTGATGGCTTAAAAAATAATGCTGTTTGATGTGATTCATATCCACCGTTTTGGCTACCCCTGGTAAGTGATAGAGGCGTTGGCTATAACGGCTTAAATTTGGGTAATCGCGAATGCGTTTTTTACTGGCCTTAAAGTGAATAAAATAAACGGCGTCAAACCGAATTAAACTGGGAAATAATCTTAAATCGGCTTCGGTGAGAGCAGAGCCCAGTAGATAATCCTGTCCCTTTAATTGCTCTTCTATAATATCCAGGGCATTAAACAAATTATTAAGCGCGATTTCGTAAGCTTGTTGGCGGGTGGCAAAACCTGTTTTATAAATGCCGTTACTGATGTGACTATAAATAAACTCATTTAGAGTGTTTATTTTTTCCTGTAAATGGTTTGGGTAAAGATCAAGGGGCTCTATATGGACAGGCTTGTGGCGCAGAGCCTTAAATTGCGAATAAAACATACACATGATATCGGCGGATTCATTGCTCACGATGGTTTGCGACTGGCTATCCCACAATACGGGGGCAGTGATGTTGCCGGTGTAATGGGCATCGGCTGCAAGATACAGCTCATAAAGGAAAATAATGTTTGGTAAACTCGGGTGGCGTGCCAACTCCTCTTGCTCTATTTCCCAGCCTTGTTCCGTCATGACCGCTTTTAAGTTCACGATTGGCACCGCGGCGTCTAAGCCCAATAAGGTATGCATGAGGGTGGTGCGATGACACCAGGGGCAAGCTTTGGAGATAAACAGCACATAACGATGAGGCTGAGCCTTGAAGCCTGTGCTGCCGTCTGCGCTAAGCCAGTTTTTAAACGAACTGACTTGGCGATGAAACACGCCATCTGCGCTAATGGGTTTTTCTTGCAGGCGGCCGTTAATGAGCATTTTTGCCATGATGTGTTTTTATCACCTAGGTGGATGTTGCCGAGGGCCTTTAATGGCTGCCCGGTGCATAGGGTGTACCTTAGTTCGTTTCCTTTTGTTTGATAATGTGTCTATTTTGAATTTAACTGTTGAGTTTTAGTCAACCCTAGGCTGCGTTAAGCACCCTAGTAGGGGTGTAACACTGTGCCGCTGGTGGAATGAGGCGCGACTTGTCTTTAGGCCATGGAAGGATGGGAGTTAGTATGGTGGTAATTCATGGATAGAATTTTTAACTGAGGCACAGATGTTAGGTTTTGCTTTTATTTCTACGGTCGTGGGGTGTTCTATATACGTGCAATTGAGAGGGCGGGTACACCATGCAACTCTCTCCAAAATGATTAAGGATCACGGAAATCTATTTTCCCCCCTTTAATTGTTTGTTTTACCTTTTTTCAAAAGTGAGTAATAGCCCTTATCTTAAGGTGAATGATTTTCCTGAGTTAAAGGTTATTCAGGAGAACTGGAAGGCCATCAGGGAGGAAGCTCTCGCCTTAAAGTAATTAATCGAGCCACATATTATGGATTTAAGTACGGTGTATTTATCCTGTTATCTTATGGCTTAGCTTTTGGCCATTTAACCTAACGAATATCAGTTTGTATATTAGGTGTTGGTTTACTCTTGTTTTGTGGGTTATAAAATTAGCCTGTAATTTTAAAAGTATTAGTGAAATTACAATTCATAGAAGCAGGGGCGTTGATAGCTTCAGACAGATAATTTGCATTTTAATACATAATTAACAAGCGGTATTTATCCAAGTGCCTCTCAGCGCACCCAGTTGGCTACTCCTTTAAAAACAAGCCTTGGGACGTGAGCTTAGGGGCTGGCCTAATCGTGTTGCTTTCTAAATAGAAGTTAAAGTCATTTAAACACTCGTTGAGAGCAGAGTGAATATTTTCAACTACGTCTACCGTAGCGGCCACATTCAGGGGTTTGCTAAAAAAATAACCCTGCCCCAAATCACAGCCAATGGACACTAAAAAGGCCAATTGTTGGTTGGTTTCTATGCCTTCTGCCACCACTTCAATGCCCATGGTATGTGCGATCACCACCATGACTTTTATTATTTCTTCATCGTATTGGTCATCGCCAATATCCTTAATAAAGCAGCGGTCAATCTTAAGGGCATCAATGGGAAAACGCTTCAAGTAATTAAGAGAAGAGTAACCGGTGCCAAAGTCATCGATGGAGATACGCACCCCAAGCTCATGAATGATTTGCAGCTCTTTTACAGTTACCTCGGGGTTGTCCATGACGGCGGTTTCGGTGAGTTCCAGTTCTAGTTGCCCTGGCGGAATAGCATATTCCTCAATCGCGGCCTGCACAATTTTATGAAAATTACCGGCCTTTAATTGTATGGCCGACACATTTACCGATATCACCAGATCAGAGAAGTTTTCCATCTGTTGCCATTGTTGTATCTGCCAACATACTTTCCTAAAGACCCATTCCCCCAATTCTAAAATTTGGCCGGATTCTTCGGCTATGGGAATAAATAAATCTGGTGGAATACTCACCCCTTCTCGGGTTGTCCAACGAATTAAAGCCTCCATGCCCACAATTTTATTTAAAATGATGTCCACCTTAGGTTGGTAATGAACACACAGCTCTCCGTTGTTGATAGCTTCTCTTAAGGTAATTTGAATGCGATTTTTTTCTTCCGATTTTCTTTGCATTTCAGGGTCAAAAAATTGATAGTTATTACGGCCCTCACTCTTGGCCGCATACATAGCGGTATCGGCTGCTTTAGTGAAGGCATCTAATGCCATAGTGCTTTCATCAAAGATGGCGATGCCAATGCTGGTACTGGCGGTGATGTTATTACCCAACAGGTTAACCGGGCGTTGAATGCTGGCGATGAGTTTGTCGGCCACCGTGGTGGCCGCAGTAACCGATTTAAGATCGTGCAAAATTACCGCAAATTCGTCTCCGCCTAAACGGGCACTTAGGTCTTCCTCACGAATGGTGCTACTGATACGCGCGGCCACTTCCTGCAATAACATATCGCCTGCATCATGGCCCAGGGTGTCATTAATATTTTTAAAGTGGTCTAAATCCAGAAACAACAGTGCCAGGGTTTCCTGAGTGCGTTTGCCGCGGGCTATGGCATGGCCCAGAGCATCGTGAAAATAGGCGCGATTGGCAAGATTAGTCAGAGGGTCAAAATTGGCTAACCGCACTAAACGGTTTTCTATTTCACGGCGCTCGGTGACGTTTTGAAACATCACCACGCCGCCATTGCTCTTGCCATTGCTATCTCGGGTGAGTTCGCAGCTAAACTCCACATAAAACGAATCCCCCGTAGCCGTGACCCAGCGTTCCTTCTTTATGCCAGAGTCACATTGTATGCTTAATAACTCAGCGATATCCGCGCGGCCACCACAGTGCTTAGGAGTACCTGTACCGCTGACGCTGACGGTATCATCTTGATCGCTGGCTAAAAAGTTCTGTAGGTTCATGGTTAGCAATTGATCTTGTTCGGTCTTAAGAATGTTGGCGGCCTTGGGATTGGCGAAGGTAATTTGCCCACACAAATCTATGCCCAATATGCCTTCACCGGCGCTGTGGATAAGCGCATGAATCCGGGCCGCCGACTGTTTTTGTACTAGCTGTAAGCGCTGGGCCGCACAGCGTTGCAGGTGTAACTCCACAAACTGCTTTACCTTGTTGGTGAGGATAATCGGCTCGATAGGTTTGCTTATAAAATCCACTGCGCCTGCTTCATAGGCCAGCATGTATTGCTCTTTGCAGTGTTCCCTGGCCGTGACCATGACGATGGGCACGTCTTTGAAGCGTTTATTGTCGTGAATGAGTTTGGCGGTCTGGTAGCCGTCCAGGTTAGGCATTTCTACATCCAGTAAAATCACCGCAAAATCGTGTTCAAGAATTTTTTGTAAAGCTTCATCCCCCGAACTGGCATGATGAAAAGACAGCTGTAAGGGCATGAGGATACTTTCAACACAAAACCGATTTGCCTCTACATCGTCAACGATGAGTATTTTATTATCTTGATCCAAGCGCACCCCAATAATGGTATTTCTGGCAGACACAGCTTTCAGTATAATAAAGAATGAGGCTTAATTTAGATTTGTTCGTATTTAGGCAGGCTATTTATAGCTTTATTTTGAATAATAAATACTCGTGCCAGTAAGCCAATATGCCCCTATCCTTTATAAACGAATGAACAGCTCAGGCATCTCTTTAAGGGGCAGGGCATAGTCTATGATGGTGATGGCTTGGGCAGCCAGTGGCATGGCGGGTACTTGAGCATCTTGCGGGTCTTGGATTACAGTGGTGCCTCCTAGGTCTTTAATGGTTTTTAAGCCACGAGCGCCATCTGAATTGTTACCGGTGAGCACCACGCCTACAAGAGCAGCTCCGTAACAGTCGGCGGCGGTTTCAAACAAAACATCGATGGCAGGGCGGGTGTAATTCACTCGTTCGTCATCAGACAAAGACAGGGTACCTTCATTCTCCACCAGTAGGTGGTAATCGGGTGGGGCTATATAGGCGATGCCGGGGCGTATAGGTTCCTTATCCTGTGCCTCTTTTACCTGCATAGGAGAAATTAAATTAAGGTGCTCCGACAAATAGCTATCGCTGTCGGCGGCCCTGTGTTGCACGATAATGATGGATTTTTCAAAGGTTTGGGGAAGAGCAGCCAGTAGGCAGCTTAAGGCTTCCAAGCCGCCCTGTGATACACCCATAACAATGACTGATATATTAGAATGTTCCATGTTAATTGGTCTTTCGGTAGATTTTATTGGATCTGGAAAAGGTTTCATACTGATTTTTAAGTACCGAATAATCGATGGTTTCCTTACTGCCAAGGCACAAAAACCCCCGTTTCACCATGCTGTTATCGAACAGGGTGAAGGCATGATTCTGCAGGTCCTTATCAAAGTAAATTAAAACGTTGCGGCAGATCACCGCGTGCATTTCACCAAATACACCGTCTTTTACCAGGTTGTGATAGGCGAAGGTGATGTTTTTATTCAGATCATCCTTAAATTTAAAGGCGTCGTATTGCTCGGTATAATAGTGGTTAAGAGATTTTTTTCCGCCTGCCTTTAAGTAGGCCTCGCTGTTTTTTTCCATGTTGCTGGCGCTATAGATGCCTGCCTTGGCAATATCTAGCGAGCGCTTGTTGTAGTCGGTGGCGTAAATTTTGGCTTTACCCAGCAGGCCTGCTTCTTTCAAGAGTATGGCCAGGGAGTACACTTCTTCACCGGTGGCACAACCGGCGTGCCAAATTTTAAAATAAGGGTAAGTTTTTAATACAGGGAATATGATCTCTTGAATGGATTTAAAAAATGGTGGGTCACGAAATAATTCGGTCACCGTTACCGACATCTCAGACAAAAACTTATCAAAAATTTTGTTGTCGTATAAAATTCTCGGAATCAGCTGGTAGGGCATTTCAAGATTTTCTTTAGATAATAAGCTGTGCACCCGGCGCTTAAGAGAAGCGCGAGCGTAGTTTTTAAAATCGTAGTCGTAGCGTAGGCGAATGGCTTCTAGCAATACATCCACTTCTATTTCGGCAATTTTTTTGGCGTCCAATTAACTCTCCCTCTCCCTTTTTCTATGATGAAGGGATGACTCAAATTAAAAATAAAGGATATCTTGGGTTTATAATCCGTTGAATGCAGGGATGCATTCGACGAGCTTACACGGATGTATTCACAGTGTGATTATAAATTCAGGATATCCGTTATTTATGCCTTATTGATATGTGTTAATGAATGGATACTTTTATCAAAGACAACAACTTATCCACATCCACCGGTTTATTCATATAATCGTTGGCACCACTTTGTAAACACTTGCTCTTGTCTTCGGCCATGGCCTTGGCGGTGAGGGCAATGATGGGCAAGTCTTTATATTTTTTCTGAGCTCGAATTTTTTCCATGGCTTCATAGCCGTCCATCACCGGCATCATAATGTCCATCAGTACGAGTTCGATTTCCGGGTGTTTTTCAAGTTCATCCAGGGCCTTCTGTCCGTTCTCGGCCACAATCACTTCCAGCCCCTTGTCTTCCAACATATTTGAGAGGGCAAAGGTATTTCTTAGGTCGTCGTCCACCATCAGCACAGTGTGCCCTTCTAAGGCCGCTCCGTCGTCGTGCAGCATCCTTAGGGTTTTACGTTGTTCACTGGGCAGATTGGCCTCGGCCTGGTGTAAAAACAGGGTGACTTCATCCAACAGGCGCGCCGATGAATCGGTGCCCTTCACGATTATGTCATCGGTGTATTTGTTTAGTTCCTTGTATTCACTCTCGGTGAGGTCCCGACCGGTATTGACGATAATGGGTGGCAGAGGTTTGGTTTTATTATCGCTGAGGCGTTTCAACACTTCGCTGCCCTTCATGTCCGGCAAACCCATGTCTAGAATGACACAATCAAACTCCCGCTCACTAATTAATTGAATGCCTTCTTCGCCGTTGATGGCCTCGGTAATGTCCACGTCCTTATGTTCCAGTAGGCCCTTCAAACTGTTGCGATAAACGTCATCATCTTCGATGATCAAAATATTTTTGTCTTTATTGGTGAGGTAGCGGTCGAAGACGCTAAACACATTGTGCAGCTCTTCGGCACTGGTGGGCTTGTGTAAGAAACCCACTGCCCCACGGGTAAGGGTTTCAGCCAATACTTCACGGCCAGTGATGACGTGCACCGGAATATGGCGAGTACTTAAATCCTGTTTAAACATGTCCAGTAACTTTAAACCGTCGATATCGGGCAGGCCCAAATCCAGCAAGATGGCACTGGGTTGATATTTTTGTGCCATCTGTAAGGCCGTTTTTCCATCTCCTGCGGCGAGGCACAGATAATTTTTTTCATGGGCAATACCCGTGAGTACACTGGCAAAGTCCCGGTCGTCTTCCACAATCAAAACGCTGGTGCTATTTTCTTGTATCTGCTCGCGATCATCGTTAATAAACAGGGGGATCACATCGTTTGTCATAGGATTTTTATGAAAACTCTCGTTGCCAGAGTTTGCCTTTAGTTGCAGAGTGGGTTGTGACTCTGGCACAGGTTCGGCACAGGCAAGGGAAGCCAGGCCACGACTATGGCGATGGGACTTGGGGGCCTGGGTATTAAACGACGTCGAATTTACCGATAACGGCGCGCGCTGGGAGTGATTACCGTCATTTTTAAAAGGCAGATAAATAATAAAGGTACTGCCAGAGCCCTCCTCACTCTCCACCTGAATTTCTCCCCCCAGTAAGGCGCACAGGTCGCGGCTGATGGTTAGCCCCAGGCCGGTACCGCCGTAGTCCCGGCTGGTGGAGCCGTCGGCCTGCTGAAAGGCTTCAAAAATGCTGCGCTGCTTTTGTGGGGCAATGCCAATACCGGTATCCACCACCGCAAAACCTAAACAATTGTAGCTGTTTAGGTGAGGCTGTTTGAACTGCACGTGACCTTCAGGTTTAAAGGCGCGGAACACCACTTCACCCTGGCGGGTAAACTTGAAGGCGTTGGAGAGCAGGTTCTTAATAATTTGTAAGGTGCGTTGGCGGTCGGTTTCAAAAGATGCTGGCAAGTCGGGGTCCACAAAGACCTTAAATTCAAAGGGCTGCTCACCTGCCAGAGGTTCAAACTGACTGCGGACCTCGTTTTCTATTACCGCCATAGGCACGTCATCTATTTGCAAGGTCATCTGGCCTGCCTCAACCTTGGAGAGGTCCAGTATGTCATTGATTAACGCCAGTAAATCGTTGCCGCCGTTGTAAATTATTTTGGCCGATTCGAGCTGTCGCTCGGTGAGGTTCTGCTCTTTATTTTCCGTGAGCATCTTGGCCAGAATTAATAAACTGTTAAGCGGGGTGCGCAGCTCGTGGGACATGTTGGCCAAAAACTCCGACTTGTACTTGCTGGACATCTCCAGGTCACGGGCTTTTTCTTCTATCTGGAGTTTGGACTGCTCGATGGATTTGTTTTTATTTTCAATTTCCATTTTTTGTTTAAGCAGATATTGGGTCTTTTCTTCCAGCTCTTCGTTACTGGCTTGCAGTTGTTCTTGCTGGGTTTTAAGTTCAGACTCACTGCGTTTAATGGTTTCGGTTTGCTCTTCTAATTCTTCATTAGATGAACGTAACTCCTCTTGTTGGCTTTGTAACTCTTCGGTGGTGCGCTGTGCCTCTTCCAACAGGCCTTGCATTTTAGTGCGATCTCGAGCGGAGTTAATGGCCACGGCGATACTTTCCGAGACACGATCAAACAGCTCAAAGGCCTGGTCGCTAAACTGACCAAACGACCCCAGTTCTATGGCACCTTTAACGCTGTTTTCCACCACTAGTGGCAGAGCCACTATGGTATTTGGGGCGGATTCTCCTAAGCCAGAATTGATCGCCATATAATCCTTGGGTACATTGGAGACCGAGATCAGTTGTTTTTCTTTTACCGCCTGCCCCACGATGCCTTCCCCCACGGCGATAGTATCCGACAAACTTTTACGGCGCTTGTAAGCGTAACTGCTGGCCAGGTCGAGATTACGGGCATCATCGGCCAGATAAAAAACCCCCACCTGTGAATTTGTGTACTTTGACAGGAAGGTAATGACGTTGTCGGTCATGGTTTCTAGGTTTAATTCGCCGCGCATCTTGTCGGCCAGTTGTGCGTGGCCGGATTTTATCCAATCTTCGCGCTGGGCGTTGCTGGTCATCTCTCGCAAGTTATCCACCATGTTATTGATGGAGTTCGCCAGTAAATCTCGCTCGCCCTTTACCTGAACCTTTTGCTCAAAATTATTATTGGACAGGGCCTCGGCGACGCTCCCTATGTCTCTTAAACTGCTGGTCATGGCAAATAGGGCCTGACCCAGTTCGTCCTTGTCACTTAAGGGTTGGATTTCGGCGCTGTAATCTCCCTGGGCAATGTTATTGGCCTGACGGGTAATATCTTTTAAATTTTGCGCCATGTTGTTGATGGAATTGGCCAGTAAATCGTTTTTACCCTTGGCTTCCACCCTTTGGTTAAAGTCCCCAATGGAAATGGCCTCGGTGACGTCACTTGCTTCACGCAGACTTTGGGTCATTAGTTGTAAAGCGGTACCTAAGCTGTCTTGGTTGCTGCGCGCCTTAATGTTGGCGCGGTAATCTCCGCTTGCCACGGTATTGGCTTGGGTGACCACCTCTTTTAGGTTATTAATAATTTGGGCCATAGCCTGGCTTAGTTGATCGTCCTGATGTTTTTTCTCAATATTTATCTCGTAGTTTCCCTGGGCCACATCTCCCATGATGTTCACCATGGTTTGTTGCATCAACCGATTATCGTCGAAGGAATCGTAGAGCGGATCGTGATCACCCTGTTTGGAAATATCCAGGCGAATGATGCCCTTGGCAAAGAGTTGGTTTTGCTGAATCACCTGATCAAAACGGATTTGTAGTTTTTTAAGAGCCTCGATGCTTTTATTTTGGCTGGCGTTAAATTCGTATTGCTCAAAATTAATGTTGGCAAAGTCCCCCCCGGCCAGACAAGTGAGGGTTTTGTCCATGAATTGTTGGTATTCAGCGGTGGTGGCCAAGGTTATCTCCTCCGTGAGATAAATTGTGCTACAGCGTCCATTCAGTATAGGGGTCGGAATAATTTTGACGGAGTGGGGTTAATAACTTTTTGTTATGAGATAACTGTTTATTGCATGATTCCCGTCTAACGCCACTGGCCATTTAATATTGGACTAGGCTTATTGGGAGGCGGATTCTGCGTTGTAGAGGCCCTTAGATAAACTAAGTTAAAAAGAAGTGATGCATTTCTTTGGGGAGCGGCATGCAAAAGAGCAAGGTACTCATAGTAGATGACATGGAAATCAACCGGGTGGTGTTGACGTGTATATTGGAAGAGCTTGAGATCGACACTCATACAGCCAATTCTGGTGCTGAGGCCTTGGCACTATTAGAGAACAATGAGTACGCCATGATTCTCATGGACATTCAAATGCCCTGTATGTCGGGTTTTGAATGTGTGTCGCTCATTCGTAAAAATCCGAAAACCCATCATATTCCGGTGATGTTTGTAACCGCCATGGGCAACGATGCAAAGTTTATAGATGAGGGTTATCACTTAGGGGCAGTGGATTATCTCACTAAGCCGGTTGATCCCGATATAATGTTAAGCAAGGCGCGGGTATTTATTGCCCTGCATGAACAGCGTATTCAGCTGCAAGACAGTTTGGCCGAGGCCAATAACATTAAGGAAAAATACAACGAGCTACTTAACTTTATGGCCGACGGCATATTGGGAGTAGACGAAAGTAACATCATTACCTTTGCTAATATGGCCGCCTGCACTTTGTTAACCAGTAAACGTGAAGAAGTGGTGGGGCACTCCATTAAAGAATTTATTAGTCCCGGCGTGAGTCAAAAAATATGGGACGAATCGGATTTCAATTGCATTTTTAAGGACGGGCAGTGCAATCACAATGATGATGCGGTTTTTTGGCGTCATGGTCATGACCAGTTTCCGGTGGAATATAGCCAGGCTTCCATTCTTAAGGATGACAAACCAGTGGGCGGGGTGATTGCTTTTCAGGATATTAGTGAGCGTAAAATGGCTTCTTTAAAAAAACAGCCTTTAGCCATCAATGAAGAGATTGCCTGATTCGATATTCACAGGAACGACGGATATGTTCTATTTTAATTGAGTGACGGTTCGCTGGTACTTTCTCAGGCCGTAGGTGTTTCCCAGTGGTTCCTTTTCTGCGCTACCATTGACTGGCTAAAATGACGGCTGCCCTTCGATTTTCAATACCCAATTTTGAATAGATATTTTTTAGGTGCCATTTTGTGGTCGATAAGGCGATGCTGGCCTTATTGCTTATTTCGGCATTGGATAAGCCGCCACCCAGTAATCGAAAAATGTCTAATTCCTTATCGGTGAGCAGGGCCTGGGGTTTAACGTCGCAGAGGGTATTGTTGCTATTAAGCAATATATCAGAAAACACCGCAAGGTAGGCCTTGGGTAGTTGAAGGCGCTGGGTTTGTAGGGCGTCTTTAAAAATCTGTTGCAAGCCTGGCGCTTCATCAAAGACACTTCTAGAAAAACACTGAACACCGTATTTCTGTACCAACAAAACCAGTTGGTTTAATGCATTTTCTTTGGCGCCGCTGGACGCTTGAATGACCAATAAATTACCCCGTGCAATAAGCGCACGATATTTAATGCCCAGTGTATCTAGGGAACTAACTAATTGTTTAAGAATAAGTTCTGCGGCCGTGAATTGTTGTTGCGATGCCAGCCAGTAAACGCAGGCTAAGGCATAACGTTCACGACTCTCTTCGTATTGTTTGGGTTTGCTAAAAACGTCAGCCTTAAGAAATAGATGCAATTTGTTATTGTGGTAAATATCATCGGCAATCGACAGCTGTTTTGCTGCAATGGCCTGTCGCATCTTTTCCTGAATAACCTGGCTTTGAAAACGGCCATAGTGTCCTAGGGACAGAATGCGCTCCAATTGTATCAATAACTTAGTGGCCTTTTGATGATTTCCTTTAACATGTAGCAATCTGGACGACAGTAAGTACACGTTGGTGATGACTTCGGTTGCGCAGGTGTAGTTGACAGTGGGTAATAATTTTTCGCTAAAGTTAAGGGCTAGTTCAGATTCATTTTTTTCATAGTGTACTACCATCATACCCGATGCCAGGTTTACCCAAGCGGGGGATTGATCCTCAACAGAGGTTGAAGTAAAGGTGCTGGTCATGTTTTGTATGGCATTCCCCCCACGGCACAGGTAGCGGTCACATGAAATAATCATGAGCTCTGCGTAGCTTGCCAGGAACCTGTGACCGGTTTCCTTTACCAGTGTTTTTGCTTCATGGGCCAATTGAAAGGCGTGCTGGAACTGCCCGCGATAAATGCGCTCATAGGCAAGGATCATAGTCGACAAGGCACGAATGTCGATGTTTGAGTGGTGACTGGCTAATCGTGCCACCTTTGGGTCAGTGAAGGCATTGTCTTCCCGTTGAAATAACAACAATGTATGTTTGATAAAGGCGCTGTGGGACAGTTGCGAGTCTAGTTCTTGGGGGTGAATGTTATCTTGTTGTTTTAATAAATCGAGGTAATAGTGTGCTTGATTGAATCGGCGAGAAAATATAAGAGCGTAAGTGATGGTGACTAACAAGTCAGCATCACTTTTCACTTGAGCCTCATTTAGCTGCTCAATTAAATCGATTATTTGTGAAAACTTACCATCTCTTAACCAATGGTCGCAAGAACTTCGAATGACGCTAAAATAGTAGTCTTGGTCTCGGGTTTGAGCGGCATGTCTGAGGGCAAGTAGATGCTTTTTATCCCTTAAAAAATATTCCGAAGAGTTTTTATGTATGTTGCTGATGGCTTTCTGATTCAATTTCAATTTTACTTGTTCTTTCAAAAACTCATGAAGCAAAGGGTGGTAGCGGTAATGCCCCTTAATGCAGTTGTCGGCAACCAATAGCAGTTCCTGAGACGAGAGAATGTGGAGCATATGAGCAGCATTCTCAACTTTTAACACTGTTTCACATATGTCTGAATTGAATGAGTCAAACAGGGCGGTTCTCATAACAAAATCTTGAACCACACAGGGTAGATTGGTTAAAACTTCATAACCAAAATAATTTAGTAATTCTGGCTGGGTACCGCTAAAGGTGTCGAGTGCGCTGTTTCCTGTTTTACGGTACGCCAATAATGCAAACTTTATCCCCACCAACCAACCTTGGGTTTGATGTATTAGGGTGCTTAATCGTGCGGTTGTTAATTGTTCGCCACCAAGGTGCTGATTGAGTGTTTCTACCTCAATCGGGCTTAGTTTAAGATCGTCACCGTCAATTATAAAAATCTGTTCTTTTAGTTTCATACTACTAAGAGAAAAATCAGGGTATCTTCGACTGGCGATAATAAATTGTACGTTCCTAGGAAGTTCATTGATTAGGTTGTACAAGATTTCTTGTGTTTCACTGCATTGAATAAGGTGAAAATTATCCAGTACAACAACTAGGTTCTCTGTGATGGATTCAAAGGCGAATATTAAAGTATTTAATAGAACCTTGGTGCTAGTGGAGTTTTCAGAATTAAATAAACTGAAAATAGATGCATCCCAAATTGGTACGCTGTGTCTAAGTTCCTTTAATATTTTTTTAAATAATGATTGCCCCTGTGCCAACCGTGCAGACACTTCAATATGGATAACAGTTTTTTCTGTGTTATTGGGCTGCCATTGTTTGATTAGGGTGCTTTTACCCGATCCGGCAGCCGCCACCAGAAGGGTGAGTGGGTATTCTAACCCAGTATTCATCAGTGTTAGCTGATGATGTCTAATGATATTACCTTGCATAAAAGTGATACATATTCATTTTTGTTATATTTTTGTAGTTTGTTTGTGGGCCTCACCATATCACCAAAAAATAAAATAAAACCCCTCCCTTTATTTAAATAAATATATTTCTTAAAAAGAATATTTAAATTTTGATAGAAAACAGTGTAAAGATTTTGTTTTTCTGTTTTTACTGGGTGGTAATTTTTAAGTGAATACTTTGGCAGGTGTTTTTGTCGGGTGGAATGTAGCGGGTGGAATGTGACGGGTGTCGGAGAATTTTATTAATTGCTTGTTTTATTATGTCATTATTTTTTAAAAAGGCGCCCACTCGAGGGTGGGCGCAAGTAAGAGTCTCTGTCACGGCGCTTCAAACCGTAATAGAGACGGAGACTTAATCGAGTATTGGGGTCATTTGAAGATTTATCAGATTGCCTTCACCGGCCATCTTTAGATTTAGAATACTGGTTAACAGCCCGCAATTTTCAAGTGGTGGCAGGGTATAGCTGCCGGTTACTAGGCCACCGCTAATAGCGTCAAATGGCTGATCTAAAGGGGATTCAACGGTAAAGGTTACTGGGGTTTTAGTGCGGCAGTTGTCACCACCACCAATTGGCCAGTTAACTAAACCAAACAATGTTTTGGTGACCTTAGGAACTTTAATGTATGCGGTACTAGTGGCTACTAATTTGCCGTCTATTAAACTGCCCACGGTTTCACCCACCGCTTCAAATTCAACGGTGGCAGTGGCCGTGTAACGGCTCCAGCCTTTGATTACTTCAAAACTGCCAGAGGTTGGATTTAGTAACATCTCTCCGGTGAACTCACCACTTGATAAATTAAGTTGGCTAATAATGTTACCGCTAAGAGGCATAGTGCCACCGCTGGCAGCAAGGTAAGTACTGCCCTGCACATCTAACGGGATTTCAAGAATGAATCCGCCGTCGTCCTTTATGCCGGTACCTGTTAATGAGACAGACAGGCTAGGCTGTTGTGCATCATCAGAGGTAATGGTTAGGGTTCCGCTGCTGGCGCCTAATATTGCAGTGTAAACTACTTCAATGTCGCAGCTGCTAGCCGCCAAGACTACCGCGCAATTGTCGCTAGACTTTACAAACTCGCTACCCGATACCGTGGCACCAGAAATTGTCAGTGCCGCGCCGCCGGTATTGGCAACGGTGATGGTTTGGCTGGCAGAAGTGCCCATATCAATGCTGCCAAAATCAACTGGCATAGGTGTTACGGTGATTTCAGGTAGCAACTCAATCTGACCGGTGCCACTTAGTGCAATGCTAATACTCGGTTCGTCTTCATCGGTGGAGGCGATGGTAAGCGTTGCCACTTTTGCCCCTTCTGTAGACGCAGTGTACGTCACATTAACCAAACAACTGCTGCCACCTGTAAGGGTTGTACAGGAATTGGTTTCAGAAAATTCAGCGCCGTCAACGCCTGAGATAACTATGGAATTAATGCCCAGTGCTAGATCACCAATGTTGGTAATGTCGAAAGATTGAGTTGTAGATTGTCCCAGTTGCAAAGTTGCAAAATTTAATTGTGTGGTGACAACGTCAATGTCGGCAGGGGTATCAATAATGATGGGGCCATCACCTACCACTTCAAAGCTGGTGAGGGTGGTGTCTTGCCCTGCAATAACGGTACAGTCAGCGTCAAATTCTCCCACTGGAGCCGGTGCTACCTGACCATTTTCTTTGTAGTTTGTCATGTGAAGCACTAAATCATCTACGGTTAAACTCACCATGCCCACATGGGCGGCATTAAATTCAACGGCAGGTGCTAGGCCGCTGGCCGGCACATCAAATGGGCCGCTTTCATCGCTGGGGATGGCGGTTGGGGTGAGTGTTAATAAAGACGTATTGTCTATGTCACCCACAAGGGTGTGAAATGTATTAATGCTGTCGGCGGTGCCGGTTACTAGCGTGGCATCTACAAAGGCTAAACCTTGACGTGCTTTATCTGGCACAGTGGTAATAACGTCGACTTGAATGGGGCCCAGTACCGGGTTGTCAGCCAATATAACCTGCTCGGGGTAATCTACTGTGATGCTGGCCACGATAATTTGGTCGCCAATTAATGGAAATGGGCAATTCATTTCAAGTGCTTTAGTGATGGGGGCGGCCATTATACTTTGGCTGGAGGCCACCAGTGCAGCACTGGCAATGGCCATGCGCAAAGGAGTGAGAAATCGCGAATTGGAATGCATATTTTAGAATCCTATATTGTTTTACAACTTTGGTTTTTTATAATTATCTAGGTTGGAACAATGAGCTATTGGCCTAAGCGATCTGCCCTTTTAACCAATAGTAAAATGAAGATCCCCTGGCAGCGTATGCTGGCCTGTCACTTCAGGGTGGCTATTAAACGAGTCTTGGTAATTTGGGTCATTGTTAAAAACGGACTTAAATTTGTTAATAAAGGGCTTGTGATGTCCTTTAAATTAAATACGGATAAAAACGCTAATCTTTCGCTTTATGTGCCCATAGGTTTTGGTTCACCCGTACAAATTGTGCCCCTCCTAAAGGGTGGGGAGGGGGGGAGGGGAAGGGCGTGCCCTAAAACGGGATTTGTTAGTTTTGTGCTCTTTCTTAAATTTGAGCAATCCATGCAACCACTAAACGATCAAGTACCTATTGTTTCTTATCGCTATGTGAGGCGATTTTTTGAATTTATGGAAGTGAGGCAAGTTCGCATGAGGCACTTGCCCATGCAAAAAAAACTCTTTCAAGACGTGTCTGGTGACGCTGAAGGCTGTATTAGCATTAAACAGCTTTTACTGTTATCAAGCGCCGCCAATGAAATGCTGAGCGATGAAAAAGCCGGTTTTGAATTTGGTCAACAACTGGATTTATCGACTCATGGTTTACTGGGGTACACGGTATTAAATGCACACAACCCATTTCAGCTTATTGAAACCATTGTGAATCATATATCGGTTAGTGTGCCTTTATTTCGCTTAAGTGTGCAGCGTCATGGTCATGGCGCCATTATTTCCATGCAAGATCTTTGGGACTTAGGGGATGCCAAATCACTGATTACCAAAATTTACTTGGGCAGTATCTATGGCATTGTACGCACACTGTGTTCCGATATTCGTTTTGAGTGTTCGTTTTTACCATTGAAAACGTCATTGTGGCAGGCACTTTGCCGCGGCAGTGAATGGCGTTTTGGAAGCGCCGACACTAAGGTGGTACTTGCCGAAATATACCGACCGTCTAAGAGCCATCAAGAACGGCTGCTTAAAAATGGCATGTATTCATCTAAGCCATGGGAGATAGCGACCCCTATTGATGTTATGGGCACAGATAACAACTTGACTAATCAAGTGCGCGATCACGTGATTAAAGATTTACGCTTTGCTAACGTTGAGAAAAGCGCCGAATTGTTAAGTATGAGCCCGCGTCATTTGCGCAAACGATTGGCCCAGGAAGGCAGCTCTTTTCGTGAAATTAGCACAGATATTCGTAAACGGTTTGCTGATATGTACCTGCAAAATACTCCCTTACCTATCCATGATATTGGTTTGAAGTTGGGGTTTGGGGATCAATCAAGTTTCACCCGAGCTTTTCAGCGATGGACCGGAGAGACCCCCGGGGCTGCCCGTAAGCGCAGTGAATCAACACAGCTATAAAATGAACCGTTTGCGCCTTGCTGAAAGTGCTGGCTAAATATTTATCATTTAACTTGGCCATCAGCATTAACAGTGTCTTTAACATTAAAAATACGAGCATCGTAGGGTTTTCGAATGCTTCGGCCCCAATCTAATTGATTGTTGTCTTTAACTGTAAATTCTGCTGAAAAAACTTCGGCTAACCCCTGGTAGTATTCCAGCTCTACATTAAGTTGAGCACGACGATCGTTATTTTTATGCAGTTTATATACGACGGCAGAGGCAATGATGCGCCCCGATTCTGCTTGCTTTTGCAAGACTCGGCGAATAAAGGGAATGGCGTTATTGGATTGGGTGACCCCACCATCCGGTTTTTCATACCAAACAAATTTTACGCTACCATCGGCAAACAGGGCGGCCCCGTAGGTAAAAAATTTCCCATATTTACGTTGTAGTAGCTTGGTTTTATCCAAGGCCTTAACCAGTAAATAGTCCGTATTGGTTTGCGCCTTGGATTTATTGGCGGTGCTAATGATGTGTTCTGTCTCTTTGGAGGCGGTTGCCATGGCGTGCCCAGCGAGAGTAAAGCTCAATAGAAAAATTAAAAGGGTTTTAAAAGCTGGTTCGGTGGCAAGTGAGTGCATAATATCTTCGCAACTGTGGGTGAAATTATTATTCATGGGTATTAGGGTAACCGGGCAAGGATTGAAACGAATTTCAATTCCTGCCCGGTTATTACATCAACAATTGGTAAGCCAATGGGGATTAGTGGCCAAATACAACTGTTTTTGCGGTCATGTGTATGTCGGTGAAGTATAGGTCACCCACTAAAGCGCCGTTGTTCACGCCGCCTAGAGCGAAGTTCTCTAGATCAATATCGGCTTCCAGGTTTTGAAGGTCAAAAGCAAGGCCTTCCGTACCGTTGGAGGCCACCGCTTTACTGATGTTCATTTGAGCGTGGGCCATGGAGTTGCCCTTGTCTTGAGTGCCCAACCAAACCACATCGTTACCACGACTGTTATGAATAGCAAAATCGGTGGTGACCGCAGCAAATGGCAAGCTTAATTTACCTTCAGCGTTAAAGTAGGCAGACATGTTAATACCACCGTCATTGCCATCAACAATAATATCCACCGGCCCTAAATAACCGTTTAAGGTAAGGTCAGAAAGTAAAACGGTACCATCTGCTACCGAACCAGCTTGCTGGGTGGAATCCCCAAGGCCAATGGAGCCAATGCTTAAACTAAAATCAACCGACTGTAATAAGTTGGTTGAGTCAGTGGCCAGCATGGAGATAACTAGGTCGCCGTCGTTGATTACTTGGTCAACGTAGTTTCCACTTACTTCACCGGTAACCAAAAGTGCGGCCTGGGCGATATACTCTTCACCACGGCGTGAGGTACCTAGGTCAAGATTAGTGGTGGGGCCTGCCACATCCACCGTAATGGTGATGTTGTTTAACACGCCGTCACCTACACCGCCAAATGCACCCGTACCGCCACCTAGCGTTACATTTTTAATAGAAATGAAACCGCCGTCTTTGTAGTCAATGGCGCCAATGCTGAGGTCCGCTTCGTTTATTTCGATGCTTAAACCGGCTTGGCCCACTGTGGCGCCCAGTGTTTCATCATCTATGGCCGTCAGTTCGGCATGGCTAGGTGATGCGGCAGCGATTGCTGCGATCAATGCAACTTTTGAAAAAGTTCTCATTGTGTTGTCTCCCTAAGAGTTATTGTATTTGTGGAGTGTGTCCCTCAATTCGCTGCAACAGCCGAATATGTCCGCACTAGCGCACTCAGTTAAGGCGCCGGTAAACATGAGCCGGTAACGGGCTTACAACATAACCACATGGGATAGCTGAATGACGTTACGAGGGTATTGGCTTCACTGTGCGTTCACGCTTTTATTAGGCGTTTTTTGAGCGCGCTTCGTCATTGACTAAACCGGAGATAACGTTGACAAAAAGGGATGCCGTAAAAAATATGGGTGGTTTATAAGGCCACTAAACTAGGCTACCCTTACGTCTTAATACGCCACCGCTTTTAAAGAGTTTGTTATGTTCACTGCCCTCATGATTGCCGCTGCCAAGGTTGAAAATAACCAGGGGCAACTTAACGATGTCTTGAATTTGGAAGGAGAACTGGAGCGTTTGGGGATTCATCCTGAACACTTAGTGATTGAACCCTTGAGTGCCGATTGGCATGCCCCCGAACGCCCGGGGCATTACCGCAGCGGCTGTGCGCCACTTGAAGCCTTGGCACAAGCCAAGCGTTTAATTGAAGCAGGCAGTCAGGCGGTGGTGATCAGTGGGGAAGATCATATTAAGACGGGTTATGAACGTGACGAGCGTTTACAAAAAATGGCCATCTATGGCGATGACTACCCGTTAACCCAGGCGTATACCGAATTAGCCCAGGCTTTTAGTGAGCGCCATCAAATAGACAGTGAGCAGTTTAAACAGCTTGCGGCCGCGTTATTTGAAAATCACAAGGTGAGTTTTCGCAATGCACTGGCCTACGATTATCGCGAAGATTTATTACCCGGCCCTCGTTGGCACCAACCCATTACCGATTTATTTCGTGGGGTGGACTGTGCAAACCCCATGGTGGATTTTTCGGGGCGAGTGCTCATTACCAATGCGGCCACCGCCGATCTATTAAATACTGCTAAGAGG
>Ga0209290_1000498_pt1 | contig 27720 bp, 26 predicted proteins | sample EN1Hudsemesocosm_2_FD_184632 | JGI IMG/M metagenome (GOLD analysis project Ga0209290, IMG submission 184632) | Methane-oxidizing microbial communities from mesocosms in the Hudson Canyon - EN10B Hudson Canyon (SPAdes) (version 2) | ecosystem: Environmental > Aquatic > Marine > Cold seeps... | reverse complement strand
GTGTTTATATTTGGTATATGTGGTTTTGTATTATGGGCAACTCTGGTTCCGCTGGATAGTGCGGTTGTTGCACAAGGTGTTGTTAAAGTTGGTTCAGAAAAGAAACAGGTTCAACATCTGGAAGGCGGTATTGTTAAATCGCTTCGTGTTAAAGAGGGCGATGTTGTAAAGCAAGGTCAGGTGTTGCTCACGCTTGATGAAACTTTTGCCGGGGCGGACCACTCAATTTTGTATACCCAGCTTCAAGAACTAAAAGTTCGTGATGCGATGTTAACCTCCCAACGAGATAACTTGCCGGCAATCAAATTTTCTGAAGAATTGGGGGACTCTTTTGTTTCTCAATGGCTGGAAGAGCGAAAACACTCCGCCCGGAAATTATTTGAACTGAGCTACGAGGCCTTGCACAGTCAGTTGTCAATGCTTGAATCTCAATCAAAGCAATTGAGGGAAAAAATACACGGTTATCAAGGAGAGATTTTAGCTAAAAATGACCAGATCGCTTATATGCAAGAAGAAGTTGATGCATGGGGAAGCCTGATTCGGAGGCAGTATGCAAATAAGTTAAGATACCTGGAGTTAAAGAAAGAACTATCTGAAGCACAGGGAGAACTTGTTCAACTTGAAACCAATTTAGCAAGTTCTTATGTGCAAATAGAAGAGCTACAGTTTGAACGAAACAGAGTTTCGCAGGTATTTCGTGAAACAGCTGCAAGTGAATTGGTTGAGGTTCAATTAAGCATTAAAGACCTTTCAAAACAAATTGACTCTGCGAGCAATGTACTGGGTCGTATTGAAATTAAAGCGCCCGTAGACGGTAAAATAGTTGGCCTGAGTGTCTATACAATTGGCGCCGTGATCAGACCTGGCGACACAATATTGGAAATCGTGCCCTCAAAAGATGAGTTAGTGATTGGGGCCAGAGTTCGACCCGTAGATATCGATAAAGTAAGCCAATTGATGCAAGCTAGAATAAGGATTGCTTCCTATAAACAGCATGAGTTTCCTGAGTTTAATGGAATTGTTGAGTCGGTGTCTGCTGACGTTTTTGAAGACCCAAAGACTCAAAATAGCTATTACACTGCCAGAATCACCATACCAGCTTCTTCTTTAGATTCTATGCCTAAAGATAAGATCAACCCAGGCATGCCCGCCGAAGTGATGATTGTCACTGGCGAGTCTACACCTGCGCAATATTTACTTGAGCCCCTTTTTAACGCCTTTCGTACGGCTTGGAGAGATAGTTAGGTGCTTTAAAGTAAAGTGTTTCTGTTTAAACGGTAAGAATTGAACGAAAAATTGTTATTAAAGCAATAACGTAGCTGTACTCGTGGGCTCAAATATCATTAAAGAATAAACCGAACAGGGTGAGGTGATCGGTATATTCGAATAATGGTGCCCTGTCTCAGAAGCGGAGCATATCGCTGTATATCCTATTTTATCTATTATTATTTATTGTTTTAAGAATTTTTGAACGCCCAGTAAACGGTTAGATACTTTGTAATAATTGGCTGGCAATAAACGATAAAGCCAATCAACCAATTTGGCATCGGCTCCAATTAAAACCCGGAACGTATTTTTTCGCATGCCTTTCTCTATCGTTTGTGCTGCTTTTTCTGGCGTTGTTCGAGCAATTTTAGCAAAGTGTTGAGCGAAATCGTTTGGATTTTTACACTCTGTTTCTGCGCAATTAGCGATATTGGTTCGAATGCCGCCCGGCATGACGCAGATCACGTCAATTTTCTTTTTCAGAAAAATCATATCTTGATTTAATGCTTCAGTGAAACCCCGTACCGCAAATTTTGAGGCGTGATAAGGCGTCACCATTGGCATGGTGATTAAACCAAAAATAGAGGCGACATTCACAATCATACCGCGCGTGGACTTTTCTAATAGGGGTAGCATTTCACGGCAACCCATCACCACACCATTTAAATTTACATCCATTACTTTATTAAAAAGGGCTTCTGAGGTTTCGTTAAAAAAGCCGAATGACGTCATGCCAGCATTGTTTATTAATACATCTAAGTGGCCCGCTTTGTTGTCAATGTCTTTTACGAGCGCTAGCCAGTCAGACTTGTTACTTACATTGGCCGTTTTGTAAATTAAAACAGATGAACCTAATGCCTTGGCTGTTTGTGTTAAGTTATCCGTATGGATGTCGGTTAATATAAGTTTGGCACCTTGCGAGGCAAATAATTTAGCTAGGGCATGTCCGATGCCTGAACCGGCTCCTGTAATGAGAATATATTTATTTTTCCATGTGGCGTTCATGTTTTAGCCTCAGTAATTATTTTTGTTTTAAGAAACGAGTGCTTCTAAATTAGATTTTTCAATATTGGTCATCGACTCCTCAGCTTGCTGGTTCAGCCATGAGAATAATGTTTGTTTTATTTTAGGAAAATGACTGCCACCTATCGTCCAATGGCATGCTCCTGGAAATACTTTTACGGTGGCTCTATTTGCATAATTTCGAGCAATTTTTAGTTGTATTTTAAGCGGCGTAATCTTGTCTTCCGTACCGGCTATAATTAATACTGGGCACTGAATTTTATCGTATTCAACTTTGGTAGGCGGTCGTCTAAATAAAAACCACATTGATATTTGCCACGAGGCCAGACCAGATTCTAAAGTTGTATTCTGTGATAACTCACGATGCATCGCTGCATTTTGGGAATTAGCGATGCCGTAACGAATATTTTTTAGTAACAAGTTGGTTGTTGAGCGCCACAATGGGAACTTGACTAGGTTATGGCCAAAAGTACGTATCACTGACCAGTGCCAAGCGTTGATACCTGCGGGCGGTGCAGAAGAAATGAGTATCAGTTTCTCGCAAGGGTATTTGGCCGCAATCAATTGTGCCAGTAATCCGCCCATGGAATGCCCGACTAAAATAGGGGGCTGGTCGAGCGTTGCCATAAACTGTTCTATAGATTTCAAATAATCCTGAATGCTTAATCTTGCCAACTCAGTACGTTGCTTAGCATCTAGTTTATTTCTAGGGAAATGCAGTGGTAAACGAGGTGTATGGGTAAGGTATCCTTCTTGCTCAAACGATTGTTTAATATCTATCAGAGTATCCGGAGTACTCCACATGCCATGAATAATGACCACTGGAGGCAAATTGTTTTGTGATGTTGAAAGCATCGCGTTAGCCTCCTATGCAATTGAACTTTGTTTAGGTTTTGGTTTAACTTTCTTGTTTGTCTTAGTCTGACTTGATGTGCCATTTTGCACACTATGAGGATCTACTTTCTTCGATGTTAGTTCTGACTTAAGTTCCGATGTGTGAGTCGATCTTTCTGGTGAGGGCTTATGGAAGTCTGCGAGTGAGTCATTATCATCAAAGCGTAAAACGTCATCGACGAGTTTGCTATGTTTAATCGCAAATACATCTTTTAAATAAAGGTCTTTATTGCACCACGGAAACTCTGATCCTTGGCTTGGTATACGGTCCAGTGCCCGTTCAACATAACCAGATTGTAAATCTAGCATTCTTACTCGTTTGGCGTTTGGTTCTTGATGAGGATGAACGCTCTGATAGCCATTTTGTTCCATGTGTTCCAGTAAACGGCACACATAGCCATAGGTTAATTCTGCTTTCAATGTCCATGATGCGTTAGTATAACCAAAGACCCATACAAAGTTAGGAACTTGGCTAAACATCATGCCTTTGTAGTTAGTGAGCGTATTACCTACAACGGGGTTTCCATCAACAGTGAGGTTCATTTTTCCCCAAAGCTGAACATCTAAACCGGTTGCTGGCACGATGATATCTGCATCAATTTTTTCACCTGACTTCATCAAAATTCCGGTTTCAGTAAAGCGTTCAATATGATCGGTTACGATCGTCGTTTTACCTGACCTGACTGAATTGAACAAATCAGCATCGGGTACTAAGGCCATGCGTTGATCCCAAGGCTTATAGTTAGGTTTGAAATGCACATCGACATCTGCTGCGCCTGCTAAGTCTTTTTTGTTCATACTACGCACTAGACTACGCATAAAATCTGGAAAACGTTTTGATAATACAAAGGACAGTTGTTGTAATGTGGCATATTTCGCGCGCATGATGCGATTCGTAATCCCCGCCGGTAAAATGCGTGACAGTATGCGAAATAATACGTCGGAAGCAGGGCGTGAAAAAATATAGCTAGGTGAGCGTTGCACCATGGTCACATGCGCAGCTTTTTTTGCCATGGCCGGCACTACGGTGACAGCCGTTGCACCACTTCCAATTACGATTACTCGCTTGCCACTATAATCTAGATCTTCTGGCCAATGCTGAGGGTGGGCCATGGTGCCTTGATAGTCATCATAACCTTCAAATTTTGGTAGGTAACCTTGCTCATAATTATAGTAACCGCTGCAACAGCTTAAAAACTTTGCAGCAATTTTGTAGTCTGAGCCATCGTGTCGTGTGACTGTCACCAACCAGTGGTTTTGGCTAGAGTCCCAGTTGGCTGCAGTGACTTTTTGTTGGAAGCGTATGTAATGGTCTAAATTTTCATCACGAACAAGTTCATTAAGATAATTATTAATTCGCTCTGCAGAGCCTATATATTCTTTCTCGGTCCAAGGTTTAAAGGAGTAGGCGAAGGTATACATGTCGGAGTCAGAACGAATACCAGGATATTTAAATAAATCCCAAGTACCTCCAATATTTTCACGGCCTTCAATGACTGCAAAAGAGGTATGTGAGCGTTTTTTCTTTAAGTTGTAGCACATGCCTAAGCCAGAAATACCTGCACCCACAATTAGTACGTCTAATGATTCAATTTGTTCGTTCATTATGCTCTTGTTGCAACCTCTTATTTTTAATAAGCCAGAGTGGTAGGTATACAATAGTGACCGTTGGTCACAAAATATAGGGTGGAACCTGTCAAAAATTGACACTTCCGGTCATAATGACTTTTTAAGATACTTTTATGCCCATAAAGATGTATAAGCAAGTCAGTAGGCAGAGCGATGTTTAAATCACATAAAACCAAAAAAAAGCAGTCTATTTTGGGGTTAATTCCTTTATTTAAAGTAATCGAAGAGCAAGGAAAAGATCCAGAAGAGCTATTGCGTCGTCGCGGTTTGTCATTAGCAAAAATGAGCGGAGCCGCCGTGATTGATCAAGACTTAGAGTTAGATATTGTATCCGAAGCGATTGAAATGCTAGATGATCCAATACTGGGTATAAAGGTAGGTAGTCAAGTCACGTTTACCTCATACGGCACATACGCCATGTTGCTCATGTCAGCGCCTACTTTTCTAGAAACGCTTAAGGTTGGGACAGAGTTTCAATCTTTATCACTGTTATTTTCACACATGACTCTTCATCTTGAACAAGACTTCATAGAGCTCCGTTATACTCTGCCAGAGGCAAACCCCAAACTTAAACAATTTATTGCTGACCGAGACTTAATGGGAACGTACATTTTTGTACGAGAGCTGATGGAGCAACCGAAAGACTATTTTATGGGGGCTGGAACAGCGAGGCCAAAACCTACTGGGCGAACATTTAATGCTTATCAACAATACATTGATTTTGACCTACAATTTGACCAAGCTTATAATTGGATTCGCCTACCAAGAACGATTTTAAATCTAAAACAAAAATATGGAAATCATCTCGCCCATCAACTATACAAGGTTCAAGCTTATGAGTTGTTAAGAAAGTTTTACCCTGACTCTGAGGACGTTGTCGCCCAAACAAAACAAATTATTGAAGGCTATGATGCACATTTTCCTACCGTACCAGAAGTCGCCAATATGTTTGGCGTGAGCGAACGAACCTATCGGCGTAAACTCGAAGAAGCTAAAACGAGCTATCGCGCCTTATTGGATGCGCATAAAAGAAACCGCTGTTTGGATATGTTGTCTCAAAAAAATATATCGGTGAACGAATTAGCCGATGTATTAGGGTATGCCGAATCTGCCAGTTTTTTGCGTGCTTTCAAACGTTGGACCGGAACAACACCAAAGCGTTATAAAAGGGGAAACGCTTAGAAGGCAGCAATAGAAAGTTAATCTCGCAGATAAGCAGTGAGTTCAAATTATGGTGTATTACATCCGTATATTTCGGCAATCTTCAAAAAACATAACTTGAGAGTTGGTACAGGCAAGTACATCAAAAAGTTTCTTCTCATCAGCGCAATTTAATAGTCTGTATGACTGCAATAAATTAGCGACTTTTGCCGTTTTGCTGTCGGTTATTTTTCCTGTTCTTAAACTCTCAAAAGAAGATTTTAGTTTTTTAAGCACTAAAGTACAGACCTCTTTTTGGTACGAGGAATTTATCTCAATGGCATCGGCTTTTTTGCTTGCTTGAGCTGTTGATGAAAGCATGATCAACAGCATGAATACGCGAATCATAATTTTATTCCTGTTTTAATTTGCGACATTATTATTCTTGTTGTTGGCTTTGTAAACAAATGAATAAACGTTAAATCATTAAGCTAATGTAAGTGAATCTAAAGATACACATTAAAAAGAGCTCGATAGGAGGTGCTTTACCTTATGCCTGTATATTTAGTTTTGAGCAACATTCAGTGTTAGCACGATAATACCGGTCTATTTTTATGTGGTGATTCTTGTTTAATGTGGCATATATAGAAAACTGAACTATATTTTAGGAAGGTGGTTCTAACAAAAATATAGTGAGCAATTTGTTTGAGGTTACCGTTAAATTACCAATGACTTTTTATACGCTAAAGTACTAAAGGGTGTAAAGTAATGACTATTAAAATGTTATTTATGATTACTAATTTGGTTGTGGTGTTACTGGCCTTAATGACAGGTGGGGTTTATCAGCAATATACGGGGGCCATCGAGTTAGGAACAAAAGCGTTTGAATATCAGAATGATGCATTCTTACTTTCAGAAGAAATGGAAACGGACTCATCTGATTTAACAAACTATGTTCGACTATATACCGTTACAGGTGAAAAAAAATGGCGCGATGCCTACTTTTATGTCCTTGATAAAGCCTCCGGGAAAGTTGCGCGACCTGACGGAACGATATTGGCCTTTTCTGACAAAGTAAAAAATATGCAGTTGACAGAAGAGGAAGAGAAATACCTCCTTCAGTCAAAAGCCGAGTCCAATGGTTTAGTTGTCATAGAAGTAGAGGTAATGGATGCGGCGGATGCACACGCTAAAACGTTCGGATATGGCGAAGCGTATATCGCTAATAAAACCAAAGCACTTGATGCGCAAGCCCTTCGGTTATTTGATGCAGAATATTATCGGTTTTTAGGAAATATTTCTGGAGCAATTGCTCAGTTTAATTCTATGTTGTTTGATCGGGTAGAAACTCAGATTGATGTCGGGCGTAACAAGGCGGACTTTTGGCAAAATCTATTCTTCATTTCTCTGGTTGTTTTAGTCGCCGCGACAATGATACTTATTTACTATATCAGTTATTTTTTAAGGCAGCGATTAGGGGGAGAACCTTTACAGTTATCGTCAGTAGCGAGTGAAATTGCTAATGGTAATTTAAGTGTTCTGGTTGCAGAGAATCAGGGAGATAGTAACAGTTTAACAGCATCAATGAGTGCAATGCAGGAAAAATTAATTGATGTAGTGCAGCAGATTAAAGGCAATTCAGATCAAATTTCTTCGGCCGCTGCTCAGGTGAGTAGTACTGCAAATTCTTTGAGTAGCGGAGCTTCTCAGCAAGCGGCGAGTGTTGAAGAAACAAGTGCTTCAATTGAAGAAATGGGCGCATCGATCAGCCAAAATAGTGAGAACTCACAGTTGACGGATACGATTGCGAGTGAGTCAGCAGGTGCTGCTTCAAATGGTGGCGATGCGGTACAGAAAACTGTTTTGGCGATGTCACAAATTGCCGAAAAAATAACCATTATTGAAGATATTGCATATCAGACGAATATGCTGGCATTGAATGCAGCCATTGAGGCCGCTAGAGCAGGGGATCACGGTAAAGGGTTTGCTGTGGTGGCCGCAGAAGTTCGTAAACTTGCAGAAAGAAGCCAAGTGGCCGCAGCAGAAATTAGTGGTCTAACGGCTGACAGTGTAAAGGTGGCAGAAACAGCAGGAAGCTTACTTCGTAAAATGGTGCCAGATATTACTAAGACGGCAGAGCTAGTACAGGAAATTACCGCATCCTCTGAAGAGCAATCAAGCGGTGTTGGCCAAATAGCGATGTCAATGCAGCAATTAGATAAAGTAACACAACAAAATGCAGCTGGTTCAGAAGAATTAGCTGCAACAGCCGAAGAAATGCAAGCGCAATCAACGAACTTACAAGCAGTCGTCGGCTTTTTTCGTTTAAATGGTTCAGGTAATTCTTAAGCTGACCTCTAGATCAAAAAAGTATCTGGTATGTGAGAAGCTGTTGATGAGTTGATTGTTGGTAAGGTGGAAAGTGTTGGGGGGGGGCTTTATTTATCACCAGCCTAAATTAGTCGTTATGTTCTAAATCGTAGATTCTTGTTTGAAGTGCTTATTTAAAATGCGTAAAATTAACGCGCTTTTTATGCTTAAATCATGGCCTTTATCTGAGAATCTTATGTCAAATATGATCGAAAATGGAATTGAAACAACCATATTTAGAAGTCGGTGGTTGTTAGCACCTTTTTATTTAGGTCTAGTGTTTAGTATTGTTTTGTTATTGATTAAGTTTGGGCAAGAACTTTGGCATATGACCTTCGAAGTGCTGGTGATGTCTGAAAGCGATATTATTGTCGGAATCTTGGCCTTAGTTGATATGTCTTTAGTCGGCAGCTTGCTGTTGATGATCATTTTCAGCGGGTATGAAATTTTTGTTTCAAAAATTCAAGTCGTAGGCCATGAAGACCGACCCGACTGGATGGGAAAGATCGACTTTTCAGGATTAAAGCTTAAAGTAATTGGGGCGATTGTTGCTATTTCAGCGATTGATCTCCTGAAAACCTTTGTGAACCTACCTGACACATTGACTGATGAGCAATCTAATGCGTTAATTTTAAAAATATCGATTCATCTTGTTTTTGTTATTTCTGGTGTAATGTTTGCCTTAATGGATAAAATTGCCGGCTCAACTAATAAAGACCACTAAAACTGCTTACCCAACGAAAAATAATTTCCTCCTGTTTTCGTGCTTACCTTCACACTTTCGCCTTTGAGACTAAAATAGTTGATAGGGCGTCTATGCGTAAGCGTGTCATGATCACTTAAAGCAAGTTGTAAATTTGAAGAACGATAAAGCTGTCATACATTCTAAAAGTAAGTCTGCCCTTGATATAACGGATGAAAACATCGGTGAAAATACCAATAAAAACAACACGGTTGTTTTAGATCCTGCCTTAAATTCTTCTATTCAAAATCCGCATGCAAATAATGATAAAACCGTTATAGATGGTCGTACGACTACGGCGAATAAAAGTATGGAAAGGCAAAGCGCTTGAGCAAATAATCAGAGAACATGGCGTTGAGGCATTAATCAAAGACTTGCCGGTTTCGCTTTTTTAGATATGGTAAAAGAGCCCGCGCTTATGCTGCATGAATTGAGTCAAGCACAGCAAACCTCTTTTAGTGAGAATATGCGTCAAGCCAATGTCGCCATAAAAGAAAACGATGTGGATGGTGCCTTGTCTTATCTGGATAAAGCTTACAATATTCATGCGGAAAATGATGAAATGACAGACTTTGTTAAGTTTGTCCTCGCCAAAGTAGAAAATAATATGGGTACCCATAATATTTCGCCGGAAGAAGTGAAAGAAGTGATCGTGACTTTGAATGAGAATGAAGCTTTTCAGAATGATAAGGTGCAATCGCGGTTAAATATTTTAGACCCCCAGTGCAGAAGCTTGTATAAACCGCGTCAAAAATAAGGGGTCAACATTTAGAGTTATCCCGCGTAAACTCTGGACTCTCGTAGAAAGAGCTTTTATTCTTCTATACCTTGAATGGGACTCAGCGATGAGTGAGAAACTAGACCTTTTACAGGCAGTTGCTAGGTCACAAGAAACAGTCGAGCATTTTATGTTATCCAGTCCAGTACAATTTCTAAGATCCATGTGGATTATTATTTGTTTTGAATTTAGTCGTGCATTCCTAAGTGTGAGAGGGTGGATGTATTTGTTTACCTTCGGTTTGATTTGGTATTTTGTACTCAATTACTTGGTACTCAATATTGCAACGTTGGTGGCCCAAGATGTTGGTTGGCCAGTTCCTGAGTTGATTAGCTATTGGCGAGTGGCTTTATACCTGTTTCCGATATTGTGTTTAGTGATTACGGCGAATCAAACGTGTTCTGATCGGGGTCGAGGTACACTACGTTTTTTAGCGCTTCGTGCTAATCGTGATAGTATTTTTTTTGGCAGGTTTTTTTCTCAGATGTTAATTCAAATGGTGCTAGTCGTGGCGACAGCTGCAACCGCATTAATTGCCGCCGTAATGCATGATGCTTCTGTGATGTGGGTTGGATTAGGGAGTGCGGCTATTATTGTGACGAACCTATTTATTGTATTGATCCCAATTACCGCGATGATGTCCTTGTTATCTTTGACCGTAAATTCCACGCGGCAGGTAATGGTGCTCGCGGTTTTAATTTGGGTTTCAGCGTCTGCGGTCATTCAAGGCGTTAGTCACTATTTTCCTTTTTTTGAAATCTTAGACCTGATTATTCCTGGAAGGCAATTGTCCGAGTTGTCAGACTTACCGCAAGCGGAGACTCTATCGTTAGCCTACGTACCGTTGTTGCAAGGTTTTGTGTTACTGGCTGCTGGTCGTTTGGTTATGCAGAGGACTTCACTATGAGTAGCATTATTTGTTGCGAGAATTTATCCAAGCGTTATGGTTCTAATCTAGCCTTAGATAATGTGAGTTTCGAATTGGAGTCCGGTTCGCCTATTGCTTTGGTGGGGCCAAATGGAGCGGGTAAGACGACGCTCTTTAGTATTCTCTGTGGTTACTTACACTCTAGTTCAGGTAGTGTGTCTTTGTTAGGGCATAACCCGGGTTCGTCAAATTTATTTGGTCAGGTGTCTGCTTTGCCTCAAGATGCGCAATTAGATCCGTCTTTCGCAATACATGAGCAGTTGAGTTTCTACGCTAGACTGCAGGGGTATGGTGGCAAGGCTGCTAAAATGGAGGCAAATCGAGTACTTGAATTGATGCAGCTGACAGAAACGATGACGAGCTTACCTAGCAGCTTGAGTCACGGAATGCGCAAACGTGTGGCCATTGCCCAAGCGCTTATTGGGAAACCTAAGTTGGTGTTTCTAGATGAGCCAACGGCTGGTTTAGATCCGGCGAATGCTCGGAATATAAGACAACAAATTTCTTCTCTTTCCGATTCAACTACGTTCGTTATCAGCTCTCATAATTTGCAGGAGCTGGAGCGACTTTGTGAAACTGTGTTGTTATTGGAGCGAGGTAAGCTACAGCAACAAACCCAAGTGAAGGTAAATACTAAAACACAATGGGATTTCTTAACGGTGTTAATGAATGACCCTCAGGGGCAAGAGGTGCAGACCACGTTACAGAGCTTAGCTAGTGTGGAGTCTATCACCAGCAAAAATAAGTATGAATTTGTACTTAAATATAATCACGAGAAAGCCCCGAATCTTGATCAACAATTATTAAAGATGCTTTCAGAAAAAGGGTGGTCGTATCGACAGTTAACGCGAGGCAAAACATTAGAAGATCAGTTGTTCTCCACCTGATGCCAGTGTTTACCGATAAAAATAATATGAAATTGTGACCGTTTTGTGATCATTTTTATAGAAAAAGTTATTAGCATAAGTCATTAGATTAAAACTTAGATCAATTAAGGGTTTAGTGATGTTCTATTTAAGATCGGTGAAAGAAAGCGTTTTAGTAAAGTTGTTTTTAAGGCTTAATTTATTTTTAGGCGTGCTGTTGGTATCTCAAAGCGTGAATGCAAAAACGATTACTTTTGAAAGTCCTGCTAAAGCGGCTGCATTGGTTGAACTATATACTTCGGAAGGCTGTAGTAGTTGCCCGCCAGCAGAGCGTTGGTTTAGTAAATTTACTGATGATAAACGTTTGTGGACAACGTTATTTCCCGTTGCTTTTCATGTGGATTATTGGGATTACCTTGGCTGGCGTGATCCCTTTGCTTCGCCTTCGTTTAGTTTAAGGCAGCGAAAGTATGAGCGTTATGGGCATACTAATAATGTTGCAACACCTGGTTTTGTTATGGATGGTAAAGGCTGGAATGGTTGGTTTCGTGGTCGTTCATTACCAGCAGTTGATTCGGTTAAAAATTCAGGGAAGGTTAAAGTAGAATTAAATGAGCAGGATGTTCGTATAAACTTTTCACCGTTTAAGGGGGCGAATGAATTTAAAGCTAGCCCCAAAGTACATGTGGCTATTTTAGCTTTTGATATTGTTATTCCCGTTAAAGGGGGTGAGAACCGTGGTCGTGATTTGAAGCATGATTTTGTGGTGGTCGGGTATCAAGACAGCCATTTGCTTCAATCAGGTGGCGATTGGCAAGTTCATCTAAAACGACCTGATACACAGAAGTATGATGACTATCGACAAGCGGCTGTAATTTGGGTGTCTGATGGCGACGACCCTTATCCGGTTCAGGTGGCGGGCGGTTGGTTGCCAGCTAAGTAATTTTAGGAAATGGTTAATTGGGTGTGGCAGGGAAAGCAAAAATCCTAAAAAATTAACAGAAGTCGTTTTTCTGCACAGGTTCCGGAGTGAAAGTGTGCGAACATAAAAATAACAGGCGCCAGCCTTTCATGAACCCTTTGCCTAAATTTTAATTTCCCTGCATGGTAAGGGGGTCATGTGCGTATTTTAAGAGGTCAGATCATGTGTGGACTTTTACACTTGAATTCATGATGGGACAACAGCTCCTTCTAACCTCATAATGAGTCTTTCAAGAATGAGCTGTTTTTGTCGCTAGTTGGCTAGCAAATTTTGAGGCTGGTATTCACATCATCGCGAATTTTACGATATAGTTTTGCATCATTTTCAAGTATTTTTAAGTTTGACTCAGGGAATATTTCTTTGAGCTTGGTTTGCGCCTCATCTGTTTCTAATAGAGAAGGCATAAACTGTTCTAAAAGACGTAGCATGACTTCTGGCGAAACCGATGCACCGGGTGAAGCGCCGAGTAGCGTTGCGTAAGATTGATCATCGGACACAATAATTTCGGTGCCCATTTGTAGGTCGCCATCTTTAATTATTTGTACACGCTGGCCTGCAGGAGATATTTCCCAATTGAACTTGCTGGCGAGGCCTGGTGCAAAGGCTTCTAGGTCTTCAAGCATTTTAGCTTTGCCTACGAATGTCTCTGAAATGAGATATTTCATTAAAGGAAAGTGTTCTAGCGCAACGTTTAATAGGCTTGGTATATCATGTAAACGCATTGAACGTACGTATTCGACAAATCCACGGCCTTTTTCTAGTACTGGCTTAAATGTCGCGAATGGACCGAATAATAAGTAGTGTTTACCATTAGCTGCACGTAAATCTAAATGTGGAACCGACATCGGTGGTGCACCCACCTTCGCTTTACCGTAAGTTTTTGCCGAATATTTTTTAGCATCTTCTTCGCTGATCGGCGCTAGTAGAAAGCGACCACCAACAGGAAAACCTGCAAAGCGTGTTCGTTCAGGCAAATGGCTTAATTTAAGTAAAGGAAATGCGCCACCACCAGCAGCAACAAATAATTTATCGGCTTTGTGTTGAACTTTTTCACCAAATTCGGTTGTTTCGATTAACCAACGGCCAATAGGGTTTTTATGTACGCGCTTTACATGGGTTCCGTAGTGAATTTCGACACCCTCTTGCTTTGCAAGGTGGGCGGCCATCGCTATGGTTAGTTCTTCAAAGTTTACATCTGTGCCTAGTTGAATCTTGGTTGCCGCCATTTTTTCAGAGCGAGGGCGGTTTTCCATCGTATAGGGAATCCATGACTTTATCTCGTCATGATCTTCAGAATATTGCATTGTTTCAAAAAAGTGATGCTGCGTCATTTCTTCAAAGCGAAACTTCAGCATATCAATACTATTTTCATGTACTAAAGTGCAGTGTTTAGTTGGGTGAATAAAGCTGGCAGGGTCTTTAATAATGCCCTCGTTGGTGAGGTAGGCCCAAAATTGTTTAGCCACGTTAAACTGCGCGTGAATATCAAGTGCTTTTTCTATTTCGATCAGCTCTTCATCAACAGGGGTATAGTTTAATTCGCAATTTGCTTCGTGACCGGTGCCTGCGTTGTTGAATACACTGGAGTTGCTTTTTCCGGGGCCTGATAAACGCTCTAAAATCGTAATTTTTAGTGATGGGTTCAGCTCTTTGGCTAATGTTGCGAAGGTAATCCCCATGATTCCTGCGCCGACAATGACGATGTTCATATTAAACTCTTGCTCAGTAAAGGCGGTTAAACGTGTATGAAGATAATAGTCAGAGTTAGCGATGCGCGTATTTGTTAGCAAAGCCAAAGAGGTTTTTGTTATTTTGATGCGACTACAATTGTTTCGATTCGATACATTTGTACACTTAAATTGCGTGCTCGGATTAAATCGATGGCTATTTTATACAAAAACCTGACTGATTTCACTATTGATAAGTGCTTTGGCTTAAATAACGCTGTTAAAGTGGCATCTTGGCGAGTTGCTTCCACCCGTCTGCATTGAGTGGTCCTTTCTTTTGAATTACTTTATTTCGTATGAAGGCGCCAATAGGGTTACGCATAGCTTTGACTAATTTTACAGGCTTGTCTGATGTTTCTACTGTCCAGTCTACGCGGGGTGAACGAGTGTTTTGATAGGCTGAAATGGCGTCTGCAACAGGGAGGTTTGCTAATTGTTTGGCAAGACAAAGCGCATCTTCAAATGCTGAAGCCGCTCCTTGCTGCAAAAGTGGTGAGCATGCGCTACTTGCATCACCCATAAATACAATACGTCCTTTTTTATAATAAGGGTGTTTAACGGACTCTAAGCGACTTTTAATAACAGATGAGTCATCTATATTTTTTAATAATGAACGCGCGGGCTCCGAAAACTGGCTAAATATTTTCCGTAAGTGCACAGATGAAGACCCGCTTTCGTATTGGTTTGTCTGATCAAAAATATGTGCGTAGCAATACAGAGTATCGGGGCTAAGTGGGTAAACCATAAATAGCTCAGTACGATCCAGCATATACGTCGGTTGTAAACCATGGTTAGGTTGATCTACAACGAAACGCCAATTAGGAATATTGTGATCAATGGTGGTTTCTTCTTCAGGAAAACATTGCTTTCGTAATGGAGAATGAATTCCTTCAGCGGAAACAACTAAATCATATTTGCCATTCAATTCAGAATTAGAACTAATCACGTTTACCCCGTTTGTTGTGGGTAAAAACGAATCAATGGTGGTATTAAAATTTATGCGTGGCTCTATGCCCTCTAATAAAATAGCATGCAGGCTTTCTCTGTTCATGGCGATAAACTTGTCTTGATTAAGTGGTGCTGCAAGTAAGTTGGCATACGCCAGGACTTTGCCTGTTTTTTTTGTATATGTGACGTCATTAACCTGGTGGGCAACGGCAAGAACTTTATCGGCTAAACCCATTTTTCGTAGCGCTTGGATAGCATTGAAGGGCAAAGCGATGCCTGAACTGGTGTGTGTTGAGGTCGCATGTTTTTCTATTATGACGTAGTGGATACCTTGTTGCTCTAGACAATGCGCTAAGGAAAGGCCGGCAATGCCAGCGCCTGATATTAATATACGCGGAGTATTCATAATGGGAAGGCCAAAAAGGTGAAAAATTAACAAGCTAAGTGTATGTTGCATCTTAACAGAAGCCTGATGTTTGATTGAGATCAACAACATGTTTTTTAATAAGGAGGCAGTGTGAAAGAAGCATTTAAGTGGTCGACAAAGTTAATGGTGATGATGTCGATAATATCGATAGTGATTTTATGTGCTGGACCGCTTGGTTATAAAAGTGGAGTGTTGCCTTTACAGCCCGCGCTGTTATTGTTAATCGTATCACTAGGTATTGCTGTGGTGACGTTGATTTCGTCATTGGTTTTGTTTGTTTTGACTAAAGATAAGGGTTTTAGCCAGAACCGAAAGTTTCTATTTATGGCATTGTTGATCGGTTTAGTACCGAGTGTTTTAGTGGGAACTCAATTAAGGAAGGCCACTTCGGTACCTGAAATTCATGACATCACGACAGATACATTTAATCCGCCAATTTTTAATGATATAGCTGAACTAAGAAAAGAGGCACCTAATGGTCTTGTATATGAATATCAGGGCTCAGCTAAAAAATTAGCGGAGTTACAGCGTGCAGCTTTTCCTGACTTAAAGCCTTTAGTTTCACCGTTACCTGTTGAGCAGGTAATCGAAAGATCGACTGATATTTTGAAGGGGCAGGGCTTGGACATTATTGATGTGGATCATGTTAAAGGTGTAGTTGAAGCAACAGCAACTAGTTTTTGGTATGGTTTTAAAGATGATGTAGTGGTCCGAATTCAGGCGACAGACCAAGGCAGCAGAATTGATTTGAGGTCAGTTTCTAGAGTCGGCCGCAGTGATATAGGGGCAAATGCCGCAAGAATTAGAACCTTTATCAAAAAATTTCAAGCTCTAGAATACAATTAGAAGCTTTTGCGTGATCGCTGCTTACGTAAAAAAATATCATTCTGGCCTAAAACATAACCGGAATGATATCGAGTGATTTTCATGGAAAGGTCTTAATTAGTGCCTATCTAGAAATAACGTCCGCAGTAGGTGTCATTTCTGGATGGGCATTAATTAGTTAGCCAGCAAACGCCATTGCATCAGCATTTTCTTATAACCACAGCGATCATTAGGAAAACCGATGCAGTCAGGGTGTTTTAGAAGTAATTCTAATTGTTGGACAACCGCGCAGGCTATTTTTTTTGTTTGGGCCTGTATATAACGCCTAATTAGGAAGCTTAAACGCATTTTTATGATGTGTGGTGAAGTCTCTAGGGTATCGATTGAATTTTCAAAGTTATTCATTAAGGTCACCTTCATGTTTTTGAGTTTTATATTTGTTTTTGAGTGTTAATTGTTGGGTGCAGTTTGGCCAAATGAAGCAATTTCGTGAAGGCCTTGTGTGAAAGAAGACAAACTAGAATGGGAGATCATAATGAGTTGTTTGGCTTGTTTACTGCAATGGCGCTTAACTCTTTGATAGGCATCATGACTAACGCAATCTGTTGGGCAAAGAATCGCGTCAGCTTGTGCTAGAGCGCCATTGAGTTTAAGTCGGCTATCTTCTTTACCGCCATCATGATAAATAAACGAACCATTATTTTGTTCAACGAGCGCCTTGAAATAAGGGCATTGATTGGCACGACCACCGACGTAAAGAATGTTTCGTCCTTCAAGGTTATTAATTGGGCAATTCTGCTGACAGCTTTTTTGATGATCATTTTGGAGTCTATCATTATGAATAGGGCTTAGCAGTTTTTCTAATGTCGCTTCGGTAGTATGTTGTTCTTTTAAGTTTTCAGCCACTTCCTGTTCTAAAAATGCCGTTCGTTTCTGTTCATTTTTCAATTTTATTTCAAGCGCCTGATGGTGTCTTTTTAGTATGTTTAACTTTTCCGTTGTGGTGTAAAGGCTTTCTGAAATATCTTCAATGTTTTTTTGTAATTGTTGGTGTTTTTGGCTGGATTCAAACGCGTGAATACGTTTTCTAAGTTGTCTTACTTCGATTGTATCTTGTTTCAGTTGAGTCTGGATTTTTTTCAGGTGGTCAATTTCATTTTGCTTTTTAACTAAGCGCTTACTGAAGTCATCGTTATTTCGCGTTAAAGCTACTTCAGCCAAAGCTTTCTCATGCCGTGTTTTGCCTAATAGTTTGATATCTGTTCGAGTACTGGCACCTGATAAGTGGGAAAGCATATGTACCTCGCCAAAGGCGCGTTCAAGTAACTGTTCTCCCGTATAAGGGTGGGTTACGAGCATCCAATAGGTGCCTGCTATATCGCCGGAGGAAAGGGCTGCCTCCCAAATAGAAAGTAATTCAGTGCTATCCTTTATGCGGGCGCAACGTTTAATAATGCTGTTAAATTTCTTATCTAAACGTTTTTGGCAGTGTCGAATGACGCCGTCTGCTTGTTTTGCTAGATAGACAAAAGCACTGTGTAGCTCATGGTCAGGTGCGCCATGACTAGCTGCAGGTAAATGGTTCTTAGCAATAAAGCGTAACTCTTCAAGCGTTAAACACGTACCTATCACGCTGCAATGGAAGCTGGTGTGTAATTGCCAAAGTTTTTTTCGAATATTCTTTTTGTTTGGAGTAGTTTTTACGGGGGTGTTGTCTTTGTCGTTACACATGAGCATCCTTGAATTCATTGTTGTTCATGCAAATGATAATCGTTATCATTTAAAAGTCAAGATATTAAATCATGTGTAGATGTTAAGCGCTGATGCTGGGCATATAATATTTAGGGTTTTGTATAAGTTCGATGTTAGTCTTTGGTTCAAATTTATGAATACTTTTTAGCTGCCCGAATTTATTATGACCAAAATAAATTTTTTGTCCCCATATTTCTCAAATCGCATATGGTATGTATTACTTTTATCACTCATATATATATTTATGAGTGGCTGTACTAGTTTAAGTTCGCTGTTGTTCTACCCTAAAAAGAACTATTACTATACGCCAGAGAAACTAGGCTTAAGCGCAGAGCGAATTAGTATCACAACTTCTGATGGTGAATTACTGGCTAACTGGTTATTGAAAAGTCCCATTGAGCCTAAAGGTACAATTTTGTTTTTGCATGGGAATGGCGAAAATATTAGTACGCATATTCGTAGTGTTGCTTGGTTGCCACAGCAGGGGTATGAAGTGTTTTTATTAGATTATCGAGGGTATGGGGAATCAACAGGAGTTTCAACGCTCCCTAGTGCTTTATCAGATATACAAGACGCTCATCGCTGGTTAAGTGATAGCTTGAAAAGCACGCAAAGTAAAACCCCTTTATTTATTTTTGGACAAAGCCTTGGTGGCGCGCTTGCTATTACTTATACTGCAAACTACCAACAAAAATTACGTAAAATTGACGCGCTAATTACTGAGTCGGCGCCTGCAAGTTGGCCACAAATAGCGAGAGAAGCCATGCGAAGTCACTGGCTTACTTGGTTGCTTCAAATTCCGGCATCTTTGATGCCAGGAGAATATGACCCTGAAGATCAAATAGCGAAAATTACAAATATTCCGATGTTGTTAATGCATAGTCAAGAGGACACGGTTGTTGGGTTCCATCATGGTGAGCAGATATTTGAAAAAGCCAATGACAGCGCTATTTGGTTAGAAACAACGGGAGGGCATATTGCAGGCTTAAATAATAAAAATATTCGGAAGTCTTTCTTAGCATTTCTGGCATCCACTCAAAACTAGTTTCTCTACATAGCGACCTGTTTTATTTAGGCGTATTGAGACTAACCAGTGATATAAATTGCTCAGAGCATTCAAATCTGATTGTTCATATTGATTCATTATTTTTATCTATGCAAAGAACGCTAGGCTATATTGGGTACGCTTTTTGATTCTATTCCATCTAAATAGAGTAAACACTTGTTTGATATAATGCTTATGAAGGAGTTTAAGGCAACTGATTGTTTAATGTCTGCTGCCGAAGGATATAGGTGATGGAGATGATTAAAAAACGTAATTGGCTGATTGTTATTGTGTCATGCATTCTCTTACTTGTTATACCGACAGCAAGTGCAGAGATAGCATCTAGTGGTGATCAGACTTTGGGAGAGCGTTACGGAGACGTTGATGACAGTTGGGCGTGGTCCGATATTGAAAAACTGCTTAATGTTTATGGCCCAACTTCTGCCGGAAATACTTCTAATAGCGCCTCGAATAATGTAACGAATAAACTTCCTTATGAAGAAATGGGCGTGTATGGCGTAGAGTATGAAAATATATTTATAGAACAGTATTCGAAGGAGTCGTCTCCTGTACTACAAAGCATAGATACAAAGAGCGATAAGTTTGATATTGATAAAATACCTAGTAAGTAGCTTTATTTATGTTTTTGAATATTGCTGCTTAGAGGGTGCGTTATAGTGCCCAAGGAATGTTTCTAAAGGCCATTTCTATTTGGCCAAGTGAAATAGTGCTGCCATGTTCCAGTATTAACTCCGTAATTAGATTGCCTTGAAGCCGAATGCCATTGGTCGAGTTATGATCCGTTAGAATCCATTTGTTTTTTTCAAAGCGTAAGTCGGCATGGTGTTCTGAAACACTTGGTGCTTTCACCGTCACAGCGCATCGATTGCTACGGCCTATGCTTAACTTGTTTTGTTTTGATTCTAATGATAGTCCAAAGACATTGGGGCGATCGTCTTTAGGGTTAAAGACTAATGCTGCGACATAGACGGTATCATCGCCGGAAAGCGCTTTTTTAATGTGTTGGTCAATTCTATTTAAGTATTTGGTGTCGGGCTCGTTTTGAAACAGCTTTTTTGTCATTGTATTATCAACAGGCCACCCAAAAGGTAGGGGGTAGCTTTGCAAAATTCCGGTTGAATTCGGATCTATTTTTATTTCATCTTGAATAATAAATGATTTGTCAGTGCTTGAATGTGTGGGTCTTTTGGATATGATCGTTTCATTGCCACAACTGCTCGGTAAAAGTGAAAACTCAACGGTGCTAAATTTTATCAAGTCGCCTGGTACGATGCGGGTTGTTTTGTATATTTTTTGATCATTAACGAAAGTGCCGTTGGTTGAATTAAGGTCATCAACGTAGAGCGTATTACTTTTAAAGATAATTTGGGCGTGTGTTCTTGAGGGGTAACCTTGATCTAAAATAATATCGCAGCAGGGGTCTCTGCCGATAGATAACGTCGCTTTGTCAATACGAAACTCTTGACCGCTGTTCGTATTCTTGAGTCTGAAGTCTAGCTTTGTTTCTACTGTCATCGTCATCATCTATTGTGGATCTTGTGAATTACTATTTTTGCACATGCCTTATTCACAAGAAAGCATAATTATCGCTATTGTACAGAATGTAATATACCTAGCGTATTATAACTCTCAATTCGCTAATTTTAGCGTAAGATGTCTTGAGTAATCAGAGGGGGGGTTAGAAAAGATAGTAAAAAGGATAGAATAATCAGCAAAGTATTGAGAGTAATAATAATTTGCTGATTTAACTGAACTTCTACATGGGTAGAAGAGGCTGATTCACTTTAGTTAAGTTGCCATCTTTGTCGTGGTCATATGTACAGTCGAAGGGGTTGAATTTACCGCCATCCTTGCCACCAGAAAATCTTGGTTTTGCTCCGCCAGAGAAACCATGAGCGCTGCTTCGTCTTTTTAGCATTCTTAAACATGCGGCCTCAGGGCCTGATACGGATTGGCTAATCTCCTCTACAAAACTTAACCAGTCAAGTTCTTTTCCACCGATATCAAAGGCGAATCGTTTAACTTTTAGCGGTGTCCAAATAGTGCTATGCCTATACCACCCACTACCTGATTTGGTACCGACTCTTAATACCCGAGCAACGATCGTAGAGCAATTTTTGCGCAAATAGCGATAGTGAGCTTTTTCTTTATTTCTAATTTCTGACCATTTAGATAGCATGGCTTGTGTGTTTAAGCTTTTGTTATCAATTTTTATGACATGATCTGGCGCGTAGCCACCTTCGTCTTTAATATCTTCTAAAAAGTTAGATGCTTCAACACCAAACTTCATTCCTTTACTGTGACCCATCAGTTCTTTTTTTTGGTCGCCAGGCCACCAACTTACGTAGTTTCTTCCATTATCAGAAGCTCCTTCGACCCAACTTTCAGTTATGTTCATTGCTGAGTGGCCAGTAACATCGTGCCCGCCGCCTAAACTGTGGTTATTGTTATTCCATATTAGAACTATTGCCATGTTCCGTATCCTTCTGTCAATATCTTGTATTTCAACGTTCATATAGACTAGTTATATGAACGCTGTTTTTAACTTAGCGTATTTAGGTTAGTTATACCGACGCCATTTTAGAAAAAATCCAGTAACCGGCATCATCGCTGTCCATACTACTGATCGCCCTCATTTCATCTAAGCTCCATAGTTCAGTGACGATATCTTGAGCTAAATCACAGGTGCATGATACGAGGTGTACCGTTAATACCTGTGCGTAATAATGGCGTTGAGCACCGCGAGTCCCCCTTGCTCGTTTCCAAATGCTACGAGCACCGGATTCGAGTGAGGTTGCCATTGCCCCTAATAAGGGCATGGTTTCTTCACACTTCCGACGCATTTTTCGTTTTTTCTGGTTAATAATGTAAGGGAGGACATGAGTATGTAAAGTATTGTGTGCTTCTCCATCACCTTCACAGAAGCCTTGCTTACAACCTCTTTTATGAATAGTTTCTAAATTCTTAATATGCTGTTGTGTTTTATAAACTGATACGCCAGCCGTGACAGATTTTCCTAAGGCGTAGGCGCCAGCTACTGCAACAGCACCAATACCTGTGGCGCTCAATGCAACAGCGCCCCCTGTTGCAGCCGTATAGCCTAGGGTTGAAAATCCTGTATTTGTCGCGGTTGAGAAGGCGCCTGAGCCAATAGATAAGGCTCCTTTTCCAAGTGTTTTTATCGTGCCCCAATCACCGTGTGTATGGTCATGATTGTGAACGCTTTTTACGTGCCCCCAATTTTGCATTTCAACATTAGATCTATCTAAAAAATCTCGATCGACCTTGTTGTAACCCGCATATAACGTATCAGTAATGCCCATCGTGATAACCTATGTTTAAAGTGTGAAAAATAACTTATATGTGCCGAAACTTTAGGTGGAGTGACTTAATTTAAAGGTTAGAGTTTTTTCCCCGCCGTTAAATCATAACCAACACGTTCGGGTGTTGCGGCTTTATTAGAGCGATTACCTGCCGTATAGGTCATGGTTATTTTGGCAAAACTAATTGATATGTTTTCAACGGGAGCCGCATTACTATAAACATCTATATCATAGTTGCTAAGTAGGCAGTCTTCTAACTCATACGCGACAAATTTCTCAATTTTATCTGCACCAGTTTTGACGATATCAATTAATACTTTACAACCTATTGAACCGGTAAGTGCTTCTTTGAATATGCCTGTTGAAGCGCCATCCATGATTTTAGATATTGTGAGTTCAGAAATGTCTGGGTAGGTAACTTCTCTATTGGAAGTATTTCCTGGTTCCATTGAAATTCCACGACTCACGGCAAACTGGAAGTCATCAACTTTTATCCAGCCTTCGTAGCCATCAGCGGTAACATTACCCTTAGGCTTATTGCCATTAAAGTTCAAAAAAATGGCCATGCTAATTTACCCGTAATGATGCACTTTTTATGTAAAAGTGACGCAAACTAAATTAGCGTTTGGCAATATATGCCGATAAACAACATCGAAAATATTCATCAAACGCTAATCTGCTCTGATAACGCTTTTATTAGCATAGAGAGGAGTGAAAACAATCCTCTCTATTTATTGCTAATAATGGGTATCAATTAAAGCTTTTTGCCAGTTTCTAGGTCATAACCAACACGCTCAGGTGTTGCACCAGCATTTGCACGATCTGACGCTGTGTATGACATAGTCATTTTAGAGAAGCTAAGAGAAATACCTTCAGCTGGAGCTGCATCAGAAGCAGAAAGGCTGTAAGAGCTAACTAATACGTTTTCTAATTCGTAAGAAACATACTTTTCGATTTTATCAGCGCCAGTCTTAACAATATCGATGATTACTTTAACGCCAGCATCACCAGTAAGAGACTCTTTAAATAAACCTGAAGAAGCAGAATCCATCATTTTAGAGATGCTTACTTCGCTTAGGCTTGGGCGTGTTGCTTCACGGTTAGACATGTTGCCCGATTCCATTGAGATGCCACGTCCGATACCAAACTGCATGCTGTCTAGTTTGATCCAACCGTCAGCATAACCCTCAGCAGTTACGTTTCCTTTAACTTTTAAACCGTTGTAGTTCATGAAAATAGCCATGTGCATAATCCTTTTTCGTTGGTATAAATTATTGTGTAATTCAAATGTATTTAGTAAATCGTACAAGCTTGAAATTAACATTGCCGCTTGAACTAATGCTTCGAGCTTGGGAACAAGTATGGGAGTAAAAATTTATAACTTCAATAAAAAAAATCGTTTAAATACAGTAATTTAAATCGACTCTGACACCAATTAAATTTGAAATGTGCAAAAAGATAATCGTGCTCTGGAACCTTGTTTAGTAAAAATGTCGTTTGAGTCTGACCCCAATTAATCGAGAGAAAAAGCGGTGTAGTCGCAGGCGTATCCTTTAAACAAAGGGGCTCAGTAAAATACCACTCTGACCCTATTTATTGAACGACTCTGACCCCATTTAAGTGCTTTATTCGGTAGTACAAATGCTAACTCCGGTTCTATAAAATTTTAAGTAAGTTTAAAAGTGTGACGCAGCTCACAAAAGATTAGCTGTCATGAGGCTGAATGAGGGGTAAATAGCTCTGTCGCTTTGATAGGGGTACTTTTTTTAGCTGTTTATAGAGACTACTATAGGCTCATCAAATGAAGCGCGGCTTACTTTAAGACGTTATCAACTTAATACCACTCGTGCTTCAGTCATATGACATATTACTATTTAGATAGAACAAAGAGGCCTACGGAAATGGCGGTGACTCAAGATAAGCAACGTATCAAATTAGATACGCCCCTTGGTAAAGATGTTTTCCTGGTACAAAGAGTATCTGGCCGGGAAACGATATCTCAACCTTTTCAGTTCACCTTTCAGGTGGTAACTGAGTCGGATGAAATTGATCAGACCAAACTAATAGGCAAAAACATTACTTGTACTATGAAATGTAATGACGGATCTGATCGTTGTTTTTCAGGGATCGTGAGTAGTTTGGTCGCGGGTGGTGTTGTTGAATCACGCTTCAGGCAATATCAGATTGTGATCGTGCCTTGGTTGACATTATTGACCTACCGGTCAGACTGCCGAATTTTTCAAGAAACCTCTGCGCCAGATATCATTGAAGAGGTATTCAAAAACTTAGGCTTTAGTGATTTTACCTGGAAGCTTCAAGGCACTTATGCCCCAAGAGAATATTGTGTTCAATATCGCGAAACTGACTTTGAGTTCGTTACGCGCTTATTAGAAGAAGAAGGAATCTACTACTTTTTCAAACATGAAAATAACAAGCATACACTCATTCTATCCGATTATGCTAAAGCCTATGAAAAAGTAGGCTTAGAGCCTATTGATGTGATTGATGGCTCACATACTGACCATAAAATTAGCCAGTGGCAGCATAGTTATAATTTTTGTAGCGGTGCAGTGAGCCATACTGATTACAATTTTCAAATGCCTGCTACGCCTTTAATGTCGGAGCAACAAACGATAGTAGACTTACCGAACATAAAGCAGTTTGAGCATTATGATTTTCCTGGTACTTACTCAGAGAAATCGAATGGTGACGTGATTGCTCGTAATCGAATGGAGTCTCTCGAGGCAACGCATAGTCAGGTTTCTGCTCGTAGTGATTATCCTACCTTGGCGCCAGGTTATAGTTTTAAAGTAGGGCGTCACAGCGATGACGCTGAAGCAAATAAAAAGTATGTGATTTCAACGATTACGCATAATGCGAACGAGGGGAGTTACAGAGCGGGTGATAATGGCTCATTTAGTTACAGTAATGACTTTCAGTGCGCACCTGTAGAGAGTGTTCTTAGGCCAATTAAAACACGCGCAAAACCTTATATTGCAGGTTCACAAACTGCCGTGGTAGTGGGGCCTTCTGCTGAAGAGATTTATACCGATAAATTTGGCCGCATAAAAGTACATTTCTTTTGGGATCGTCTAGGTAAAAAAGACGAAAATAGTTCATGCTGGATTCGTGTTGCTCAAGTATGGAGTGGTAAAAAATGGGGTGCGCAGTTTCTTCCTCGTGTAGGCCAAGAAGTGCTTATCTCCTTTATGGAAGGTGATCCTGACCGCCCGATTGTAGTGGGCAGTGTGTACAACGCGGACCAAATGCCAACCTATGATTTGCCTGCAAATAAAGCGATTAGTGGTATTAAGTCGCGCTCAACCAAAGGCGCTGGAACTGAAAACTATAACGAATTTCGCTTTGAAGACGAAAAAGGCAAAGAGCTTCTTTATCTTCATGCCGAAAAAGACGAGCAAGAAGTCGTCGAGAATGACCAAAATGTCAGTGTGGGCAATGACTCTGTAGAGGATATTGGAAATGATTGCACGCAGTCTGTTGGAAATGACAAAAAACTTTCTGTCGAGGCCAATCATACTGAGTCAGTCGGTAAGGTAATGGCGATCACGGTGGGCGATGACCGCTCACTTGATGTCGCGAAAAATCAGGCTATTACCGTGGGTGAAGATCAAACTGAGTCTGTCGGAAAGAGCTTTACCTTAGATATAGGCAAAGACCTCACCGAAAGTGTGGGCGGTCAACACACTGAAAAAGTAACCAAAGAGTACGGTTTGAGTGCTAAGAAAATTCTATTGTCTGCGGATGATGAAATTACAATTAAGGTAGGTAGTGCCAAAATCTCCATGAAAAAGAATGGTGATATCACTATTAGCGGTGGAAAAATTAACATAAAGGGTTCCGGCGCTGTTGCTATTAAAGGCAGTAAGATTACTCAAAACTAAAGGTAAATTAGATGCCAACTAAAATAGAGTCTAGTGCACCGTCGAGTAATGAACTTACACGTCAAGGTTCACTCTTGGTCGGTAAGGTGGTTTCGATCAATGATCATGGTAATCCGATGATTGCGTATGATGAAACCACAAAAAGCAAGCCTGTCGAAGCATTGACGACGGTACCTTTAAATAGGGATGCTATTGGTAAAGATATCGCTATTTCTTTTGCTCAGAATAATGGCTGTATGGCGATTGTTATGGGGGTGATCAGACGACCATTGGATGATGTGCTTGCGCTGCAGTCTGCGCAACCTGAAGAAGTAATAACTCCTGCTAAAACAGATGAGCCGACAGGGAAGCCGGAAGTAATTGTTGACGGCAATAAACTTGAATTATCTGCGCCTGAGGAAATTACACTTCGCTGTGGTAAGGCAAGCATCACACTTAACAAGAATGGCAAAATACTCATTAAAGGTGAGCATATGCTGAATCGAACCTCGGGTTCCTACAAAATTAAAAGTGGCTCGATTCAGCTTAATTAAGTTTATTCCCACCCCCTCTTTTTTTATTGTTGAGTATTGGGACGGATATAACGGAGAGAAAAAAGACTAATGAACCCATTGGATATCACGATTACCGGCTTTGGTATGATTAACCCAGTTGGCGTCGGGGCACAAGCTTGTGCGGCGGCGGTGCGTGCAGGGGTCAATCAATATGCAGACAGCTCAATCGTAAGGTCAACAGGTGAACCTTATAAAATGGCAATCGTTCCTGACGAATGTTTGCCTGAATTAAACTCTGATGCGCCAGACTCACCGCCACGGTCACAGCCTAAAGCGTTGTATCGACGGATGTTACAGTTAGGGAAGGTTGCTTTAAATCAGGCTTGTGAATCAGCAAGTGTTGAAACGGCCATACCTATTTTTTTGGCCACACCTGAGCAACGCTCTGGTCTGCCATTTCCTGCATTAGAGCCATTTTTGAAAGATTTGGCCGCCGAGGTTGATTTCTCGTTAGACTTATTAACTAGTCGTGTGTTTCCCTTTGGGCGTTCCGCTGGAATGAACGCTTTAGATGAGGCGATTAAATTACTGTTAAGTACGCCGCTTGAAAGCATTATTGTAGGGGGCGTCGATTCATT
>Ga0209290_1000495_pt1 | contig 27800 bp, 34 predicted proteins | sample EN1Hudsemesocosm_2_FD_184632 | JGI IMG/M metagenome (GOLD analysis project Ga0209290, IMG submission 184632) | Methane-oxidizing microbial communities from mesocosms in the Hudson Canyon - EN10B Hudson Canyon (SPAdes) (version 2) | ecosystem: Environmental > Aquatic > Marine > Cold seeps... | reverse complement strand
AGAAGTGGTTACACAGAACTTAATATTCATATCTCTAATGAGAATAAATATCATTTACATTTAAGTTTGTTTCGGCGATACTAATTGAACTCATAATTTTTAATTTAATAATCTATTAGTTAACTAACTGAGGTGATTAATGAATTTAGAGATCGATAAGTATTGGATGATTATTTGCTCGCTGGGTTTAGCATTAGGTACATATTTGATAGTGGCCATGGTGCATACGGTCTAATTTAGAATACTCTTAGCCCAAAAGTAGAGAGCCTAGAAAAGCACTGTAATAAGTACGGAATATGTAGCTGGCTACTTGTTCAATATGTAATAAATAAGCCCGCTCAATGACACGATCAGGCATAGGTTGAAGATCACGATTAAGGTCATATAAAATTCTCTAAGCCGAAAAACTCTTCCTCCACATTAATCTCATCGTTCAAATTTTACCTTATAGCCTTCCTCGTTAGCTCTTTTTGGGTACACATACATTTCTAGACTATTTGACTTATCCGAAGCGCTTTCCACAGTAGCGGTCTGATTTTCGTTCGCCATACTTGCACAGCCTGATATGAGTAGAGTGAGTAGGAGGGGGGTCAGTAAGTGTGCCTGCTTTTTCTTCTGCATTTCGGTGCTCTTCATTGTTTAAGTTTATTTACTTGATAGGACAAACTGACTTAAGTCGGGGCGTATTCAAACGTATCTTGTATTTTATTGCAAGTGATAATGATTCGCATTATTGTTTTTGTTTGGTGGCTCAAGTATAGTGCGCGGACTAATTGAATTGTGCTACTTGAACATTGGGGAGATATGTTTTGCGACAAAGTTGGATAGTAATGCTGATGTTATCTGTTTCAGGGCTGGTGTCGATGCAAGTTTCAGCGGAGGCGGATAATCATGTTACGGCATCGAATTTAGTGTCAGTTTTAGATGATTATTATGCCGAAGTGAATAAGCAGCTGGATAAGCGCTTGAATCGAACTAGACAGCCCTTTGTGTCTCAAATAGACGAGGCGGAGAAAGTTTCTAGGCGGCGTGAAGTTTCTGCTCCTAAGCAAAAAAGTAATACCTTGTCAGGTGTATATAGCGAAGAGTTGCGCCGGCCCTTAAATCTCTCATCTGGGTCAATAGATGGCTTACCGGTGTTATCAATTAAAGGCTTTTTGGAAAACGACGGTCATAGGGCGGTCTTGTTGGAGATAGAGGGGCAAGGGGTCTTAATGGTGCGTGAAGGCGATAAAGTCGGTTTGCAGCAAATGACAGATGCCGGTTCAGTCTTGCGGGTGGTTGAAATTAATGAGTTAAATTTAACGCTTAGAGCTGATGCTTCAGGTAAAGAATTTGTCGTGCAGTAGTGGGTGATTTATCCGGGGGCGTATGTGATTGTTAGGTGTAATAGAATTTTTAGTTGGAACAGCTGTATGGTAAAGAAGTTTGTCGTAGCAATCGTGCTTTATTGTGTGACTTTTTCGCTGTCTGCGCATATCACGCAGGTCGAATTCAAAGATGCCAGTATTAAAAATGCTGCACGTATTCTAGCGAAAATGGCGGGAGCCAACATCTCGGTAACTTCTGAGGTAGCGAACCTTAAAGTGGACCTCCTGTTGAGTGATGTCAGTCTTAAGCATGCCGTTGAGACGATGGCGCGTATTTCCGGTGCTTGGTATCGCTACGACAAACGTAATAACAGTTATTTGATTATGACGGAGAAACAATATCAAGACAGTATTGTGGTTTATCGTGATGACATTATTAAATCTTTCATACTCAAACATCAAAATGTAAAAGCGACAGCCTTAACGATTCAAAGCTTGTTTGGTGACCGAGTGGTGTTAAACCTTCAGGAAGAGTTGGATGATTTTGAAGGGATTCCGGATGACTATATGCAAACACTTGATGAATCTTCAGAAGGTGATTCAGGTAGTTCAGGCAGTAGTCGTGTTTCGGTTTCCCGTTCTACAAACGGCTTGATTGGTACCGAAAGCTTTACCCTAATTGATAAGTCTGCATCGGTTGAAAATGTGCTGGCAAATGAAGATTTTATCGGTAAAGAGATTAGTGCAGCCCGATTAAGGTCGCTCGGTGGAAATGTTGAGATCGATGCAGATAAAAAAGGCAAGTCTTTGGGCTTGAAAACGCCGGTATTTATCACGGTTAATCGCATTCATAACTTGATGTTTGTGCGTACCAGTGATGAGCAGGTAATGGAAGATATTGAGCAGCTGATTGAAGCGAGTGACAGGCCGACACCTCAAGTTTTGTTGGAAATGAAAATTGTAAAAATTGGTGATAGTGAAGGGTATGACCAAGACTTCGATTTAAGCTTTAACGATTCTTACAATGTTGATGGTGTTAGCTATGAAGAAGATAGTTTAATTTCAGATATGCTTTCAGGTGTAGCGAATCTTGAGTTTGCTGATGGCTTAGGTATTGGTGGGGTGACGCAGGCGCTGAATCAGATTGCGGGTAATTCGATCACCAAATTTGGCTTTAATGCCGCGCAAGGTGGGTTTTATGAATTTTATAGTAAATATATCAATGCCAAAGTAGCGTTTTTAGAGACCAATGCGGTCGCTGAAACGATTGCTAAGCCGATTTTGCTGGCTTCTAATAATCGACCTTCTCGATTATTTATTGGGGAAGATCAAGTAGTGGCAACAGGGATCGATGGCGGGTCGATTAATCAGGTGGATAATGGCAATACCACCAGTACCACTGAAACCGAAACTGAGCTTGAAACTGAGATCAAGAAAATAGGTAGTACCCTGGCTTTGCTGCCAAGTGTTAATGAAGATCGCACTGTCACGATTGATATTTTTCAATCAACCTCTTCGTTAAATCGCCAAGGTATGAATTTTCCTTTTTATAACACTGAAACAGGCTTGATCGATTCGGTGTTGCTCGACACGGTTGAAGAGTCAACGATCAAAACAATTGTGGTCGCGAAAGACGGTTATACCATTGCTTTGGGTGGCATGATTAACGAGTCTGAAAAAGAAGAAAGTTCTAGTGTACCTATTCTAGGTGATATCCCTTTTATTGGGGAGTTGTTCAAAACTAAATCTGATGCTCAATCCAGTGACCAGTATGTCATTCTTATTACGCCGCACATTATCATGACGCCCGGAGAGGCGGTGGCGAAATCGAAAGAAATAGATGAGGTAGATTTTAACCAGTATGGTGATAACAGTTCCACTGCGGATACAGAGGTTGCGCTCGAAAATAATAAGTCATATCAAATATCGGATTATATATATCTGAGCCGTTATGCGGCGAATGATCAGGCAGGGCAGGTGGCTTACGATGCGGGGGTAGATAAAATTCCCGTTTTACCGGAGCCGATTTCTAATGTATTTGAAAGTGATCTTTTGTTCGCTAAACCTGTGAGTAGTTATCGAAAAAATGGCCTGTTTGTGACGGTGGTCAAGGTGATTAATACCTCAGATACTCAGCAGCGTATCGACCTAAAGAGCTTGTCGGGTGTTTGGCTGGCGGTTACCCAAGAACAGCCTATTCTGGCTGCGTATAAACAGCAAATAAGGCTTGATGGGGTTGAGTATGGTGATAGTACTGATCTGTATCTTGTCTCAAACAAATCCTTTGAAAGAGTGCTTTCGAATATTCGCTAAAAACCTTAAAAATCGCTTGACTCAAATGCAAATGCAAATGATAATGAATCTCATTAGCGATAAGCGCATTCATAGCAAGTAGATCAAAGGTTGTTGGAAATTATGTCAGAGATAGCATCAGGAGCAGTGTCAGAAGTTACAGTCAGCAAGCCAGCAATAGATCTAAAAAGCCATAAAGAGTTTATGGGAAAACTAATTGAATTATATGGTGATTTATTTGTGCACGATGGTTATGGCGATATGCGTATCGAAATGAAAATCCTTCGACGAGGCCAGAAAGAAGTAATTATTCATTGTGGCAAGCAGTATCGTTATGTGATGGATTGTGATCAGGCCTTAAGTAACGAGTCGCCACTTAAGGCCTTGTTAAAAAGAGACATACTAGCGTAAAACAGCAGTAAAATTTATTAAGTTTATGGTTGGGCTTAGGGTAAGTCAGCCAAAGAACTTTGAGGTCTTGTGAGCCTCAGAGGGTAGGAGCAAAAAGGAACTTTGCTCTGAATTGGTAGCCAGTTTGTTTGGGATTTCTAATCATCATTCTGAGCAGTCTGGTTACCAACGGAAGCGTTCTAAATCGACTAGGTATGGTGTCACAGCTCCTGTGGGAGGGGTCTGCTCTTTACACAACAGTCTTATCCCAAACTCTGTTTTGGACTCTTTATTTAAAAATGGATGGTAAAAATGTTTAATTCAATCTCAAAAAATCGTAAAACTTTAACTGAAAGATTCGCAAAAATTGATGTGAGTGACATTCAGGATAGCGAACTAAAGGCGAAATTTCGTAAGTTAAAAGGCAAGCAGCGCGGGTTTACACTGCTTGAGCTATTAGTTGTTGTTGCAATTCTAGCGGCAATTGCTGGTACAGCAACCTTAGCGCTACAGGATACTGATGCAAGAGCGGCAGCAGCAGCGCACGTAGCAATGATGGATGAGCTAAACAAAGGGATTCGTACCTATAAAGCATTGAACAAAGAATTCCCAAATAACTTTGATTCATTAATGATGGCAACTACTGATACACCTGATTTAACTGATTTGGGTACAGTCGGTTTCGCTGGGACTGTTGATGATGCTGCAGCGGCTACACCTGTGCAGGTCTTTGGTAATGAAGAGCTGGCTGGTGTTGGTTATGAAAACCCACTAATCGCAATCGAAGATGTTGAGTTGGTTCAGACTCCAGCGGGTGTTGTTGAGGCAATGGGTGAAGTAGGTCTTACTTCTGTACGTGTTGTGGATACAACTGCAACACCGGATGATTCCGTGGGTCTTAACTGTACTAACTTACCTGAGTTGATCTCTGGTCGTACCAATGCGGTAGTCGCTGGAAATATCTTTGTTGGTGCTACGGTAAATGGTTGTGGCGTGACCGCAAATATTGTTGATAATGCTTACTTGCCATACTGGACTGGTGGTTCGGAGCGTATTACCGGTACTGCTGAAGATGATACCGCTTATGACACGGCAGGTAATCGTGCATTCTTGGCATTAGGTGTTGGCCCTGCAAGTAACTTATTCGATACCACGACTTTAGGTGGTATGACTTCAGTGCCGGTTTATCGTCATGTTTCAGCTGATCAATACAATCGTTTTATCGCGATTTATGCCGTGGGTGAGTTTGGAGCAACGGTTCCGTCTACTTGTATTGGTGGTGCTGCTGTTGGTAATGAAAATGCGGCAGCTTGTGCTTTAATCACTGGTGCTGTTTTCACGGCATCCTTTACAGGTATGGCTCGAGCTGAGCAAGTTCAGTTAGTATCAGTTGTTGATGGCGCTGGTGATACCAAAGAAGAAGAATTAGGCGAATGGGACGGAACACGTAACACAATCTAATCCTTCTTTAGTATATGGGCTTTTTATGATGGTTTAGGCTCACTCTCTCACTGAGCCATTGTAGAAAGTCCGAGGAAAGGCCGCATGCAACTATGTGCGGCCTTTTTTTTGGATGACAGGCACCGAGTATATTATGAACTTGATCAATAAGCCTTTTCTGGGCGGTATATTTTCCTTTTTATGGTTGTTTTCTTCTATTTCTTTTTCAGCGGTAAACTATGACACTGAGATCCAAAAAAACGGTGCTAATTTGCAAGGCGAAAACCATCAGAGCAAACAGCTTGAACTGGTCGCGCTTGAACAACATTACCCCTTTCAAGATATTGACGGCATGATCAATCGTCTGGTTTCCAAGGGTGACCAACGCCGCATCATGATCAACCCTAAAAAACTTAGTTTTGAAGGTGAGTTAAAGGCTGCACCCAAAGAGGGTGAGTTTTCACTTATTTATGACAGCTTGAAATTATGGGGGGTTGACCCGCTGCCGAATGTCAGTCACTCAAGTTATATTAAAACACCACTTGGTAAAGTGATACCGGTGTACCTGGACGAGCTTGCTGCAAAACGTTTAAGTGGCGAGCCAGTAGGCATGCAGGCAACCTTTTATGCCTTGCATGTATATAACTACGAACACGGCCCTCGTTTGTTGATACTTTCTTATAAAGTCTCTTCTGCAACCCCATAAGTATTAGATATTTCAATGAAACTCTCTATGCCCCGCTTACTGAAGAAAAAAACAGTCGATATTCGTGCTCTGCCTATCGAGGCAAATCAGGCTACGCTTTCGTTATCTGAATCCGCTCAGTCAGAGGCGGTGATGCACAATCCTTTTAACCAAGCTTCAGGCTCTGAAGCACAGGCATCCGAAAGTGACTGGCAACTGCAGAGCCAAATACTCAACCACCGGTCTGAAAATGCAACTGATGAGCTGAACGAACACCATGACATGGAGTTAGCGGCAGCAGAATATAAAATAAAAATTAAACGTAGTTTTCTACAAATAAGCGGTTTGTTCAAAGAGTCGTATGCCATTATCGTGTTTCAGGCCGGTAGTTATGGTTTGCGGGGCGCTTTGATCAGTAATGGCCGGCACGAGGCTAAAATTGGAGAAATAGCGTGTTCAAATAGCGTCGATTTCACCCGTTCCATTACTGAAGTGCTGGCAAAATTAAAAGAAAAAAATAAGCGTTTGCCCAAGCGTGCCATATTGCTAACACCTTCTGTGGTGTCCGATTTAATACAGTTGCCAGTGAGTCCGCTACGGCCACGTAGTCAGGAGCAAATGCAAGAGCTGATTCGGTGGGAGCTCGAAAGTGCCATCACTCAACAGAACGTGCAGTGGAAGGTGGGGGCCATTTTGATTGAGCGTGGCCACATGACGGTCGAACAACGTAATAATGTACTGGTCGAGATGGATATTCGTCATGCGCAGGGCGGCCCCCGTTCCTTGTCGCGCTTCGGTGATTTAGCGGTACAACTAGGCTATGTTGAACGCGCGCACTTAGAAGAGTGTTTTGCACTTCAGGGCAAGCTGGTGGCCATTGATGATGAGCTTGAATATGGTTGGCAAGCGTGTGAGGTTTCGGGCGGAAAACTAAGCGATGAAAGCTTGCTGAGCCAAGAAGAAGACAGCGACAGTAGTCATCCTTGGCTGGTGACAGGCATGAGTAAAACGGTACGTCGGCGTTGGTTAGGGGCGTTTAACCTGAATGCTATTTCGCTCGAAGCGTTTTACCCAATCGTAGGCAGTGCGTTTGCCAGTTTAGCCCAGCGTGAGGCTAAGCAAGACTTTCAGGATGCCAATAAGGGTGGCTTAGTCATTGAGAAGTTGGCTGAGGGCAAGCAGTGGTTGTTAGAAGTCTATCAAGACCAATTAGCGCTGATTAGTGGTGATCAAAGCATCATCACGAATATAGAAACTTGTGGTCGACAGGCTGGCGCTTTAACTGCTGCGGAATGTTTAGACTTTTTGGGCGACCGACCACTAAACGTTAAACGTTTGTATGTTGCCTCAAACGGCGTTGAAGACATTCAGGCACTTATGTCAGAGCTGGCCGAGCAGCTGAATGTTGAAGTACAACTGTTGTCGGCGTCGGTGCTTGAGTTTTCTTTGCCTGCGCATCTCCATCGTGATGCTTTGTTAGGCATACATGGCGTGGCCAATCATTACCTAAAGCATATGCCCGCTAAACGCCTGAGTCGAATTAGTGCGCGAGAAGTCAAAGACCAGGCCTGGAAGAGCTTGTTAACCCCTAAAAGAATTGCGATGGGCTCAGGGATTGTTGTGGTGTGCAGTATGTTCGGATTTTTAGGGTGGATGTACTGGAATACTGAATACTATACCACTCGGTTAGCGGCGTTAGAGGCCAAGTACGACCAGGATATGGCGCTTAAACAACAGCTGCAAGCCGCTTATGGTGAAAGTTTAGATATTCAACAAAACATCCAACAAGCCATCAAAAAAGAGAAAGAGATCAAAATCCTTTTAACTGAACTTCAAGCAAATGCGAGTTATCGTCAAGAGTCAGTTAAATCGCTTTTGAAAGTGTTTGCGTTAGCCTTGAGTCCGTATGTCGCCATTTCGAATGTGAGTAAAGAGGGTGATGTCTTCACCTTGACGGCGCGCTCTAGTTCAAACTTAGAAGGCCAAGAATTTATTGCTTCGGTCGACCGTTTGTCCAAGCCCTTACGTTATCAGGTCAGTAGTTCTAATGTTGCGTTAGGGGTCTCCGGAGACAAGTATCAGGTCAGTTTGACGCTGGATTACAACGCGGGTTTATCAAGCAGCTTTGAAACCGCATTAGTCGGGGAGGTGCATAAATGAGTAGCATTGCCAAGATGTATGGGGCTCTGTCTAGGAAAGAACGCACGCAAGTGATCATACTCGCCGCTTGTATTTTGATCTCGTCCTATATGATTGTCGCGGTGTTGATGTTTGACAAAATGTTTGCCGTCGAAAAACTAACCAATCGTAAACAGAACCGAATTGAAACCCGGATTGGTAAATTTGAAATACTAGAAATAGCACCCGGTTTGACCCACAAAGCACTGGATAAGGTGAATGTTGCTTTAGCTAAGCAAGAAGCCTTACTGAAGCAGTATAAAAATAATATGCTGCCGATGGATACGCCCAAACCCAGAGAGCAGGTAAAGCTTAAGATTACCCATCTGGCGCAACAATATCGTATCGATATTGTGCAACTGGATACCAGTGGCACTGAAATTCGTGAAACACCTAAAGACCTAACAGGCAAAGCTTTGAAGTCGTTTTTCAGTCAGCGTACCTCTTTTTCTATTAAAGCGAGTGCTGAGTACTTTGATTTTATTGCGTTTGTCGAGAGTTTATCGAGCTTGCCTTATCTCAACTTTATCAAGAATTTACAAATTAACGCCATTTCTGACAGTAGCACTGAAAACTCAGACCAGCCAACGAATGGTCTGCTCGATATTCAATTTGATTTACAGATGTAAGGGGCTGACATATGGATGCGCATCAACATATACGTCATTTGATGGATCAGTGCGTCAATTTGGATGCATCTGATTTGCATATCTCTGTCGGTGTACCGGCAACGTACCGCATTAAGGGAAAAATAAAGGCAGTAGATACTAATAGTTTCACTGCTGAGCAAGTTCAGGCGATGGCTGAGAGCCTAATGAACAAGTTCCAGAAAGATTATTTCGATGAGCATATGACACTGGATATAGGTTTTTCAACCGAGCAGGGCTTTCGTTATCGCGTCAATGTGTATCGGGAAATGGGTCATTATGCGCTAGCGGTTCGTTATTTGAATGGCAGTTTAAAAACGATTCAGGAATTAGGACTGCCACCGCAAATAGAGTATTTAACTGAGCTGAAAAGCGGTTTGGTATTGGTATGTGGCGCAACAGGTTCCGGTAAAAGTACCACGCTGACGGCCGTGATCAATAGTATTAATGAAAACCAGGAAAAACACATTCTGACGGTCGAAGACCCGGTTGAATTTGTGCATGCCAATATCAAATCGATTGTACATCAACGCGAGTTGTACACCGATGTCCCTGATTTTGCCAGTGCGGTTAAAGCCGCGCTACGTGAAGATCCCGACGTCGTTATGGTGGGTGAGATGCGTGACCTTGAAACTATGCGTGCAGCCCTAAGTGCTGCCGAAACGGGCCATTTAGTGTTTTCAACCCTGCATACCAATGATGCGGTGGGTGTCGTAGAGCGACTAATTGGTAGTTTTCCAGGCAATGAACAAAGTGTTGCCCGAGATCGTATCGCCTATGCGCTCAAGGCTGTCGTGGCTCAAAATTTGGTGCCGACAGTTGACGGAAAAGGCCGTGCCGTGGTGGCCGAGGTCCTGATGGTAACTAATGCGGTATCAAACTTGATCGAATCGTCCAAATCAAAACAGATTTATTCGGTGATGGAAAGCAGCGCCCGTCAAGGTATGCAAACGCTAGATCAGGCCTTGGCCAAACTGGTGCTCAGTCAGAAAATTTCCTTACAGGCAGGGCGTACCATGTGTCGTGATTTGGCAAGTTTTGATGCACTTTTAAGAAGCTCAGTTTAAGTATAAAAGTCAGTTTAAGAGAATAAGAAAGAGGGAAGAAGAAAGAGGGAAGAAGAAAGAGAGATGAGGGATCAACTGAATAATTGAATCGTTTTGTTTAAAAGGTAAACCTTCGTGGCAGTAAATGAAAATATATTAATTGATGCGGCGGTACAGGTAGGGCTTGTCGATGCCGCTGTATTGACCGATTTTAAAACGCTTGCTCGGCAACAGCATTTGCCAGTGCTCGAATTATTATGCCGTGAAGGAAAATACCCCATCGCTGCACTTTATCGCGCCTTGGCTGAAAGTCGGAGTATTGACTTTTATGAACGCTCGGACATACAGGTACGGCCCGAAATTTTACAGCACTTTAATGCCTCGATTTTACTCAGAAGAACGTTCATACCGGTTCAGTTAAACAGTGAGTCTACCGAAGATGCGCCTGTAGTCGTGCTCAGTGCCGACCCTGATGACACGGTAGCAATCGAGAGTGTTCAACGCGCCTTGAACAAGCCCGTACGTTTAGCCATGGCTAACCCACTCACGATTGAGTCACTCCTTCGCAAGCACTTCAAACTGTATGAAGCGGGCCCCAGTGCCATCGTTATTTTTGATAGCATCATGAAAGAAGCCTATTTACGACAGGCGACAGATTTACACTTTGAGTCGATGGAAGATGGCATGCAATTGCGAATGCGTGTTGATGGACAGATGCAATTCTTTGAGCAACCGATAGATAAAGAATTAGCGGAAGCATTACTCAGTCGAATCAAGGTATTGTCAGGTATGGATATTGCCGAGCAACATATGACTCAAGATGGCGGCTTTTCCTACCAGATTCAGGGCTGGCCAAATATGGCAGAAGTTGAAATGCGGGTGGCTACCATACCTACGCGTTTTGGCGAACGCGCCACGATGCGTATTTTAGGGCAGGGCACAGCAGATTTGACCCTCGCGCAATTGGGAATTCCTGCTCACTTGCTGACACCACTACAAGCTGCCGTACGCAAACCTCACGGCATCATTCTCGTGACAGGTCCCACTGGAAGCGGAAAAAGTACCACGCTGTATTCAGTGTTACGGGAGTTGAATGTTAATGACCTAAATATCATGACCGTCGAAGACCCGATAGAGCAGGTGGTAGAAGGCGCGTCACAAGTTCAGGTTACCGAAAAAGTTAGTTTTTCCAAAGCACTACGTTCATTCCTGCGTCATGACCCAGACGTCATGTTGGTCGGTGAAATTCGAGATCAGGAAACCGCAGAAACAGCCGTGCGTGCCGCCATGACGGGTCACTTAGTATTGTCGACTTTGCATACCAACAGTGCTGTCGCCGCGATGAGCCGATTAGTCGATATCGGCTGCCCCTCTTATTTAATCGCCAGTACCTTGGTGGGCGTGGTCGCGCAACGTTTACTACGACGCATTTGTCAGCACTGTAAAACAACGTATCAGGCAAATGAAAAAGATAAAACACTGATGAATATGGCCGACGAGCTAGAGCTGAGTCAAGGTAAAGGATGCTCTCATTGCGCAGGTACAGGTTTTAGCGGTCGGGTGGGTATCTATGAAACGCTCTGGATGAATGCCGAACTTGAACAAATGATCCACCAAGCGGCAAGTGATGAAGACATCATGCATAAAGCGATCGAAGACGGACTGTTAAATACCCTTTGGCAAGATGCCAAAAGCAAAGTACTTGAAGGGGTAACTACCCTCAAAGAAGCCCGTTTGCTCTATAGCGATTATTAAGCAATGACGATGAGTCAATCCCAATCAAAAAACGTAAATAAAGACGTAATTAAAGTCGAAATAGATAGCAAAACAAACCGGCTGTTTTAAGAGGAAAAGCCAGATGTCGATATTTAAATATAAAGCGCTTGACCAACAAGGTCAGGAGCAAAAAGGCCGGGTTGAAGCGGCTAACGTCAGTGAAGCGAATGGTCTACTTCGCTCACGAGGCTTGAATATTTTGAGTATCGAAATATCGGGTATCGAAACCAAGCCCCAAGACGTGCTTAGAACCGTGTTTAAACACCTGCAAATTAAACGTTATACCGCTCCAAAAGCGAGTGATAAGGTGATTTTGTTTCAGCAACTTTCGCTCATGTTGCGATCAGGGAATACCTTAATACAGGGTTTGCAGGTTTGCTCGCAAATGACCGAAAAACGCGCCTTACAGCGCGCATTGATTAATATGCTGGTAAAGATTCAGGCGGGTAATAGTTTTGCCACAGCCGTCGAAGCACAAGGTAGTATGTTCCCGCCGGTGGCCTCAAAACTCATTGCCTCCGCTGAAGCTTCGGGTGAATTACAGCCGACGCTAGATCGATTGGCAGATAACCTAGAGCGCAGTGCCACCATCAAAAAACAATTCAACTCGGCGATGATTTATCCCTCTATTTTATTTTTGATTTCTTGTGCCGTGTTTATGGGGCTGGCGCTTAAAATTGTGCCTAAATTCGCCACCATGCTGGAAGGTAAATCTCAGGAATTACCCGCGATTACCCAGGCGATGCTGGATATATCTTCTTGGATGATCGACTACGGCGCGTTTTTATTTGGCTCGATCGGTATTGGTATTTTCTCAATATTGGTGGCCTATACCACCGATCCTGGTAAAGCCGCGATTGACCGGGTGCTACTGAACCTGCCCATTGTCGGCACCAGCATTCGAACCTCAGGTATGGCCCAAATGGGCTGGACCATGTCGATGTTATTAAGCAGTGGTTTAACGGTGTTGGAATCTTTACGTGTGGTGGGCAGCATTATGGACAACCTACGTTTGGCGCGTTGTTTTGAACATGCCGGGCAGGAAATTTTATCGGGCCGTAGTTTGGCCATCGGTTTACATCAATCGCATATTCCAGTGATGGTCCAACATATGACCGGTATCGGTGAACGCTCAGGTGAGCTAGAGCATGTAATGAAAGAGCTAGGTATCTTTTATCAACGTCAGGCAGAAGAACGAATTAAGGGCATGATTGCCATGATTGAACCCGCGATGACCTTGATCGTAGGGGGCATGGTTGCCTTTGTTTATATCGGCTTCTTTAAAGCCATGATACAAGTATCAGCGGGGTAGAGTGAGATGAAGTTAAGTACAGAAAGTTTAGGGCTCGATGCCGATAACCTAGTATTCGCCGTGACTGGCAGAACGGTAGATGAAGGAGGTACAACGATTTCCAACCATAAGGGCATGGACGTCACGCGTTACCTGAACACCACGTTAATCAATGCCATTGATTCAGGCGCATCTGATATTCACTTTGAACCGTATGCCGACATTTTTCGGGTGCGATTTCGGGTTGACGGCATCATGCAAAATATCGATGTGGCACCCAAAGGCTTTGGCCATTTATTAACGGCTCGACTAAAGGTGATTGCCGGCCTCGATATTTCGGAACAGCGCATTACCCAGAGTGGGCGCTTTAAAATGATGCTGCCGGATAATGAAACCCTGGATTTTCGTTGCTCAATTACCCCCACCATGCACGGTGAAACCTTTGTACTGCGTATTCTATATATGCCAGAAGCATTGCTGGACCTAAATCAGTTAGGCTTAACAGAGGCACAGAAAAAGCCCATTATTACCGCGGTGAATCGCTTACAGGGCATGATTTTGGTCACGGGCCCAACCGGCAGTGGGAAAACCGTCACACTGTACACGCTAATCAAATATCTGAACCAACAATCGAGAAGCATTTATACCGTAGAAGATCCCATTGAGATTGACCTAAGTGGTGTTAATCAGGTGAATGTCGCGGATCGTATCAACTTCGCTAGCGCTGCCCGATCCTTGCTCAGACAAGACCCCGACGTGATCATGCTCGGTGAAATGCGTGATGAAGAAACCATCGATACCGCCATTAAAGCCGCCCATACCGGGCATTTGGTATTGTCTACTTTGCATGCCAACACCGCGCCAAAAGTTGTACCTCGGTTACTAAACATGGGGGTGCCTGCTTACGATATTTCATCAACCGTTACTTTGGTGATTAGCCAACGGCTAATGCGACGGCTCGACCCCGATAGTAAGGAGTCTATCGCCGTCCCCAAGTCACGCTTACTCGCTTTGGGTTTTAAACCAGAAGAGCTCAGTGGGCTGAAACTATATCGCGCCAGCCCGAATGAAAACTCAACGATTAACAACAACGGCTATCAGGGGCGAGTAGGCGTATTTCAGGTAATGCCGGTCACCTCTGCCTTGGCAGAAATTATCGCTACCGGCGCATCAGACGCCGAGATCGAACGGCATATTCAAGCACAATGCGTTGATGACTTACGGCAAAGTGCACTGGATAAAGTACGTGCCGGCATCACCGATATCGATGAATTGGAACGGGTGTTTGGGCATATCGAAATGCCAGCCGAAGTGGAGGGCAATGATGAATAAGCAAAGCGTAAAAAACCGAAAACAGGGTGGTTTTACCTTAATCGAATTATTGGTCGTGGTGTCTATTTTAGCGGTTATTTCTTTCATTGCCGTTTCTGGTGTTGGGGGTTATGAAGCAGAAGCACAAAAGCAATTAGTTCATACGGAAATGAAAAGTATCACCAAAGCGATTTATCGTTTTAAAGCAGATACGGGCTATTTTCCGAAAGAGGGGGTATTTGAGGTCTCGGAATTCGGTTTTTTAAGTAGTGATGATGAAAATTTGTATAACTTGGAGAGCAATTTTTCCTGGTTGGTTGATGAACCCTTAAAATCAGATGGGGTTACAAAGGTACTAGAATGGCAGCCAAATATTTCTCGAGGGTGGAATGGACCTTATTTAACATTTGACGGTGTGGAGCGGCTTTCTACAAATATTCCAACAGCAACCTGTGATCTGGATGAAAGTGCGTTTGATGCAAGTTTTGGTGCTCAATCAATAAAATCTATACCTGATACTTTCATTAAAAAATATTCTGATTCAAAAATTGATGCAATGGGCCATTGTTTTGCAAATTTAATAGACGGTAAATGGAAGCCCGCTGAAAGTTTTGGTCAGCCCTATCAATACCTCCTTACTTTTAAAAATGACTATTATTCAGATTGTCCTGAGTCGGGTGATGGTTGTATCGTTTTATTGAGTACAGGGCCAAATAGTGAATATGAAGATAATACTATTGACTGTGTTGTAGAGACATGTGATGACATCGTTAAAATATTGAGAGTGAATAACTAATGGCCATTCAACAAATGAAAAAACAGTCCGGCTTTACCTTATTAGAGCTTATTGTTGTAGTAGGTGTGTTGGGTTTAATTACCTCGCTTGCGACAGACTTCGTGGTGAATGAAACAAACCAAAAGCGTTATGAGCTTACTAAAAGTAAGTTAAGCGCTATTCGTCAGGGAATAATAGGTACACCTGGAAGTAGGATTAATGGAGAGGTATATATTTCGGGTTTTGTTGCTGATACAGGTTTAGTACCGGAGCATTTGATAGCAATGATACAAGATGGTTATTGTTTAGATCCCAAATTTTTACATAAATCAGTTGATTGTGAAGCTAACAACATTGGTGATTGGAAATCTTATTCCGGTTGGAATGGCCCCTATCTAAATGGACTCGAGAAAGTTCAGGGGAAATTTGAGGATGGCACGGATATTTCATATTTATCTTACAAGGATGGATGGGGGAATAATGCTCAGCAGTGGTTAAACCTTTCCGTCGATGATGAAGAATTGACTGAGGATATACTTAATTTTGGCTGGTGGGTTAGAGTTAGTGGAACTGATCTTGCTATAAGGAGTGTTGGGCTCAATGGGAAAATGGACCCAGGGTTTGATGATAGCGTTCTTCCTTTAGTGGATTCTTTGGAAGCAGATTCTGACGATAAGACTAACTTTGATGGCTTAATGCAGTTTGAAGGAGATTATCCTGTTACCATTTTTGATCCGGTCTCGATTGGTCCACCAGACTTTACATTGGGTCTGCAGAATTTAGTTAACAATTCGGAAGTCTCTACTGTTGTTGATGTAAAAGATAAAATTGCGGGTGAAAGCAGTGTATTACTTCAAGTCGTTAATATGAGTACATCTGCTATATCAAATGACTATTGTCTGGTTATTGAGAGCGGCTCAGAAGTCTATATTTCAGTAGGTAAAGAGATTAATTTGGTACAGAGTCAGGCTGAAATACTTAATTTTTCTGACTTTAGTGATAATTCATCTGCCCCTGTTGATACAATTCCAAATGGAAATTATGAATATAAGTTAGAAAACCCTTGTCCAATCCCTTCAAGTGCAACAGCTTTAGGTTCAACACTTAATTTATATATAAAAAATAATGGCGATTTTGCATCTTTATATGAATTCCTTTAAATATGTAGATTAATTACTAAGCAAGGAAAAACAATGTTAAGAGGTCTTCAGCTAAAAATTTAACTGTTGTTTCTGTCATTGCGGAGCCAAACAAGGAAGTTAAATGTTCTATAACCAGAACCCATCTTCAGCTGAAGTAACGGTGATTAAGTGGCTGTGTATTCCTGCCATTTTACTTTTCTTTTATATGCTGAATACTTCTGAAAAGGAGTGTCAGATGAAATGCGAACTAAAAGGTTACACGGAATCTGAATATCGAATTTTATGGACCGATCATCGTGAAGCTTTTCCTAAGCGCTGTCACTGTATGAGTAAAAAGCGTCGCCATAAATAACTTATGCAAGAACAGACGTCGATACAAAGTAATAGCTGTGATATTGAAATGGCATAGGTCTATTAATTAATTTACGTAGAATTAAACTCGCCTACGCTTATCAAGTACTTGTTACGTATTAGTATGAAAAAACTATTATAAATTAATAAAAAGGTTCTAAACTTAACTGTGCAGAACATACCGTTGCTGCACTCATTGTTCAAAAAGGAAAATATTCAATGGAAACGATCAAATCTTATCAGGAAAAAGTTCAGGGTAGTGTTGAAAAAGCAATCTCAGCTGTTGAAAATAAGCATGCGGAAGTCGCGGGCTTTTTTTACGGCAAAGCGCATGACGTGAATAAACTGATTGGCAAAAAGTCGGGCGAACTTATACTTAAGTTTGAAAAGCCAGAAACCAAAACGGCCAAAGTGAAAAAAACAGCTAAAAAAGTGGCATCAACTGCAAAAAAGAAGGCGACTTCCGCTAAAGCTGCGACAAGCAAAGCGACAAAAGCTGTTGTTGAAAAAATAGAAGAAGTAACCGCTTAAATTTTTAGTAGGTTAAGCATTGCCAAAAGCAGCAATAGCTTTGTATTAAGGCACTATAAAATAGGGCATTTGATCAAGATGCCCTATAAAATCAAAGTCATAAATACTAAAAAAAAGAGTGTATTCAGTAACCACTTCTACCATAAGCGTATAACGGTCATCTGGAGTATTTGTTTCCCTGCCTGTAAATCTAATCACCTTTAAAAATGTCGGTCACAAGATTAAGACAGAACCAGTCAATCTAGTTTTCTTCGCAAGGTAGGTGAGGGGAGATGTTCGTATAAAGCAGTAGGGTAGTCGTTGATAAAGAAGTTTATATCATTTTGCTGAGTTAACTATTTGGGCTTTTACAGTGCCATAAAACAATACCGACAATGCTTTCGGGTGCTAACCAGCCCATTTTGCTTGTACTAACGCTCTGGTCGTTTTCGCCAGAAAGTTTAAATCTACCCTGATGGTTGATATCAATCACACGCTTGACCATAACCTTGTATTCCGGATGGCGAACGACGACAAAAGCACCAATATGCATGCGTTTTAATCGGCTGGTCAATACAAAATCCCCGTCATTAATAATAGGGTGCATACTGTCGCCGCGTACTTTAAACACTTTTAGCATATTGATGTTTTTCTCTAATTATTTAGCTTTCTGCAAGCTTCGGGTAAACAACTTGTTCTGCGGGTGGGTATGGGCAAGTTGCTGTAAAGGTTTCAACGCTTTTGGTTTTCCAAAATGTACTGGCAAATTCATTTACAAGAACGAGTAATTCCGTACTTGCATCACGTGCGAGTGTTTGTTTGCACTTTGAGGCTTGTAACATGATTTTATGCGCGAGCTTGTGTGTATCAGGGAATTGATCAAACTGCGGTTGTTTAAAATAGTCACCCCAAATCACCCGAATTTCATCTTTGACTTTCGTGGCGTGTAGTTCTTTTTCAGCCAATAAACGTGAGAACTGTGCTTGTTCGGTGAGACTTAGCGTCTCTTTCTCACTTAGTTCCTGTATAAGGTCCATCATGCGAATGATCGTTAAGCTAGCAATTTGTGCGCTAGAAGGATCGTAAATTTTACATGGGATATCGCAGTGTGCCGAGGCAGTAGAAATGAGATTACGTTTGTCAAAATAGCTTAAAAGGGTATGTAGCATTGTGTTTCCTGTTTTTTCAGTGTTCGTGTGGTGAGCGTTTTTTAGTTTCTATTGCGGTGTTTTTTATTCTTCTTTATCGAGTAAGTGGCACTGGCCGCAATGGCAATAAAGGCTATTACAGAAAGGATGTGAATAGGGTTGCTTAACCAATGGCTATGGTCGTGGCCGCCATGAGCGGTAGCCAATGAACTCATTGTGGTAAGTAGTGTACCTGAGGCCAGTTTATGTTTGGTTTGCATAGGGTTTCTCCTGTTTTAGTCGGTAGGGTTGGTTGTAGTAAGTTATGGTTGAGCATGATTGGGTTTCAATTAGTTTAATGAACTTGATAAGAGGGTTTACGTGTATGTTCGAAAGTTTTTTGTGCGTTCAAATACCAACGCGTGCGTTCGGCATTCAGATCTTTTCCATGCTGATTAATAAATTTAGTCCATTCAAAATTAAGGTGGGAGTAGGCTCTTATGAGTGCAAGCTCAATTTCGCTGTTGCATGCTTTATTGTCTGAAAGCGGGTGTAAAAATTTGAACGCGGTTTCAAATTGCTGGCAAGCAGCTTCAAACTGTTTCAAGGCAGTGTAAGTATCAGAAATGTTAAAATGGCTCACCAATACCGCGGCAATGGCACCCTCAACATCAAGGGAAAAGTTGGTAGAAAAGTTAAGGGTCCCTGTGTTTAGCGCCTTTTTATGTAATTTTAAAGCCGCAACATAATCACCTTTTGAAAATTCATTTTTTGCGTAACGGCTAAATTGCTTCCAATCATTCATAGTACAGGTAAACCTCTGCTTTACTTTGTAGAATTTAAGAGTGTGAACTAGTTGCGGCACCCACTGAGTAGGTGTTCATTATTTAGCTGCCAATACCTTTTCGTCATAATTTTAAAATTGGATATGCGTTTAAACGGCTATTTTTTAATAGATAATTAAAGAAATTTAGTGTTGAAACGCGAGTTCAAACACGAATACATTCAGGTTAATGCAAGTGATTATCATTTGCAGGAGCGGGAGTAAGAGAGATTATTTTCTTTAACCTCAATAAAAACAAAGACTCAAACATCGGTTTCACTTTTATAAAAATAATACTTTCGTGTTTAAATTACTTGCATTATTATGCGTTAATGATAATCATTCGTATATAGTGGTCGACTAGGGATGCAAGTAATGACAGATATTTTATTGGTGTTTGGAACTGACACTGGCAATACGGAAGAAGTGGCTGAGAAAATTCAGGAAGAGTTTTCTGAGCAAGGGTATGTTGTTGAAATTCTAGACGTGACCGATTGTACGGCTAGTCGTATCAATGAGGCAGAAACCTGTATCTTCGGGATACCGACCTGGGACTTTGGGGGAATTCAGGAAGATTGGGAGAGTTTTAAAGAAGAGCTGGAATGCGCAGATTTAGCCGGAAAGAAAATTGCGATGTATGGCTTGGGTGACCAATTCGGTTATGGTGATTTCTTTATAGATGCAGTGGGGTGGTTGCACGAAATCATACAACCCATGAGTGCAGATATTAAAGGTTATTGGCCCACAACAGGTTATGAGTTTACTGATAGCCGGGCATTAAGCACGTGTAAAACGTATTTTTACGGTTTGGCAATTGATGAAGACCAGCAATTTGAACAATCTGATGAGCGTATTAAAAATTGGGTTGTACAGTTATTAACGGAGCTCGAATTGGAAGAGGCAGCTTGAGATGTGTGACAAAATTACAAAGTTAGCTAAGCAAAACAAGTTCCAGTGGTTAGGTATTTGTGCTCATGGCTCTGCACATATATTTTGGCGTACTATTCATATGAGTTTTACTTTTGAAATGCTTGAAACCTTAATGAAGCAAGCACTGTTAGGAAAATTACCCGTTGAATGTTACGGAACAGAATGCCTGCTCTGGCTAGATCAAGTTGCATTAAAATTGACTGAAAAGGACTACTTTGAAATTCAAAATCTCTTTGCCTGTGCAGCTGAAACACAGTTAAAACCTATGATTCAGCTAAACAAAGAGCTTGAACCAGAAAACCATGTGCTGCACTGACAAAAAATATATTAAATCAAGAGCAGGCTCTGGCGGTACTCACCCTAATAAATTTAGTGAGCTTGTACTTACGTAGCCTTTCCAGAAAGTAAGTTGTAAAGATGTAGTAAAATTAGCCTGAGTCATTTTCTGTCTCTTTTTGAGTTTAATATGACTCAGCTTATTGTTTAAATGATTGAAGAGCAGCTCTCGCAACATTACCTTCAATAAAAATTTGGTGCTCTATTTTCACTACCCTTGTTTGTGCACCAAGTAAATCCAAGGTACTTTGGTCGATAACTTCTAATAAATCTGCGTCTTCGTATAGAATCATATCGCCACCACAAATCTTGATAATATCTTCATCAGCAAACTGGGGAGGGAAATATTCTAAATTTTCTGGTGTAGAGCACACCAACATTGATGTGATTTCATCTTCAATGATGTCGTAACCCATTTCAAGCGCAAAAAAATTCCGTGCCTCATTCCCATTCAACGCAATCACAAACCAATCTTCTCCATGATCGTAAGATTCAACCCAGTACAAAAATGTTTTCATCTAACTACTCCTTGTCATTTAATCATTAATCGTCATCAGTCGGGCTCATTACGCCGTAAGCACCTTGGCCAATGACATGCGTATAAATTTCTGTCGTTTTTACGTCAGCATGGCCTAATAACTTTTGTATTGTTCTAATGTCGTAGCCTTTCTGTAGCAGTCTGGTGGCAAAGCTATGCCTAAAAGTATGGCAACCAGAATGCTTAAGAATCTGGGACTGTTGAATGGCGATAGCCACCTTTTTTTGAACCGTATTATCCATAACATGGTGCCGCCTTTGTTTGCCAGAGCGGGGGTCAGTTGAACATCTTGAAGCAGGAAAAAGGTATTGCCAGGCTAACTGCTTATTAGCTCGCTTGTATTTACGTTCAAGTGCATTTGGCAAATAAACTTCACCACAATTATTAGCAAGGTCTTGTTCATGTAATAATTTAACCTTTTCTATTTGTTGCTTTAAACGCTCAACAGCACTATTGGGTAGTAATGTAATTCTATCCTTATCGCCTTTACCATTTCTAACAACAATACTCTTAAAACCAAAATCAATATCTTTAACCCTTAAACGCCCACATTCAGAAATTCTCAGGCCAGAGCCATACATCAGGTCAGCCATTAAGCGATATGGTTCCTTTACCATCGAGATGACTCTCTTAGCTTCTTGATGCGTAAAAACCTCAGGTATTCTTCGACGCTTCTTAGCACGTTCGAACGTTAAGTCATTAAGCGGACGATTCAAAAACTTCTCATAAAAATGAACCAGCGCGTTTAAGGCTGTTCTTTGAGTATTTTTGGAAACATTACCTTCAATAACCAAAGAGGTTAAAAAATAGCTAATCTGCTCTGCATATAGATTGTCGGGGTGAGTATTGTGATTAAAATGAATAAAACGCTTAACCCAAAAAACATAGGTTTTCTCTGTTCTATAAGCTTTATTTTGCGCGCGAATAAATAAGCGATATCTGGGAATAAGTTTGGTGGATTCCATTGGGACTGGAATGGGGATGTCTATCATAAAAAAATCAATCCTTTGATTTTAGTGCTGTGTATTTATACAGCTAATAATATAAAACATAAATTGAATTGTCTACCTAGCTATTACTGGTAGATAAAAATAGGATTAATTCACCTTTTTAGACGCTGTAAAGAAAGATAAATTGTTGAAAACAAAGAAATAGTCGGACTGAATCATGCTATTTCTCCAAGTGAAATTGTTATTTATTAATAACTTAGGTCTAAATGGTGATTCAAAATAAGATGATTTTGAAGCCAGAAATAGCTCTCCAATGATGTTACTATTTTTTCGGTTATGAAAATAAAATTGACGTAACACTTTGAATCTACTATGTTTTTGTTTTTATAAATTTAGCGTTGTTAGAAATAGATTCTAAAGTGATAGTATGATTGAATCATTTGAATACGCTGTTAGGGATAATGAATCATAAACTCACATATTTAATAGCTTCAACTTTGTTAATAGGTTGCACTAGCAAAGTTCTCGATGAAGACGGGTTAGTGATAATTTTAGAGGATCCTTACGTCAATCAAAATATTGATGGTGTAGGTAACTATCAAGGCACGATGTCCGGTGATCTTGCCAATGGTAAAGGTAAAATGAGTTATGAAAGTGGTTCATTCTACGAAGGTGATTGGTTGTACGGTCAATGGCACGGTAACGGGAGATACATAAGTTCTTCTGGTTGTATAACTTATCAAGGGGCATTCTTCAATGGAGCGATATCTGGATATGGTACCTTGGGTATCGGTTCCGAGGTTAAAGTTACTGGCTTATTTAAACCAGAGCAGTTAACCCCCGAAGAGGGCGCTTGCGAATGCTACGGAGAAAAGTTTCAATGCAGCTCTGACATGTTTTCCAGCTCATGTGTATTTTTTCATTTATTGGAAAACAGCTTCGGAGAAGAATGCAAAGATGATATCGATGAAGCTCGTAAGAGATTTGAGCATACAGCACCCTAACAAGCGGCTGCGCCGGACAAATTTCCGCTGTCACCTTTTGTGCAAAAAAACGCACAAAAGCCGCCATCAAAAATTTGCTCGGTGAGCCGGGCGTTAACCTTTCGAGGAAGCATGGAAGAAATCATCGAGTGTGATAAGTTCAACGGTATACCGACAGTAAGTGCTGCCGACTTCGTTCTCTATTTCAATCTAGAGTACGATCTTGAGTTCTCAGATGATGAGGGCTCAAAGTATACCGAGAATGACTTTGAGTTTATTGGCTACTTTCTCAGTGAGTCCGGCCAAGAGCAAATGTATTGGTCTGTATGCGGAAAAACCAATATCTTCGCGCAGGCTCTACCACTTACTAATGGGGGGCATGTCATATCTATGACCGATGTCAGTCCGGAGTCGTTAGATGCTGCAAATCCAGGTTAACAATCGCAGGTTGCAGACTCCATGGTGCGTCATCCGCCTTGCAAAAGGCCGCAAGCCGGCCGCCACACCATTCCGCTGTAACTGCGGGCGTTAGGTTTCTGAATGGGCACTGAGATAGTTATTATTACAATGTGGCAGCTATGCATTTTGGTGTATTCGGTAGTTGTGCGCATAGTTCGTCTGGCTGTAACTAAAAGGTTAATTGTTCAGCAGCAGATGCACCCTGTGTATAAATACCATGCAGTCTTTGTACTTATTATTTCATTGCTTCCATCGCTATTGTTTTTGTGGGCAATATCTGATGATTATGGCTTTGTAATTGGTTATATATTAATAATACAAACACCGATAATATTATTTACTTTATGGGCATTAATGCCATTATGTAATTGGCTAAACCTAACCAAGCGTTCAACACGGACTCCGTAATGCTGTCACCTTTTTCGCAAAAACACGCAAAAAAGCCGCCATCATTACTGCGCAGGTTAACGCGGCGTTATGTTTTCTAGAGAATTATGAGTCAATACGAAGAATCAGCCGGTAGAGGCATGGAAATAATAATTGGTGTGTTAGTGTTATTTGTTGCACTAATATTCGGCTTGTTATTCGTTATGCTAGTCACCAATGCGAATCTACATTTATCTTCGTTATTCGGTGGGTTAGTTTTAGTATTCTTTACTTACTGGTTTGGGCAAATTGCATACCGTTTACTTTTTAACAAACGGCGTGAAAATGGCGGGCTTTTCAGTGTTGGTGGTTTAAAGTTCTGGTGCATATTTATGACATTAGGCTCTATATGCACTGCAATATTTGCAGCAGAATTTGAACAATGGAGTTTGTTAGCTAGCTCAGCAGTTATGGTTATTGCTTGTAGTTATGGGTGGCGAGTAGCAAACAAGCGGAAACAACTTAATTAATAAACATAACCAGGCCAGCCAGCCTCGCCCATGAAAAGGGCCGCATGGGCTGGACCTCGTTTCACTCGGCCGCTGCTGGCGGCGTTAGGCTGAATATGACTTCTTCCAATTAAGGGAACTAAATGAAAGCTGTGAATAAAATTGGATTGGCAGTATTAGTAATATTTATATCAGGTTGTGGTTCTTCGGGCTCTGATGAAGTTGACAGTAAGTTAGTGGGTAGCTGGTTGTTAACTCATGAGAATCAGTGTCAAGAAACCACTACTTATCATTCTAATGGCACCTGGACAAATATTGCTCTTGACGAGATTCAAACTGGCTCTTACACATTTTCAGATATCGCATCTAATGATAGGCATAGTTTAGCTGTGACTATTGAAGGTGATAATGGTCTAGCCGATTGCCAAGGTAACTCCGAATTAGATACAGGCTTATCTGTAAGCGTATTCGTAAGTTTTCCTTCAGACTCAATAATGGAATTTTACATATTTGAGGGTGATGCCTCACCGTTTTTCACTTTTACGAAGCAACCATGAGCCTAACAATACGCACCAACGGATTCCGTAATGTGTCGCGGTTTTTGCAAAGAAACGCAAAAACTCGTGCCAAATTACTCCACCGTTGTGCTCAGCGTTAGGCAAAGACACCAAGGATAGCTACATTGAAGAATATTTGGGTAATAGCTCTAGTTTTACTTCTTGTAAGTGGGTGTACAACTACTCAACTTAGGAGTGGCATGGTTCAAAATACAGAGCCAAAGCTTGTTAATTTGCTACCTGAAAAAATTCATGGATATGAATATTTTGATTATAAAAAATTCGAGGGTGATTTTGGTTATAGGTTAAGATTTATTAAAGAGCATGATGATAGCCACATTGCCGATATATTTATTTGGCCAGTTTCAACGGAAACTCTTAAATACCCGCACCGAGAAATAGTTTTAAGTGTTGCAGAAGGGGCATTGAACGATATTTATAATGTTCAGGACGCTGGGGTTTATAGCAACGTAAAGGTTTTGGATGGCAAAGAATATAATAATAACGGCCAGATTATGGCTATGTATAAGTTAACCATGCTTAGAAAAAATCTAAATAGTATTTCTTATTTATACGTAACTGAGTTTGGAGGTAAGTATTTAAAGCTGCGAATTAGCTTGCCTGATAATGAAGTAAATAGAGAAAGAGAAGATATAGAGCCGTTTATGTTAGACCTTCTAAACCGCATAATTAATGACATTGAGAGTGCCTAACAAAACAATCAAAGATCACCCACAAAGAAACGTGGGTTGGACCTCCGCCGCTACGCGGACTCCGGCCCTTTATTGTAAGCGTTATGTTCTCTAAGAGGTTCAATGGATAGCATTGAAAAAATACATAGAAGTGTTGAGGAAATGGAATCTAAACTCCAATACTCGGCTCTTTCGTACCTTGGGCAAACTACTCAAAGAGCTCTGTCCTTCGAAACAATCTTAGAATGGTTCTTCACGTGGAGAATCAAGCTGGAAGATCTGCATAATACGCATTGGTGCGATGGTGTATTTGATCTATCGGTGGTAAAAGAAGGTAGAAATAAAATCAGTTTTAAAGGTATGGCATATATTGGCCCGGAAAACGATATCAGTGAAATACACGAAAGTAAGTTTGGCGGCACCATAATAATTAACCTCAAAGCAATAAACATTGAGGCTTATAGTTTTACAATAGATATGAATAATCGGATTTTTAATCTAAATAGTAAAACATAACCAGCGGCTGCACCGGACAAATTTTACTGTCACCTTTTTTGTGCCAAAAAAGCCGCCATCAAAATTTGCTCGGTGAGCCGGGCGTTATGTTTAGTTGAGTCAGTATGAAATATCTTTTATTGGTTTTGATTTCATTCCCCGTATTGGTGTTTGCTGAGATGCAAAGCATAGTGCCGTTGGGAGGTGTTTATTATGATAATCTCAATGATTTAACGTTTAAAGTTGGTGCGGCTTATCAATATGAACGGGTTACAAAAAAAGAAGAAATTGACGGTGAGGATATCGAAGTATGGCAGCATAATAACTTTGTATATTCCGATGCAGAGGTAGGTGATGACTATCATTTGTTCACCGTTGGGTGGGGACGATTCCATTTTGGTAGTAATACTCGCTTTGGTTTAAGCTATGGCGAGGCAAACGACAGAACTATTTATGGTTTAAATGGCACATTATCGCTATTGTTTATAAGTTTCAAAGCGGGGATTTTTAAACCCCAAAATGAAAGTGCTGAGTTTATGTTAGGTGCGGGAATTGGGTTTTAAACATAACCAACTGCTCAAACATCGCCACGGAAAGAGCGCCCGTGGCTGGACTCACTTCGCTGCGCTCGTTCGCCGTTTAGCAGGGCGTTAGGAGTCCCATGAAAGAACTGGAAGTTCGAGCACTGAATGGCGCTCCAGCTGAAGATGGAAAGGTAGAGCTAAGAGATGTTCATTTTGACTTAAATGAACTTACCATTCTTGCGGGCCTATACAATCGAAATTATGACAAGAAGGTTATATTCACAGATGTGTGTGGATTTAGAGCACTTGATGAAGGTGATCTTTCTTTTTGGTGGCAACATTTGAATCTATCGAATGGTTGGTGTTTTCAAGTTATAAAAGGTGGCTGGCACGACTTTGAGAGAGAAAGAAAAGATTTCTTATCAGGGCAAACTGACCTCTATCGAGAATATTTGGTAATTGGTGTAGATCTCTGTGTAAGTGTATTAACACAAACGGAACCGGAGTTTCATGAAACAACAAGCTCCTAACAAGTGCATCTTGCCGGACTTGGGTAAACTGTCACCTTTTTCGCGCTGCGCGGCAAAAAAGTCGCCAATTCACCCAAGCCGCAAATGCAGGCGTTATGTTTTACCAAGGATGAAATTTATGAATAAAGTCATTTTAATGCTGCTAGTAGGTTTGTTTTTTGCTCCGCTAGCAAATGCTGACAACGTAGTATATGAAACAGAGTGGATGCCAAGCACTGACTTAGAATTTGTGCTTAACGAAATGAATAGTAATCGTTTATACCCTTGTTATGTTCAAGGTCAGGTAAATGGTATTGCCATTCAGTACCAAGCATCATTTTGCCCATTTCCTCAGAAAATGAATTTGTTTCAGTCTCGCTGGGGTATGTCAGATGATTGGTATATAGAAACAAAAAAACAATTCGAGGCAGCTGGTTTTGTAGAGCATTTTCATTCTACTTTTCTAGATTTATCTGATAGCGTTATCCACCAAGCTACGTGGGTATTATCAGGACAATAAACATAACAAACAGCTCCACCGGACTCCGTAATGTTGGCACCTTTTGCGCAAAGAAACGCACAAAAGTCGCCAACATTACTACGCCAGTGAGCTGGGCGTTGGTATGACTCCCCACGTCAAGTTAAACGTGCAAATTCCTGCCGATTGCACGGCCAGAGCTTTTTTCTTTTTAATCAACTTCTCTTAAATTAAGAAGTATTAGCGCATCAGGTGAGGCAGATAATTTCGACGGTTATCATGCTGGTATTCGTGGGTTGCTCTTCTTTCAAAGAACCTATCCGACCTTACTTTTTACGTCGTGGTGTCTGTCTTCAGTCTATGCTCGTGGATCAATGCGA